>Ga0210389_10001405_pt1 | contig 19465 bp, 16 predicted proteins | sample IncBWH28OmetaG_FD_160127 | JGI IMG/M metagenome (GOLD analysis project Ga0210389, IMG submission 160127) | Forest soil microbial communities from Barre Woods Harvard Forest LTER site, Petersham, Massachusetts, United States - Inc-BW-H-28-O ...
TGGGTCGCCGAGCGTGGGCCACCGTCGAGGAACGCCACCTCGCCGACGACAGACGGCGCGTCGATCGCCTTGAAGGTCTTGTCCGTGTCCGTGTCCAGGCGCACCCCCAGCGTGCCTTCCGTCAGCAGGTAAAGCGCGCGGTCGGTCTCCCCCGCCGAGATGATCGTCTCCCCGCGCGAGAAGCGGCGGGTCTCGGTATGGGCCAGGACCTTCGCCCAGTCGGACTGCGGGCGCCCGGCGAGCAGCGCGAGCTCGTCCGCGCGCTCGTGCACCTCGACCGAGTCGTAGTTGAAGAAGCTCGCCGCGAAGTCGGCGCTCATCGCCGCACCACCCTACCCGAGCGCCCGATCGAGGTTGGCCGCCGCGCTGATCAACGCCAGATGGGTGAACGCCTGCGGGAAGTTCCCCAGCTGCTCTCCCGTCGGGCCGATCTCCTCGGCGTATAGCCCGAGGTGGTTGGCGTAGGTGAACATCTTCTCCAGCGCCAGGCGCGCATCGTCGAGGCGCCCGGCGCGCGCCAGCGCCTCCACGTACCAGAACGAGCAGATCGAGAAGGTGCCCTCCTCCCCGCGCAGGCCGTCGGACGCGGCGGTGGTGGTGTTGTAGCGGTACACCAGGCTGTCCGACACGAGCTCCTCGGAGATCCCGTTCAGGGTCGAGATCCAGCGCGGGTCGGTCGGCGCGATGAACTTCACCAGCGGCATCAGCAGCACCGACGCGTCGAGCACGTCGGTGTCGTAGTGCTGGACGAACGCCCCGCGCCGCTCGTTCCAGCCGCGGGTCATGATCTGGCGGTAGATGTCATCGCGCGCCGAGCGCCAGAGCTCGAGCTCGGCCGGCAGCCCGCGCTGGTTGGCGATGCGCACCGCACGCTCGACCGCCACCCACGACATCAGCCGCGAGTACGTGAAGTTCTGGCGGCCGCCACGCACCTCCCAGATGCCCTCGTCGGCCTGGTCCCAGTGCTCGCACACCCAGTCCACGATGCGGCTCAGGTGCTCCCACGCCTCGTGGTAGATCGGCGTGCCGTGCTTGTTGTACAGGTATACCGAGTCGATCAGCTCGCCGTAGATGTCCAGCTGCAGCTGATCGGCCGCGCCGTTGCCGATCCGCACCGGCGCCGAGCCGCGATAGCCCTCCCAGTGCTCGAGGATCGTCTCGGACAGCTCGCGGCGACCGTCGATGCCGTACATGATCTGTAGCGGCCCCGAGCCGTTGCCGCGGTCGCGCTCGTCGGTCAGGCGCAGGGTCAGCCACTGCATGAACGCCGACGCCTCCTCCTTGAAGCCCAGGCGCAGCAGCGCGTACAGCGAGAACGCCGCGTCGCGGATCCACGTGTAGCGGTAGTCCCAGTTGCGCTCGCCGTGGAGCTCCTCCGGAAGGCTCGTCGTCGGCGCGGCGATGATCGCGCCGGTCGGCTCGTACGTCAGCAGCTTGAGCGTCAGCGCCGAGCGGTGCACCATCTCGCGCCAGCGTCCGGTGTCGCGCGACTGCGCCAGCCAGCGCCGCCAGTACGCGACCGTGCGCTCGCCCAGCTCCTCGATCTCCGCGTCGGTGTGACCCGCCGGCGGCTGCGACCCGGGGGGCAGCGTCTCGAGCACGAACGTCGTGCTCTCGCCCGCGCGCAGGTAGAAGTGCGCCTGCGCCATGCCGTCGTGCAGCTCGATCGCGAGGTCCGTCTCGAGCTGCAGCGACAGCTCCGGCGCGCGGAACACCACCCCGTGGTCGTGACGATCGACCTCGTGCCGGGCGCGTCCGTAATCGAAGCGCGGCGCGACCTCCGTGTGAAAGCCCATGCTGCCGCGGACCGCCACCACGCGGCGCACGATCCGCTGCCGATGGGCCCCGCCCGCGCGGGTCTGCCCGACCGGCATGAAGTCCTCGATCTCGCCCACCCCGTCGGGCGTCAGGAAGCGCGTGATCAGCACGTTCGTGTCCGGGAAGTACAGCTGCTTGATGTTCGTTACCTCGCAGTCGGGGCTCAGGCGCCAGTGACCGCCCTTGCCCGCGTCGAGGATCGCGCCGAACACGCTCGGCGAGTCGAAGCGCGGCGCGCAGTACCAGTCGATCGTCGCGTTCGTCCCCACCAACGCGATCGAGTGCAGGTCGCCGATCAGCCCGTGCTCGGCAATGGGTAGGTAGTCGCTCACAGTTCCCCCGGTCGGCACCCTACCCGACCGCGGCGCAGCGGTCGGGCTGCGCCGGCGGACTCCCACGCCAGGCCAGCGAGGTCAGGGCGCTTTGGCGAGGTAGCTGTGGCCGACCTCGACGATCAGGTGGTGGTGGTTGACGAGATTGGTCACAGCGACCTTGTCGCGCGTCACCTTGATCAACGTGCCATCGCACAGATCCTCCGTCAGCCATTCCGTGCCAGCGACCGCGCCCGCCGCGTAGTTGCCCTTCGTCGAGAAGCTGCCATGCGCGTTGGTCCAAAGTTTGCGCACCACATGCTTGCCCGACGAGTGCGCCGCGCTCGCGCTCGCCAGATGGCCGCGCTCGCGCGCCGTCGGGCAGCCGGCGAAGCTGCCGCCCGTGAGCGTCGCCACGACCAGGCCGTTGCGGCCCTGGCTCAGCACGAACTCGCCTTCAAAGAATTCCCCCGTCTGCGTGCCGCCATGAGGCGAAGCGGTCGTCACGACCACGCGGCCGTTGGTCGCGTTGATGACCGTCCCGAACGGGATCTCGCGCAGCGAGGACAACGCCACGAACGTGCTCGTCCCCGGCAACCGCACGAGCACCGTCCCCGAGACCGTCGCCGCGTTGCCGGTCACCGCCAGGACGGGCGGCGGTGGAGCGGAGAGGCCAGGCGTGACGGCGGAGCCCGACGGGGTCGTGCTGGTGGTCGTGGTCGAGCCGCCAGAGGGAGTGCCGCCCGGAGCAGGGCCACCCGAAGGAGGGCCAGAGGCTTCTTCGGTGAGCTGGAACGCGCCGATGTCGCATTCGCCTTTTGGCCGGGTCACGATCCGCGGGTCGACCGTCGGGCAGAGCGTCTGGTCGGCCGCGCCGATCGCGGGGCTGGTCGGCTGCAGCGCGATCGTTTCGGTGGGACCGCCGTTGTCGGCCAGCAGCGGCAGGCCAGCCGCTTCGACCAGCTGCGGGTTGGTGTCGGGTTTGTCGCCGGTGGCGGTGAGCGTACAACTCGAGTCGTCGGCGAGGTTGCCGCCGAGCGAGTCGGTGACGGACCCACTCGAGCAGTTGTCCTTGGAGCCGTCGGCGAGGTTGCCGGCGAGGATCGAGTTGGCGACTTCGACGGGATCTCCGGCCAGAGCGCCACCGGCTTCCTTTGCTTCGTTGCCGGCGACCGTCGCGCTCTCGAGTTTGATGCCCGCCCCGGCGTAGATGCCGCCACCTTTCAGAAACGCGGAGTTGCCGGCGATCGTGCTGTTGAAGACGAGGATCGCGCCGTTCTCCGAGAAGTCGTCGATGCCGCCCCCGATCCCCGGTTCGCCCGTCACGTGGTTATCGGCGATCAGGCTGCCAATGACCTGCAGTTGGCCGTTTGTGTCGATGCCGCCACCCGAGATCGTGGACGTGTTGCCCACGACAGCCGAGTCTGTCAGCGAGACGGTGGCGTTCGGGTAGACGTAGATCCCGCCTCCGGCTTCGCTGCTGGCGCCTTCGGTGATCTCGAGCGTCGATAGCTGCGCGGCGATCACGGGCGCGTTCACGGTGCCGAAGCGCATCACACCGCTTTTCTTTTCGGCCGTGATCACCACTTCGCTCGCCTTTTCCGCCTTCCCGACGATCGACTCGGTGCCGCCGGTCTTCGGGGCGATAACCAGCGGGCCTTCGCTCAGCGCGTACCTGCCGGGCGGCACCTCGATGGTGTTGCTCGTTTCGCTCGATTCGTTCGCGGCGCCGATCGCCTGGCGCAGCGAGCACGGGCTCGTGCACTTGGAGTTCATGGTGCTGAGGTCGGCGGTCGTGCTGACGGTGAACGTCGACGCGAACGCCGCAGACGCCCCAAGCACACATGCCGCGAGCGCCGCGACGAGCGCGAGCGCCATGGCGAGCGCACGCGAGGAGCCGAGCGTGCGCGAAGAGCCGAGCGCGCGCTCCCTGACGAGCGCACGCGCCGGGGGCATCACGGGGCCTTGGCTAGATAGCTGTGGCCGACCTTGACGAGAACGTGGCGGTGGGTCACGAGGTTCGTCACCGCCACCTTGTCGCGCGTGACCTTGATCAACGTGCCATCGCACAGATCCTCCGTCAGCCATTCCGTGCCAGCGACCGCGCCCGCCGCGTAGTTGCCCTTCGTCGAGAAGCTGCCGTGCGCGTTGGTCCACAGTTTGCGCACCACATGCTTGCCCGACGAGGCCACGCGCGCGAGATGGCTACGCTCGCGCGCCGTCGGGCAGCCGGCGAAGCTGCCGCCCGTGAGCGTCGCCACCACCAGGCCGCTTCGACCCTGGCTCAGCACGAACTCGCCTTCGAAGAATTCGCCTTCCTGGGTGCCGCCGTGCGGACCCGCGGTCGTCACCTTCACGCGGCCATGGGTCGCGTTGATGACCGTCCCGAACGGGATCTGACGCAACGACGACAGAGCCACGAACGTGCTCGTCCCCGGCAGGCGCACGAGCACCGTGCCCGACACCGTCAATGCGTTGCCGGTCTGCGCCAGCACAGGCGCCGGCACCAGCGTCGGCGTGATCGTCGTCGTCGAGCCGCCACCTCCGCCGCCAGGGCTCGGACCGGGGCCGGGGCCGGGACCGCTCACAACCGGTGCTTCGGGGGCGGGAGCACCTTCGAAGCAGCCCCAGGTGGAAGCGTTGTTGGGGTTTTCCGGCGTTGCATGCGACGGGCCGGCGGCGGGAAACGCGAACACGCACGCGTTGTTCATGCTCGGCGGCGCCCCGCCGCTGGCAATCGGCACGAGCGCGCCTTCGCTGAGTACGCAGGCCCAGTTGTTGAAGGCGAATTCCGGCCCTTCGACCGCTTTGCGGCGCGTTGCCGGTTCTCCCTTACCCGGCAGGCCGGGATCGCCGAGGCTCGAGCAGTAGGCGTTGAATTCGATGCCGCCGAGTCGGGTCCCCAAGGCCTCCTTGGTGGCCGTGTACGTTCCGCTGGTCCCGTGGCTGTCTTGCAGGGGGCCCGACCACGAGCGGCCGTCGGCGGACACGGTGAGCGTCGCTCTGGTTTCGTAGCCGCCGGTCGAGCTGTGGAATTCGAGCGTATCCCCAGTCAACGTGCCCGAGATGCTTTCGCCTTCGTTCGAGCCCGTCACCGTGCCCGAGCCTTCGACCTCGCTCAGTGTGTCGGTGGCGGGGAATTCCTCCCCGGCGCACCCTACTTCGCAGTGGTAGACGGCCGACCACGTGCCGGTGAGATTGGGGGCGCGGGTGGCCGCGTAGGACGCTTTGGTGCCGTTTGTGTCGTGAAATTCGCCGTGCACCTTGTTGGCTTCGATCGTGCCGGCGTCGAAGGATTTGTACCCCGGTTCTTCGAGCACGAATTCATATTCGTCGCCGGTCACCTTGCAGCCGGTCATGGTGAACTGGGTAGCCGCCGAAGACCCCGTGCATTCGCCGGTGGCAAGGTTCTCCGAGGCGATCGTCCAGTTCTGACCCGGTTCCGCCACCCACGTCCCGATGAAGTTCACGTTTTCGGCCGCCTCGCTCACGGCCGGGAGCGCGCACGCGCACATCAAGCCACAGGCTGCCGCCGCAAGGGCTGGGAACACCCGGCTGTGCATGCGGCTGTTGAGAGCTCGAACCCGGGGCAAGGTGCGCGGGAACGTAGCAGAACGGCGCGCGAGAACCAACATGTGCAGACCGCTCCGGCGCAAGCACGAAGACCTCCACAGGCCCGCGACCTCGACCTTCGACTACGATCGGCCGCCAAGGGACGCTCCGGCGACATCGAGGATCTGACATGGGCGGCACGCGCAGACAACGACGCAAGGCGATCGCGCTGCTGGCCGTCGGTCTGCTCGCCGCCGGCATAGGTGCGCTGTGCTACGCCACGCACCTGCTACGCCGCACGGAACTGCAGACGATCGATGCGCGGTTTTCGGTTCGGGGCAACGAGAAGGCGCCGTCGGACATCGTGTTCGTGGCAATCAGCCTCGAAGCCGAAAAGGAACTCGCAGAACACCACCTCGACGCCAGATCTCCGCTGCCGCGCAAGTACGACGCCGAGGTGATCGACCGACTCCGGAAGGCGGGCGCGAGGACGATCGCGATGGACATGGAATTCATCCACGAAACCAACCCTGAAGAAGACGACGACCTGATCGAAGCGGTCGGCCGCGCGCACGGAAAAGTGATTCTCGCCACCGGCAACGTCACTTCCAGCGGCGGCACGCAGATATTCGGTGGGGAACCGAAGCTGCTGCACGAAGTGGGCGCTCATCCGGCCGAGGTGCGCCTCACGCTCGACTCCGACGGCGTAGTTCGGCGCTTCGAACGCGAATACAACCATCTGGGGAGCTTCCCGGTGGTCGCTGCCGAACTGATGTCCGGGCACAGGATCGGAGCGTCGACCTTCGAACACGGCAGCCTTCCCATCGACTTCGCAGGGCCTCGTGAAACATTCGCGACGATCTCCTACGCGAGGGTGATGCGCGGGGATTTTCCCGCCGGCATGTTCCGCGGCAAGCTCGCAATCGTCGGCGCCTCCGCACCAATCCTGCAAGACCTTCACGCGACGGCCACGACCGGGCGCGAACTGATGCCGGGCTCCGAAGTCATGGCGAACGCTACAGCAACGTTGTTGGAGGGCGTGCCGCTCAGAGACGCGCCCGGCTGGCTCAGCATCGCGCTGATCCTGCTGCTCGGAGCCGTAGTCCCGCTCGGCAGCATGCGCTTGCGCCAGTGGCGCTCGATGCTGGACGCGCTCGCGCTGGCCGTCGTCTTTACGATCGCCGTGCAGATCGCGTTCAACAACGGCTTGATCGTCACGTTCGTGTACCCGCTGCTCGCACTCGCGCTCGGCACGCTCGGCACGCTCGCCGTGCTGTACATGAACGAGACCATCGAGCGCACGCGCGTGCACGACCTGTTCTCGCGCTTCGTCCCAGCCGACGTCGTCGACCAGGTCGTTGCCAGCGCCGGCGAGAACCTGCGCCTTGGCGCCGTCGAACGCGACTGCACCGTGCTGTTCTCCGACCTGCGCGGGTTCACCAGCTTCTCCGAGAAGCTGCCCGCCACGAGCGTCATCGAGGTCGTCAACTGCTACCTCAACGAGATGACCGAGGCGATCCTCGCCGCCGGCGGCACGCTGATCTCATACATGGGCGACGGCATCATGGCCGTATTCGGCGCCCCGCTCGAGCAGGCCGACCACGCCGACCGCGCGCTCACCGCCGCGGCCGAGATGATCGGGACGAGGCTCGACGCGTTCAACGCGTGGATCGCCGAGCACGGCCACGACCACCGCTTCATCATGGGCGTCGGGCTCAACAGCGGACCGGTCATGGCCGGCAACATCGGCTCCGAGCAGCGCGTCGAGTACACCGCCCTCGGCGACACCACCAACACCGCTTCGCGCCTCGAGGGCATGACCAAGGGCTCCGGCCACATGCTGTTCATCGCCGACAGCACCCGTGAGCGCATGAAGCATGCACCCGCCGATCTGGTGCTAGTGGGCGAGTTGGAGGTGCGCGGGCGAGTCGAGCCTGTGCCGGTGTGGACGATCTCCGCACCCGGTGAGCAGCCTGTGGCGAACGGTCGTACGAGTCAGTCTGTATCGAGTGACAGCTGAAGTCCTTGCCGGGCCACCGTGAACGGGTCGTACTCCTCGCGCTGGGGCCTGCTCGTCCGGATCGCCTCACGCAGCCCGATCAGGGACGGCGCAGCGACGTAGTAGCGGCCGCGGGTCTCGCCTCGAGGCGTCAACAGCCCGACCCGCACCATCGCCTGGAGATCCCGCGTGGCGGTCAGCTCTGTTATCTGCTCGCCCATCGAGGACTCGACGCTCGAACGGTATGAGCCGCGGCGCAGCCTCAGGCCCAACGCCGCGTCCGAGAGTCCGACCGTGCACCGGTCGGCGAGACGATGCAGAGCTACCAACTCGAAGCACTCGGCGTACAGCCGCTCGGTCTCCTCGATCCGTCGCAGGTGCGTCTTCGCCTGGCGATAATGCGCGGTGAGCATAAAGCGAATCCACGGACGCGCGCCGTTCTCGCGATGCCAGGCGCCGCCCCCCACCTCGGCTAGCACGCCGTAGTAATCCTGGGTGTTTCGCCCCAGGTACTCCTCGACGCTCGAGAACACGGGAACGTTGATCCGCTCGCGCGCGATCACCAGTGTCTGCAGGCATCTGGCCATGCGCCCGTTGCCGTCTCGAAACGGGTGAATCATCACGAGGTTGAGATGGGCCATCGCCGCCCTGATCAGAGCCGGAGCATCGGTCTTCCGGAGCATGCTCAGCATCGAGTCGACCAGATCGGGAATGGAATCCGCGTCAGGCCCCTCGTAGACGATACGGCCGGTCGCGTCGTTCCTCACGGCGATGTAGCCGGGACGCCAGCGGCCGGGATCCTTCGAGAGGTCGTGCTTGAGCATCATGAAGTGGAGCGCCTTGACCATCCCCTCATCGATCGCCGCGCTCTCATCCTCTGCGATCTGCAGCACGTATGTCATCGCATCTCGGTAGCCCGCGAGGGCGAGCTGCGTCTCCTCGCTGGCGTCCAGCGTAGGCTCGCCTTCCACCGCCGCCGCCACGTCGTCGAGGCTGGCGTTGTAGCCCTCGATGCTGTTCGAGCCCTGAACCGCGCGAGCGAACGCCATCCGGCGCAGCGTCCCGAGCCACCGCCTGGGTTGCGTAACGCGGTAATGAAGGTTGTCGCGAAGCTCGTCGATCAACCGCAGGACCTCGGTCTCTACCGGATCCAAGGTGGGCGTGACGTACACGGGCAAATCAGCGGGCAAATCAGACATGATCTAATGATCATATCATTGCATCATTTTATGATCTAATCATCCGATCGTCGGTACGCCTCACCCTTCACCTCCGGCGGAGCCGCTCTCATGCGCCCATCCTACGACGGCCTCCCAGCCCAGGGGCGCCAAGCTTGGGCCCGGCTCGACATAATGCCCACGCATGCTCGTCCGCTTCTGCGGCGTGCGCGGATCCACTCCCGCACCCGGCCTCCAATACGTGCGCTACGGCGGCCACACCTCCTGCGTCGCCCTCTCCCACGACGACCCCGTCGCGCCCACCCTGGTGCTCGACGCCGGCGTCGGGCTGCGCGCCGTCACCCACGCGCTGGACGGCGCCCCCTTCAACGGCACCATCCTGCTGACCCACCTGCACTGGGACCACATCCTCGAGCTGCCGTTCTTCGCCGCCGGCGAGCGCCCCGACGCGCGCACCACCGTACTCATGCCCGAGCAGGACGACCGCCGCGACGCCGTCGACGTGCTCGAGCAGATCATGTCCCCGCCCTACTTCCCTATCACCCCCACGCAGCTGCGCGGCGACTGGAGCTTCCACACGCTCCCCCCAGGAGAGCACTCGATCGAGGGCTTCACCGTCCTCGCCCGCGAGATCCCCCACAAGGGCGGACGCACGTTCGGCTACCGCATCAGCGACTCGCACTCCACCCTCACCTACATGCCCGACCACTGCCCCACCACGCTCGGCCCTGGCCAGGACAGCTTCGGCGCGTACCACCCGATCGCCCTCGAGCTCGCCTCCGGCGCCGACCTACTGATCCACGACGCCCAGCTGTTTCCCGACGAGCTCGCGGCCGAAGCCGACTTCGGCCACTCGGTCGCCGACTACTCCGTCGAGCTGGCCCGCCGCGCCGGCGCGCGCGCCGTCGCCCTCTTCCACCACCGCTACAACCGCACCGACGACGCCCTCGATCAGCTCGCCCAGCGGCTCGGGCGCGACGCTCCCGGCGAGGACGGGCAGCCTGTCGTGTCCGTCGCCGCCGAGGGAACTGTCGTTCGGCTGTAGGGCCGGTTCGCGCAGGGCAGCGCGCCGCGCTGGCTCACGACGGGTTGAGCCAGGAGAGGGTGCGGGTAAGGGAGGAGCCGATGACCGCCGTGATCGAGCGCTTCGGCGCGCTCGGGGTGTTCATGCTGATGATCCCCGAGAGCGCCTGCATCCCCGTGCCCAGCGAGCTCACCCTGCTGTTCGCCGGCGTCGCCGTCAACCAGGGCTGGATGAGCTTCCCGCTTGCCGTCCTCGCCGCCACCGCCGGCAACCTCCTCGGGTCGCTGCTCGCCTACGCGCTCGGCGCCAGCCGGCTGCTCGCCGCCGTCCCCGGTGCACGCGTCGTGCTCGCCCGCTGGGAGACCCTGTTCGAGCGCCACGGCATGCGCGCCGTGTTCCTCGGGCGACTGCTGCCGCTCGCCCGCACGTTCGTGTCGCTGCCCGCCGGCGCCCGGCGCGTGCCGCTCGCCCCGTTCGTCGCGCTCACAACCCTCGGCTGCGCGCTGTGGGCCTGCGCGTTCGTGCTCGCCGGGGTCATCCTCGGCGACGCCTGGAGCTCTGTCGGCTCGCTGCTCGGGCGTGTGCTGCTTGGGATCGGGCTGGTCGTGCTCGCCGCCTCGCTCACGCGCGGGAGGCACCAGCGGGGGTGAGGCAATGTGTACGGGTGAGCCGGCAGTCCAGAAGAGTCAGTCCGTCGGCCACCGGTTGGTCGGCCACGGGTTGGCTACCGGCTGCCACTCCTCGCTGCGCCAATCCGCGTACGCCTCCTGCGGCTCGTCCGTCGCGACCCGCACCGACGCGTCGTACTTCGCCGCCACCGCGCTGACCGGGTAGTGCGGCTCGTCCTTGCGCCGCGAGCCGATCATCAGCACCGCGCACGGGCCCTCGCCCGCCCCCACGAACACGTGGTTGACATCCGCCGGACAGTGGAAGTAGTCCCATTGACGTAGCGGCGTCTCCTCTCCTTCGATGATCGCGACGCACTCGCCGTACAGCACCAGGAAATCCTCCTGCACCGGCTCTGAGTGGTAGCGGCAGTTCGGCTGGCCCGGTTGCATGATCTGGACGTTCACGCCGGTGTCCGGCCACGGCGCGTCATCGGGCTCGAAGTCGAGGATCGTCGCCCGCTTTGGATGCGCCGCAGCAGGCACGTCGGCGAGGTTCACGATCAGCGGCTTGTCCATTCCGCGATGGTATCCATGCATGACCCACCTCCGCGAGATCGCCCGCGTCCTGCGCCACCGCGACTTCCGTCTGCTGTGGCTCGCCCAGTCCGCGAGCGTCGTCGGCGACAACATCGTGCTGGTCGCCCTCTCGCTGTTCGTCATCCAGCGCACCCACAACGCCACCGACCTGGGCATCGTGCTCGCCGCCCAGGCGCTGCCCCTGGTCGCCTTCCTGTTGATCGGTGGCGTGTGGGCCGATCGCTTGCCGCGCCACCGCGTGATGGTCGCCACCGACCTCGTGCGCTTCGCGCTGCACGCGCTGCTCGCCACACTCATCTTCGCCGGGCGCGTGCCCATCTGGCAACTGGTCGTGATCGAGATGCTGTTCCGCAGCGCCGAGGCCTTCTTTCGCCCCGCAGCCAACGGCCTGTTGCCGCAGACCGTTCCCGAGGGGGATATCCAGCAGGCCACCGCCGCTACCACCGCCTCCGAAAACGTCGCCCAGTTCGCCGGGCCCGCGCTCGCCACCGCGCTCGTGCTCGGTGCCGGCGCCGGCTGGGCCTTCGCGCTCGACGCCGCCACCTTCCTCATCAGCGCCGCCCTGCTCGTGCGGGTACGCCCGCGGGTGCGCACATCAGACGCCGTGCCCAGCAACCCCGTGGAGCGCGTCAGCGTCTGGCAGGAGATCCGGGAGGGCGCCCGCGAGGTGCGCTCGCGCACATGGGTGTGGGCCACGCTCGCGTCGTTCTGTGTCGCCCTGTTCTGTGGCCTCGCCAGCTGGTTCGTACTCGGGCCGGTCGTCGCGCACGAGCAGTATGGGCACATCGGCGTGTACGGGGTGATCGAGGCCGCCACCGGCCTCGGCGCGATCCTTGGCTCGTTCGCCGGCTTCTCCTGGCGACCCCTCCACCCTATGCGCATGGCGATGCTCGCCATGCTCATTTGGCCCGTCGCCGTCATCCCGTTCGCCCTCGGGGTCACGCTGATCGTGGTCGTGCCGCTCAACGTGCTCGCCGGAGCCGGTTTCTCGCTGTTCAACGTGTGGTGGCTGACCGCCCTCGCCGAGCGCATCCCACCAAACGCGCTCTCGCGCGTCACCTCCTATGACTGGATGGTCTCCTTCGCGCTGCTGCCGCTCGGCTATCTGCTCGCCGGTCCGCTCGCTGCGCACCTCGGCGCGGTCAACGTGCTCGTCGGTACCACCGTGCTCGCCGGCGTGGCGATCGCGCTCGGGCTGGTCCCCCGCGAAATGCGAATGCTCGAGCGCCTCGACGCGGAGGAGCACACACCGGAGATCCCACCGCCATCCGTGACCCGCGCGGGTGCGCCTTTGGAGCGCTGAGTCGTGAGAGGATGTCGCCGCCCGCCCCGCCACCGGGCTCGGCCCGCGCGAGCCCGGCAGGCACGTTCGTGCGCGCGACCGTCCACCTTTCACCGACCCCAAGGAGCACACATGCCCGACATCGAGTTTCCAACCGGCGCAGGCAACGCCCCCGGCTACCTGGCCGTGCCCGACGGCGAGAGCGGCCCGGCCGTCATTGTCCTGCAGGAGTGGTGGGGGGTGGACGAGCACATCCGCTCGATCTGCGACCGCTTGGCCGCCGAGGGTTTCTATGCACTCGCACCCGACCTGTACCGCGGCGAGACCACCGACCAGCCGAGCGAGGCGCAGCAGAAGATGATGGCGCTGTCGATGGGCGACGCCGAGCAGGACATGTGCGGCGCCGCCGATTACCTCGCCTCCCAGCCCGGCGTCAAGGGCCCCGGCGTGGGCGCCGTCGGCTTCTGCCTCGGCGGCGGTCTCGCCGTGTGGGCGGCCGCCACCTGCCCCCACATCGCCGCCGCCGTCACCTACTACTACGTCATGCCCCACGGCAAGCCCGACTTCAGCGGAATCAAAGGACCGATCCTCGGCCACTTCGGCACCGCCGATGAATTCGTGCCCGTCGATGCCGCCAAGGGACTCGAAGCTGAAATCCGCGACGCCGGTGCCGACGTGACGTTTGAAATGTACGAGGATGCCGGGCACGCGTTCTTCAACGACACCAACCGCCTGGGTACCCACAACCCGGAGCTGGCCCTGACCTCGTGGGAGCGCACCATCGACTTCTTGCGCTCGGCGCTCGCTTCTTGAACCTCGCGTCCGTGCTCGCCGTCGCCGCCACGGCGGCGGCGGGCGGCTCCGGCTGGTCGGCGCCCGCGCCGCTCGCGTCCTGTGCGAGCGCACCGGGCGCGCCGCGGGTGGTGTTCCCCAGCGACAGTCCCACCCAGGCGACCGGGCCTGGCGCCATCGTGTGGAGCGCCGGCCCGCGCTGTCCCGGCGGGGCAGGAACGCGTGTCGCCCCCATCGGCCCCAGTGACGTGCCCGGTCCGAGTGCCGTCCCGCGCAGCGCCTCCGGGAGGGCGCTCGCGCCGCTCGGGCCCCTGCTCGCCAGCGGCGCGCCGCACGGGCAGATCCTGATCGCCGGTAGCTCGCCCGACGCACCCGCCAACGGGCAGCTCGTCCAGGGCACTGCCGGCGGGGTCTTCACCCAGCTCTCCGTTCCCGGCGGCACCGATGCGCCGGTCGCGCTCGCCACCGCCTACCTGGGCGATGTCGCGCTCGCGGCGGCGCCCGCCCGCCGGGCCGGGCGCGGCGGGGTTCGCGGTCCGGGGAGTGGCAGTGCAAACGGCAACGGCGGTAGCGATGGTATTCACGGCAGCGGACTGCGCGTGCACGTCGAGCGCTTCTTCGCGCGCTCGCTCGCTCGCAACATGAGCGTCGCGACGGTCGGCGCGAGCGCCGTGCAGGCGGTTACACTTGCCCTCGACTACCGCAGCGAAGCGCTCGCCGTGTGGACCCAGGCGGGTGCGATGTACGCACAGCTGCTGCCCAGCCGAGGCGCACCGCGTCCTGCCCAGCGGCTCGCTCCGGTCGGCGCGGGCGCGCATCCCGCGGCGCTGCTCAGCGACGACGAGCACGGAATCGTCGCGTGGGCACAGCAGGACGGCGGCGAAACGGCCGTGTATCTCGAGCGCTCCCTCGCCGGCGTGCGCTTCACGGCGCCGCAGTTGCTCGAACGCTTTGTCGATCCCGCCGGCGTGCCACCCCCAGCCGCGTCTCCCCAGCTCGTCCGCCTCAGCTCGGAGAGCGTTCTGCTCGCCTGGGCCGGCGTGTCCGCCGGGCGCTGGGTGGTGCGTGTAGCGCCCGTCGACCTCGACGGACCGATCGTGCCCAGCACGATTGCCGCCCCCGAAGACGACGCTCTGCTTGCCGGCCTCGTCGCCGGCCCGCGCGACGACGCGCTCGTGCTGTGGAGCCAGCCGACACCCGCCGCGGCCGGCACTGTGGAGCTCGAACATCAGGCGCTGTTCGCCACGCGCGCGTTCGACGCAACCCCCGCACGGAGCGGCTTCGGCGAAGTCGAAGCGATCGCCCCCGCGGGCCAGCTCAGCGACCCGTCCATCGCCATCGACCCGGACAGCGATCGAGCGATCGCCGTGTGGCGGGGTCAAGCCGGAGCCATCGAGTACTCGCTCGGCGCCCAGAGCGCCGGCCCGTGACCCCGGCGCACCGCGCTCACCACCTCCTTTAGGAAAGGATGGTCTGGCGATGGATAGGGACTACGAGCAGCAGACCCACGAGGTCGAGGATCGCCACTGGTGGTATCGCGGGCGGCGCACCGTGCTCGGCGGCGTGATCGCCGGGCTCGGACTGCCCGTCGGCGCGCGCATCCTCGACGCCGGCTGCGGCAGTGGGCGCAACATGATCGACCTCGCCCGCCACGGCCCTGTGACCGGCATCGAGCTGTCCGAGCCGAGCGTCGCACTCGCACGCGCGCGCGGCGTTGGCGAGGTGATCTCCGGCTCGGTACTCGAGCTACCGTTCGCCGCCGACAGCTTCGAGCTGGCCGTCAGCCTCGACGTCATCGAGCATCTGGAGGATGACCTCGACGCCCTGCGCGAACTGCGTCGTACGGTCACACCAGGCGGCGCGCTGCTACTTACCGTCCCCGCCTACCAGTGGCTGTGGAGCGGCCACGACGTCATCAACCATCACCACCGCCGCTACACCCGCCGCTCACTGCGAGACGTAGCCGAGCGCGCCGGCTGGCGACAGGTGCGCACCACCTACTTCAACTCGCTGCTGCTACCCGTCGCCATCATGCTGCGCGCACTCGACCGCCTCAATACCAAGACCACCGAGTCGAGCCTCGATCTGTGGGTGCCGCCCCAACCGCTCAACTGGCTGCTCGAGCGCCCGCTCGCGATGGAGGCTGCGCTGATCACGCGCGGCGGGCGCATACCCGCCGGGCTCTCGCTGCTCGCCGTCTACCGCTGACCCCAGTTTCGCCTTCGGTGCCCCGCTGGCCGGCGCGATGCGACGTCCTTGCTGTCAGCCGAGCGGCGCGTCGGTGACCACCGGCGCGTGCACCCGGAACGTCCACGCGCGGTTGGCGAAGAACGTGCTCACGGTCACCACCGCCGTCGCGCACACCTGCGCGATCAGCTTGTCCAGGTGCGCGTCATGGACGAACACGTACAGCAGCACCTCATCGACACCCAGGCCGCACGTCTGCACGACCCCCCAGCGAACCGGCGTCAGCGAGTCGCCGACATGCTCGCGGAAGGTCCAGCGGCGATTGAGCAGGAAGCCGTTGATCGCGCCCACGATGAAGCCGATCGCCGACGCCGCCAGGTACAGCACACCGAGCACCTTCAACAGCACCGTGTACACCACGAGCGTCAGCAGCGTGTTCGACACCCCGACGATGCCGAACTTCACGAACTGCGCGAGCACCGCTGCGCGCGCATGACGCGAGGACGGCGCTACGCTTGCAGGCGAGGACTCACGCGTGTCTGTCCGTTGCGAAGGCATCCGGACACAGCATGAACGATAAATTGAGCGGCGGCTTAACGGCCACACTCAACATATCTCGCAGGATCTCGCCACGGTAGCGGCGGCCAACGACAACACGATCATGGCGGACACACCACTACGCACCCCCTCGCTGCTGAGCGTCGTGGCGCCCGTGTACAACGAGGAACTGCTGGTCGAGCAGTTCGTCGAGCGTACCCGCAACGCGATCGCCGACTACGAGTTCGAGCTGATCCTCGTCAACGACGGCAGCTCCGACCGCACGCCAGAGCTGCTCGACCGCATCGCCGCCACCGACCCGCGCGTGCGCGTCGTGCACCTGTCGCGCAATTTCGGCCACCAGGCGGCGCTCACCGCCGGGCTCGAGCACGCCATCGGCGACACCGTCGCCATGATCGACGCCGACCTCCAGGACCCGCCGGAGCTGATCCCCGAGATGATCGCCCAGTGGAGCCACGGCGCAGACGTCGTGTACGCCGTGCGCAAGCAGCGCGAGGGCGAGACGGCCTTCAAGCTCGCGACCGCCTCGTGGTTCTACAAGCTGTTCGACAAGCTCGCCCAGGTCGACCTGGAGCCCAACTCCGGCGATTTCCGCCTGCTCGACCGCCGCGCCCTGAACGCGCTGCTGGCGATGACCGAGCGCTCGCGCTTCCTGCGCGGCATGACCGTGTGGGTCGGCTTCACGCAGACCGCCGTGTCCTACCAGCGCGACGCGCGCCACGCCGGCGAGACCAAGTACACGCTGCGCAAGATGCTGCGCTTCTCGCTCGACGCCATCGCCTCCTTCTCGCACGTGCCGCTGCAGCTGGCCACCTATGTCGGCATCCTGTCCGCCGGCGTCGCCTTCATCGCCATCCCCGTCGTCGTCGGCCTGCGCATCGCCGGCTCCTATCTGCCGGGGTTCGGCTCGATCACCATCGCCATCCTGTTGCTCGGCGGCATCCAGCTGATCGCGCTCGGCGTGATCGGCGAGTACGTCGGACGCATCTACGACGAGGTCAAGCACCGGCCCCTGTACATCGTGCGCGAGGAGCGCAACCGCCCGAGCTCCTCCTCACGGATCGTCGCGGTGCCCGACGCGCGCGCCGGACTGCCCGCCCGCACGCCCGAGAGCGTCGCGCCCTGAGCCGCGGAGGCTCGTCGCCGCCCCTTGAGCCGCGGCAAGCGTCGATAATGAGCTCATGAGCGACGAGGACATCATCAGCGAGGGCGACGGCCCGGGCCTGGACCAGCGCACCGAGCGCATCAGGATCGAGACCGAGCGCCACACCATCGAGGGCGTGCTCACGCTCGCCCGCGACGGCTACCGCAGCCGGGTCTCAGACGTGCTCAACGCCTCCGAGCGCGACTTCATCACGCTCACCGACGTCACCGTCTCGCCACTCGACGGCGGCCCGGTCGAGCTGCACCCGTACATGAGCCTCGCCCGCCGGCACATCGTGTTCGCCGTCGCCACCGCCGCGGGTCACGGGGTGTAGCTAGCGGCGCTCAGCACCGTGCCGAGCGGTGGCGCCGCGTTGCTCACCGCGATCTGCCCTATGCCTGCGCCCGCCGGCACGGTCACCTTCAGCTTCCTTTTCGACGCCGAGCGCACCTTGGCGGGGGTGCCGTCGAAGCTGACACTCGAGTGTGCCGCGAAGCCCACTCCGTCGATCGTCACGAGCGTGCCCGCCCCGCCCTGCTGCGGCGTGAACCCGGTGATGGACAGCGTCGGCTTGAACTTCGCTCTGCTCGACACGCTGCCCGCGGGCGTGTCCAATTCGATCTTCGCGTCGCCTGCTGCGCCATCGGGCACCGTCGCTTCGATCTGCGTCGCCGAGGACACCTTGAAGGACGCCGCCAGCGTGCCGAACTGCACGCCGCTGACCACCGTTAGATCGGCGCCGTCGATCGTCACTGTCGATCCGGTGATACCCGAGCTCGGCGAGAAGCTCGACAGGGTCGGAATTTCCGGCACCGTGAACGCGCCCAGCCCGAGCGGGCTACCGAGACCGCTCGGGCCGTCGTAGCCCACCGTCGCCTCGCACGAGCTGGCCTGGTCGCAAGCGCCGTTGGTGCCTGACACCACGTCGTAGAACGCGCCCGCTTCGCCCGCGTGCGCATACAGCGTCGCCGGCGGCTGGGCCGCACCGTGGGCGCCACCCGCCAGCGCGAACTCCGCCGCGACGATCGGCGTGGACACCGACGTGCCTCCGAACGCCGCCCAGCCGGTCGACTCGCCGTTGCCTTCCGGGGTGCTGTCGTAGATGTCCACACCCGTGCTCGGATCTCCGTCTGCGGACACGTCAGCGACCGATCGCTCGGTGCCACAGCCGGTGGCCGCGAAGCCCGCTGTGGCGCGCTGCCATACCGGCGCCGTGAAGATCTGGCTGCAGCCGCTGCCACCTTCGTCCCACACCGTGCTCGTCCACGCCCCGCCTTCTTCGCGCAGCGCCGTTCCGCCCACCCCCACCACACTCGGGAGATCGGCCGGGAAGTCGGCCGTCGCGGGCTCGTTGGGGCAGTCGACGTTCAGATATCCGCAGTCGCCCGAGCTGGCCGCCACCACCACCCCGGGGTGTTCGTAGGAGCTCGTGTCCAGTTCTTCGTAAAAGCTCGCGAACGCCGGTTCCTCGGGGCTCGCGTAGGAGTTGCTCACCACCTTCGCCCCCGCCGCCACCGCCGTGTCTACCCCTTCGCCCAGTTCCGCCAATTCGCCATTGTCCGCCTCGACCAGCAGTATGCGGCAGCTCTCGCAGATCGCGTGCACCATCTGCACGTCGATCGAAATCTCGCCCGCCCATTCGCCCTGTACCGGTGGCAGCGGCGAGGCTTTGCCTTCCTCGTTGAGCTTGTGGAAGCAGCCGTTCGCGCTTGTGCAAGGCGGCAGCCCGAACTGTTCGTCATAGACACGCAGGTCCGCTTCCGCCGTCGGATCGTCGAACGCATCGACTACCGCCACCGTCTCTCTCGCCGACGCTTTCGTTTCCGCCGGCAGCGAGTACGCCGCGTGCAGCTGCGCCGGCGTCAGAAAGCCGCTCGGCGGCGTCGTCACTTCGCCCGCCGGCGCCGCTTCACCCGCCGGCGCCGCATCACCGGACGGGCTCACCAGCCTCAGCGCCGTGCACGCGGCCGTCAGCGGTCCCGGGGTGCCGCACAGGCGCAATACCTTCGGCGCCGCCTCCGCCGCCTGCGCGTCCGCGCAGGCGAGCGTGGCCAGCGCGCACACACCGATCAGCGCCGCCAGGAGCGACGCGCGTGCGCGCGTCGCTCCCAGCCCTCTCCCCGGGCGGGCCCTCCCCTCTATGACATCAATGATACATGCGCTACTCCGGTATACAAGCCGGAGGTGTGCTGTTCGTAGACGTGCTCCCATGGCCGCTCATCCATGACTCTCGCGCCCAGCCCGGCACGTGTGTGTAACGGATCGGTGACCGACCTGTAACCGATCTGCAATGCGCGCGAGGTCGTTGGCGCGCCCGCCGCCGGGCAATGCCTCGTCGGGTCCGGCCAACGCCGCGCCGCCCGGTCCTACGACGCCGGGGTGCTGCCCTACGGAGCGCCACTCTCACCCGCGGCC
>Ga0210389_10001406_pt1 | contig 19453 bp, 38 predicted proteins | sample IncBWH28OmetaG_FD_160127 | JGI IMG/M metagenome (GOLD analysis project Ga0210389, IMG submission 160127) | Forest soil microbial communities from Barre Woods Harvard Forest LTER site, Petersham, Massachusetts, United States - Inc-BW-H-28-O ...
AGGCGTCCTACTCGCTGGTTTCGTCTGCGCCATCGTGACCCTTTTGGCTCGCTGAGCGCGCAACGCACCAAACGTTACGCTTCTCAAATGGCTCGCCACGACTCCAGGAAGGCCGCCGGTGAGTCCGGGATTCGCCGGCAGTGGGGGGCTCGTCAGCAAATCTTTGCGAGCTGGTTGGAGTCCCTAGGGCGTTTGGGAGTCACTCTGGTTTGTCCGCTGGTGGGGACCAGTTTTTCGAATCGGTCGCAATCCAGCGGTTGGCCTCTTCCTCGGTCGCAAAATTCCCGACATGCGAGACGGGGCCATATCCGGTACTTACGGCAACGGTCCAACGACCGTCCTTGATCATTTTCGAGTGAAATTTGGGTTTCTCGCTCATCCCAAGAATACGCGCCTGCAGCAGAATGGTTCAATCCCACCGCTCGCCGAGCACGGCCGGCTCGGCTGGGTAGGTTTGCAGGCGCCGGCCGTGCAGGCCGTGGCGAGTTGGGCGCCAGCGGGTGATTGATGCTCACCACGGAATGCCGTCCGCAATCGATCTTCTCAAATCTCTTGAGATCACGCAGTGTATATTCGAGACAGACTTGGCTGATCTGCCTTGTAGGAAGCAAGGTCGTTCAAGTTGGCGGCCTCGGCGTCTAGCTGCCTGATCCTTTTACGCAGTAGCGCCATCTTAGGCCTGGCCTTGCTGAGAAAGGCGAGTAGCGCGTTCAACTCCGCGAGTAGTGCTTCCAGCTTGGCTTTCTGGGCTGAGATGTTCTTCTCAAACTTATAGGAAACGGATCGGCGACGCCGCATGACACAACCTCGTAATTTACACGTCCCGGTATGCGACCGAATGCAAAATAGTGAAACGGCCCTGACTGGGGGCTGAGGTAGCCAGAGCCGTTTCATGCAGCGTCTTTGAGGGACGTTGCGCATCGCCAACCCGGCTCGTCGGTTTTGGTTCGAAATCCGCCCCGGGTCTTATCGCCGCAGCCTTCTGGCATGTGACGCCAAGCGCTGCCGGTTGCGCTTTCGAAATCGGCGGCGGCGCTTCACTGTGTGCTCGCGATCTTGCGCTTCGGTTGACGCACCGGATGCGCGGCGAGAAATGTCAGATCGTCGGCAATAGCCTTTTCAACCCGCTCGGCCTTGACGTATGGCCCGATAACATAGTCGTTGTGGGCCAGCACCGCTCGTTTCCAAGTCACTGAGGCAACGTCCCACGCCGGAGTGAGGAGTTGCTCCACCAATGCCTTGCGGTACCGATCGACTATCGGCGACCAATCGTCTCGATTGACGGCGGGGCGGAAACGGCCCTCGGGCACGTCGCTCCTCTGAGCGGCGTCGACTGCGCTTTCAAAATCTAGTCGCACTCTCCAATAGCGCGTCGCCGCTTCTGCCGTTCGCCAAACTTCCATGCGATCTTTACGAAGCCGTCCGTTTTCAGCGGTTACGGATAAGGATTCAGCTTTGACAGGGGCTGTCGTCGAAGCATCAGCGAGAGCAAAAGATCACCCTGGGTGAGGTGCGTGGCGCCGGCGTCACCGGTTTGCTGATCTATTGCAGCGATTATCGTTGCCACCACCTGAAGATCAGCGCCGATCCCTTGCCAGACGACATGCGTCTATCCGATCTGGGGCCGCGTTTCGTCTGCAAGGCTTGTGGCACCCGCGGCGCCGATATCAGACCAAACTTCGCTCCCGCGCGGATGGGCACGCGTGGTAGCCGCACCGGCTCGCTGCAGTCGTATGTTTTAGTTGCCCGAAGGTTTCAGGTTCGGACTTACCCCGCCCACGCGAGACGGGTCTCGGCCACTGAAGCCGAAGTTCGCCTGGTTCCAAAATTGCTCGGTGTCCTGAGGCGGATAGCTTCCTGGAGGTAAGCTGTAAGACCTGTAGTAGATCGGCGGTCCATACGGATACGGTGCGCCGCCGTAATATCGATATCCCTGCGCAAAAGCCGGGGCAGCGATCGAGGCGGACACAATTACCATCGCGCTGAACAGTTTCATTCTCATCTGCATTCTCCCTCAAACAACGCAGATCAATCGCTCCGCGCTGGAGCCGGTTCCGGGAATTTCCAATCGATTTTGAATAATGTTCCTTAGTAGCGATTCACAAATTGTTTCAACTCACAACCGTTGGCGCGTCTGCCGCCGAAACCACTGTGTGGGCAAATCAATTGCCGCGTTCTGGCGCGACAGATGGGTCCATCGCGATTCCAGGAAGCCCGCCGGCGAGTCTGGGATGCGCGGGCTGTCATGTGCCGGCCGATCGCCGCCAGCGCTCACGCCGCCCCTGGCAAGTCTCTCAGCTGGCCTTTTGAACCTTCAGTCCCACCGTGGTGACCCAAGTCTGGGGCCATGCCAGGAGGGAGACAATCATGAAAACCCATTACACCGTCGCGTTGGCAACGTTCGCGGGGTTTGGCCTTGGTGCGGTTGCGGTTCAGGGACTTCATGCTCAGGCTAAGCCGCCTGTCTACTCGGTCGCTGAAATCGATATCGCGGATCAAGCAGCGTATGCGACATATGTCCCAAAAGCTCAGGCTGCGATCAAGGCGGCCGGAGGTAAGATCCTTGCCGCCGGCGGCAAGATCACCACGATCGAAGGTGAACCGCCGAAATCGCGTGTTGTCATTCAACAGTGGGACAGTCTCGAAAAATTCCAGGCGTACCGCGATTCAGCGGCCTTCAAGGATCTCTCACCGATCCGCGAGAAGGTAGCTAAATTCCGCAGCTTCATCGTCGAGGGTGTGCCGCAATAGCTCCGACAATCCGCACCATGTGACCTGGCACGCGTTTTTGAGGACGTGCCGGTCGGTACGATCGGCGAACGCGCCAGCGTCCCGGTTGACGTCGATCAATGGCAATGGTCGTGCGACTTCTATCCCGGAACTGAACCCGCAGAGTTCGGAGACGGTATTGCTCCTGATTTCTTCACCACGCGTCAGGCGACCAGCGCAGATTCCGCCGCGCCCAAGCTTGGAATGCAGTTTAGGATGGACCTTTAGAGGCCCGCGCGCGTTGAGGCCTTAGACCGGGGGCGACCACGAACCCGGAGTTCTGGTTATGGGCAATATACCGCTCGATCTTCAAAGAAGGTGCGAGCAGCGGTGGGCGGCCAGATTTGAGGCCGCGCGCGCGCTCCGAGAGCAGCATCGCCTTGAAAGGCAGCAGCAGCAACAAGTCGCCGCGCCCGACAACAGCAAAAGAAAAACCCGCCCGGCTAAAGCGGCGGCCTTGAGGTCTGCACCGGCGGTGTGACGGCGCGGGTATTTCTGCACCGGCGACGTGAGGGTGCGGGTATTGAAGCCCCGCGCCGTGGTTCTCCTTACCGCCGCAGCCTTCTCGCCGTTGCCTGGCCGTCGTAGTGCGGTTGGAACCGGTGTTGCATCAAAGCATCAACCCGGATCGAAAATTAGGTTCATGGGAGAGAAGTCTTTGACTGTGCAAGCGCACGGTCGTTCCCTCCGCGCAGGGGCAAGTGACAGGTGATGTACCATGCGTGAAGAATTCGCTTCTTACAGCTTCCTCGCTCTGACCGTTGCCGGCGTAGTCCTGCTTTGCACTGGCTTGGTCGCACTCGCAATTACCTGATCCTGGTTTTGGACATTAGCGACCGCTGGCGCCGGCCGATCGGCGCCCGCGCATGGCGAGAAAAAGTGCATGAGCAGTCGTTCCTGACTTTGGCGGAGGACCGATGCTTCGTTTTGGGCGCGTTCTGCTACTGATACCCCTTCTCGCGAAACCTTGCCTTGCACAACAATTTCCTGTCGCACCCGGCGGCGAGTTGCCCATCGCCGCGATAGAACTGGACAAGATGCCCTGGACAAGAATTGTCGGCATCGGCCCGCAGGAATTTGCGACCATCGTAGGGGACCGCGCGAAACCGGCCTGTATATCCAACTGGTTCGGTGGCCGCCTCACGCGATCCTCAAGGCCCATTCGCATCCCGATGACAGGTATGTAATGGTGCTGAGTGGCACGTTCTATCACGGCATCGCCGATAAATTCGATGAGAGAAAATTGGAAGCGCGGCCGGCGGGTAGCTTTTTCACCGAGCCAAAAGGTGTTCGTCATTTTGGAATGACAAAGGATGAGGGAGTGGTGCTCTATTTCGTTGGCACCGGCCCATCGACAACGGACAATCTCGAAAAATGAGCGTGCGACCGAAGCCCCGCGCCTCTCTCCTCCTCAACCGTTAATAAATGACTCGATTTCTTATGCCGGGAGGCGGACACTAGGTCCATCACAGCCCGGTACGTGGCCTTTACCTGTGATGAGAACGCCGGTTGCGCTCCCACCATCCACCTCGCGATGGAGCAATACCCATGCAGCGACGTCATTTCAAACAAAGCGAATTACTTACAGACCGTCTTGCCGAAGAAGCCGCAAAGCTTCGCAAGGAAGCCCAGGGTACCCCGCCTGGCATTGCGCGTGAGCGGCTTATCCGCCGCGCGCGGCAGGCAGAAACCGGATCGCGTGTGAGCGAATGGCTGCGCTCGCCGGGCCTGCAACCGCCGAAATAAGGCCGCCTCCCTCGCCCAGAAACATCAGGACACATAAAAACGGTCGCGGCAGAGCCTGCCTTTGCTAGGCTTGCCTATGCCCGCAATCCCTGTGGCCCCCAAAGCTGGTGATCTCACGGGTGAACGGCTCCGGTTCTAGACCGCCGGGGCCGTTTCTTTCCTCAGACTTAGGTTGGAAAATTCCGTTTATGCATGCCGGAACGTCCAAAGTCGAAGCCAGATAAGAAGAGGTCCCCTGCGCGGCGTCTCCAAGAGACTCTGAATAGGATGTCGACCGCCGAACTATTTGATCTGATGATCGACATCCAAACCAAGATACGCGAAGCCGCGAGCCCCTCGAAAGCCGGTAAGTAAGTCCGCCTCCCTCCCCCAGAAATACCAGAACACATAAAAACGGTCGCGGCAGCGCTCGCCTTTGCTGGGGCTTGCATATGCCCGCAATCCTGCGGCCCCCAAAGCGGGTAACCTCGCGGGTGAACGGCTCCGGTTCGGACCGCCGCGGCCGTTTCTTTTGGCTACTCCCGGTGAAGCCCGACCAGGGGCGAAGTTCACGCCTGCCGGCCCGAGATGTTCGCGTGAGCGATTGGCATTTTCAGCCGTCAGGTTCCCTCTTGAAACAAAAATTGAGGGGATAATTCCAACAATTGACTTGATCTTTCTTTTGCGTCGAACGCGGCGAAATTGAATGGGTAAGAAGGCATGACCGATCAGCAGATGGTTCTTCGAGCCGCCAACGATGCGCAACGCATACTGGAGGAATACCTCGAACCACGACCCCAGAACGACGAGCGCATTCTCGCCGAATTTGGTGGAAGTTCTCGAACGGTCCGATTTGATTGTCGCCGTAAGTAGATTGCAGCAACGAGTAATCTTTTGAGGATGACGACACGGATTAGATCAGTTGGGTTGGCCGCTTGCGTGGTCGCCGCGTTCTCGCCAGTCGCGGCGCCATATGCACAGGCGAAACAACAATGCAATCTCGCGATGCCATCAAATCCGCATTCGGCCTGGTGGTCCTATCGTATCATTGATGGGCGGAAATGCTGGTACCAAGGCAAGCCCGGGCTCTCGAAATCGTTGCTGGAATGGCCGTCCGAGACTTCGTCGCGACCGACCTCCAACGAAGAATCTGCAAGGGCGGCCCCTACGGAAAATTCTGGCAGTCCAATGGATGCTCAAGCGTCGGCACCGACTGACTTGATCACTTTCGATGTGCTTTGGCGCGCCAGGGTGGAACAGCGTTAGAAACAGCAGAGCACGGGAGCGGTGTGCGGGCACTGAACCGCGACGTCGGACGCGTGTTCGCCAGCCGCAAAGCGAAAATGCGGGGTGCTTCTACCTATGAACCCCGGACACCCGCACCGTCGGAGCTGGGACGGGGATTGGAGAAAAAGCAGGGCTGCTAGGCAGAGTGGCTGCGGGGCCAGTGTTCCTCCACGTGGGGACTGCGGATGTCGAGCCTACGGAGGGCCACACGTACGACCCCACTGAAGGCTGCACGACTGATCCATATCCTTCAGTTCCGGTGGTTTGCGCGAGAGCAAGTGTGCTTGTCAGAGTGAACGCTGTTGCCAGCGCGATCATTGTAACTTTCATGGTTGTCTCCTTTGCTCCTGAGATAAGGAGACAACGCGCCACCTGTCGGCCTTTCCGTTCAATTCTTCTTTAGCGCGATAGGAAGCCGCCAGGCTGTTCACATCTCGCAGAGCCCGGCAGTCGTCTTCCATCACTGAAAACCCGCCGGGCGTGAACCGGCAGGTTTGAGCCAATCACCTAGCCGACTCTCAGGTTTTCCGCCGACATCTTGCCGCGGTTTTCCTTCTCCTCGTAGCTCACCTTGGCGCCCTCATTGAGGCTGCTCAGGCCAGCCCGCTCGACGGCTGAAATGTGCACAAACACATCCTTGCCACCGTTGTCGGGCTGAATAAATCCATACCCTTTAGTTGCGTTAAACCACTTCACCGTTCCTGTCGCCACGTCCGCACTCCCTTTTACAACCGCACGGCGGCAGCATACGGCTCTCCGGCAGGGCCTCGCAAGTAAAAGCCGCCGCTGGGGTTGAGGTCAGCGACGGCTCTGCTCGTTAAGCGTGACCAACCAGAAAGGTCACAGCGGATGATGGGGCTGCTGCGTTAAGCTCCAGTTACCGCCTCAGCCTTCGGGGCTCTGTTGACGGCTCCAACCTTGCGCAGGCGCTGTAATCAGCGGAGCTCCTCCAACCGAAACAGGTCCCACCGGTTTTTGCGGCCGAGCCATCCTTTTGCGCGCCGCTGCGGATAGCCGGTTGCGAGCGCGTCCCTTTGGAATGGAAGAGGTTATCTCCGGCGCAATTGCGTTTTGCAACGAGTCGACCTTCGCTATCAGCGTCGAAAGTTGAGCAGATATCTTCTTCACATCGATCTGTTCATCCGTCAGGCTCTTTCTCAGGCCATCGAGCTTAGCCGTGTCCTGCCGCAGAAGAGCTGTGCTTTGTTGCAGAAGAGCTGTGCTTTGTTGCAGCGACGATCCATTGTCCTGCAGTGCCACAGCGTTTTGTTGCTGGGCTGACTGAATATCCTTCAAAGCGGCGACAACCGCCTCCGGTATTGGAGCTGAGGCTCCCTGATGCGGTAGCAGTTCGGCTAAGTTACTGATATTCGGCAAGGCGATATCGAAAGACGGCGATGTATAGATGGCCGCCGTTCCGTTTATGGCCAGAGCGAACACCGACAGTGCCAAGAGCGATTTCCGGCTGGACCTCCCGCTCGATAACGCCGAGTCGAGTTGCTTGTCCGCCGTCTCGGTTTGGATCTGCGCTTCCAATGTCTCGGTCACCTGCATTGACCTCAAGAAAGAGAGCCGACGCTGGATCGTCCGCGCGACGGCTCCTTACGCGTTGCCCACAAAACTGCAGTAGATTATGGACTGATCAGATTAATTCCCGGTTAGCGGCTTAGCCTTCTGGCGTGTGCGGCCAACGGCTGACGACTGCGCTTCCGAAATCGGCGCCGGCGCTCCACGATTGCGTTCGCCGCTTTGATTGACGCACTGGATGCGCGGCGAGAACTGCCAGATCGTCGGCAATAGCCTTTTCAACCCGCTCGGCCTTGACGTATGGGCCGATGAAGCCTTCACTTTCGGAGGCCATCCGCCGGCTTGTCGAACTCGGGCTAAAGGTGACGCAGAAAGGCTGATAGATGGAAGGCCCGGAGCACATCAAGCAAACCAAGACGGCCGAAGAATTGGCGACGATGATCCTCGAGGATCTGAGCAAAATTGACGGCTGCCCTTTAAGAGGGGAGTGAATGTAACCGTCTACGGCATTCCTTGGAACGCGATGCTCATGTTTGGCGCCGCGGCCGGTTCGGTCCCGGACAGAGCCGAATTGCCGAGGTTCTTCGAAATCATCAAGGAGCGCTTGCAGCGCTTGTACGACGTCAGCGTGCCGGATTCGCGCGACTAGACTGGTCAACGCCCGCCCGGGACCTGAGCCCGCGGTAAAAATCCATCCTGTTTCTGGGGATGGCGCCACAACTGCGCCGCGACTCTGGATTTGGCTTTGCGCTCGGGTCTGAGGGCTTATACCGGGGGGAAACAATGAGGGTCCTTGCCGCGATACTTACCTTGCTAGTTTCAAGCGCTGCCGCCGCTCAAGAGTGCAAGACTTGCTTATTGGCCGATGCCTGCACAAAGGCATACTTTAAAGCTGCGTCTGAGGCCCAAAGCGCCACTAAGCAGGCGATCCGGGATTGGAAGCAGAATCTGGACAAAAAGGCCTCCGCCGAATTGTCCAGCAGGGGGGCGCTCGCATTACAAGACGCCATGGAAACGCAAGTTCGTTCGGAGCTTGAACGCTTGAAGGAGTGCTTGGCCAAAATTAGGTAACTGCCCGACGGCTTTTCGCTTGACCCCACTTGGCATGCGCCGCCTGCTGAAAGCACCCTTGGAGTCGCGGTCCTAGTATTAAGGTTGCGGAACGGTAGGGCCAGCCTTCAAGCGAGTCCATCGATCCAAGTTCAATCAAGATCGACTCGAGGATCAAGCCGCCCTTCTCGATAGTCGTGTGGGCGAGCATAGGATACCTTTAAGCCCGGCGGGCGGTTCGCAACACGCACAACCGCCTGCGCAAAGTGATGCGAGTGGAGTCTTCCGAAAATGAAAACGTCTCTCTACCTCGCCACAGCGGTGCTGGTGATGTCTTTGACTGCAGCCCATGCGGACTGCCTGGACGACGTGGCGGACTTTGGCGACAAGATTTGCGGAGCGGTCAGAACGATCGGGAAATCCAGTTTCCTTACCGGGAATGGAGAGCTGAACGCTGCGGCGAAAGAGTTGATCGCAAAGGCTCTCGGAGAGCACAGCGGCAAAGCCGGTACGGAGACCAAAATCTATGAAACGGTCCTTCAAGAGCAGCTTGCCGCCGAACGCGTCAGCCTCCGCAAATGCGGAATCGCTATGGCAAGAGCAGCGATCGATCAAATTTGCTTCAGGTCTTCCCACTGAGTGCATCTGGCCGATTTCTGATCCGGCGTGATCGAGCCGCATCGCTCTCTTCCAGTGCCCTCTGAATCGCCCTGAGCGCAGCCGTCGTCGGTTGCCCATTCTTTTGGAGGGCGCGAAGCCAGTTCCATAACCTTATGATTTCGCGTTCTTTCTCGGCGGTCATGGCCGGTCCCTGGGGAAAGCCAGTAGCACTAGAACAAATTAAGAACAAAAACTCAAGTCGCCAGGTTTTGGGTCCCCTGCCCGGAACAACACCACGCGAAGGAAATTGAACGCTCATGGGCATGAGGAAGGCCATTCGCAAGCAGGCGATCGCGGCGGAACGGGTTGCGACCCGGACGGCCGATGCTTTTGTCGCTGACCAGATGAGGTCTCTAGCCGAGGCGTTCCGCGCCCAGGCCGACACTGTCAAGAAGAAAAAGAAAAAGAAGAATAAAGATGAGCTTCACCGTTAAAGGCATCGGGCAGCATGGAGAGCTCGTGCATCGCAGGAAGACCTCCGAGGCAGCGCTCAAGAAAGCCCGCGAGATGTCCAGAACCGGCTGCTATGACATCCACATCGTCACGCCCGAAGGCCGGGACTACGCCTCGGCCGAGTTCGGAGACCTTCCCCGCACGCACGTCGCAGAGCAACCTGGACAGAAAAATCGGACCCACCCGATCGCCGGATCACATCAGCGCTTTCCGAGATAGGCACCGGGCGACGTCAGGCATGTGGTGGGGTCTGGCGGCCGGGCAATGAAAAACGGCACCGAGCGTCGCTGACCCTCAGGGCTTCGCTGGCTCTGCGCGGCCGGAGTTAGCTTTGACCTTCGGCTGGCGGTCGCGCGCGTTACTCAGCTCCTTCTTCAGCTTCAACTGTTCATCGGCCGTCATGGCAGGTTTCTCGGGCCTCTGCGGCATATCCACGGCTGGATAGCCGGTCGTTTTCGAGCGTCCCGTTTCCTGAGCTCGCGTGCCAAGCGGTGCAAGCGAGACCACGGACAGCAGTATCGCTGATGCAGCCAACGCTGTGAATCTTCGATCCTTCGACATCGACGGTCCTACTCACCGGGCCCCGCTTTGTTCCGCCTGAGTCCGTATTTTCCGATGGGTGCGGCGTTTTGTTGTCGTTTCTATCCGGCATGCCGGGTGGTGCCGGGATTGGATCGAAGTGCCGGCACGATTGGATCGTTCACGCGGTCTTGAGTTCGGAGCCGCCGATCTTGGCGAACCATCGGGCACGCGATGGCGACACACCCTTGGACTGACATTCTTGGAGGGTGAAAATGGCCGCTATCGTAAGAACTCTATCGCACACGTTTTCCGATGACAGGATCGCTATCGAGATTCTAAAGCTCGCCGCGATGTTTTGCGTAGCCGGCCTGATCGCCTCTTTGCTCGCTGCATCTTATGGCCTGGATTTGAGCCCGGGGTTTTTCTAGGGATCTGGCGGCGGGCTCAAAATGGCGCGGGACCGAAGCCCCGCGCCACCATCCTTCGGGATCAGGCGAGCCTGGTGGGATTCTGGTCGATGCTCGGCTTTCCGTAGTCCATGTGAATGCTCTGGGGAAGATGGGCCAGCTGATCTTCGCCGGAAACGGCGTCGAGATCGTCGCCTGACAGCGAGCGGACTCTCTCTGAAAGCCTGGTCTCACGCTCGCGCTTCTGCTTGTCTCTTCTCCTGCCAAGAGAGCGGCCATCGCTCCCGAGGGCTGCAGGTTGCAAGCACTCCGGTTCCGCTTCAGTGATCCAGATCACCAAGCGAGAACCCGTCTGGCAGTGCGGCTATGGAGAACGCTGTCTCAGCGGGCCTGAGCATCCACGAGTTCTAGCGGAGCAGCCGAGTCAACCGGCTCCGTTTCATCGCGCGCAAGACGTTCTCCCCAGAAGAACGCCCATGAGAAGAGCGGCCCCACGACGCAGCTAACCATCAGCCAACAGGCGATCAGTTGAAATGCGAGCTTCATGTGCGAATCCCCTGAGCGCAAGCCAAGACGCCAATCGTGCCGGCACTTCGATCCAAACAAGGCATCATCTGGGCAAACCTAACAAACCCACACAAAACACTGCACCCGAATCAGCGAAGGTTGTGGTGCGCGGGCTTTTCCAGTTTCGCACGAAATAGCGACGAAACCATTTCCCGATCTCCAAGACACCGGCCGGAGGCGATTCACCACCACGATCTCCGCAACCCAATCGAGGGTCTTAAGCAGGAGGTCGCCAACGACAGCACTCCTTCAAGCCTTTTCTCGCCTGTCGGCCGTCGACACGAAACGGAAACTCCAAAAGCACGGCTCGTGCTTTGCGGTGCCGGCCTGTTTGTCTCGCTGCTGTTTGCGACCTACGGCCTGGATCTCAGCCCCGGCTTTTTTCTGATGGGGCACCAAGCGCTCACGCGCTGATATGAAAGGGCGTTGCGCCGCATGCCGCTTCGCCGGTTTTTCGAATTCCCCGACTCAGCGGAAGGTGACATGTTGGGCTGGGGTAGGTCAGCGCGAGGATTTGCGATGACCGGCAAGACGATTATTTTTAAATTCGCCGTTGCGACGACCTTAGTTATTGCACTGGGGATCATGATCTCGCCCAGCGCCGTTAGGTATTTCCTCTCCATCGATCAAGCGCGGGCAGATCGCTCCGCCGGCTCCCAAATTGCTGAGTCACCAAACCCTCAGCTTTCGCGCGTTCGGCTGTTGGTCTCGACCATGAAATGAGCCGCGCCTGATCTCGGGCCTCGCCGCGCTACGAAATATCCAGCCTAAATCTAAAATTGGAAATTGAGCCGCCGTCTGCGTTCGCCCTCAAGCCGGTGCATCCGACCGAAGCCGGTTGGCTGCGCGTTGATTCCGCAAGGCTTATTCTTTCGGAGGCGGGCCGAGCCAAAAACCGGCGGGGTGCTATTACTGTTTTGTGAATCGCCATCGGGCATTTGAAACCTCTATTGGGGTTATCTATCTCAGTAAGCGAGTCCACCAGGAAAGCTCATATGAAAACAACTATCCTCCTAGTTACTGTCGTAGCGGCGATGGCGGCGGGGTCCGCAATAGCCCGGCCGGGCCCGGCCTACTACGGCCAGAGCATCTATTGCGCCACACGGGAAGCCGGAAATCCCCACACCAAATATTGCGACTATATGGCCTGGAGCAGCTGGCGGCGCCGCGGCGGCTGGGACGCCAGCCTGGATAATGCGTGCCTGTTCAACCCCGCTTTTGTCCCGTCGGAATGCAACGGCAGGTTCTAGGCTTCTTGTCGGGAGCCGCCTGACAGAGTCTCTGTTTGGTTGCCATTCGATGAGGTCGGGGGTTTAAATCTCTCTCCATGCGCGCCGTCAGGCCGGCGTGTTCATGGACCTCCATTGAGCGGCCGCGAATGCAACCCAACTATGTAGCTCTGGCGATCGTCATCGCCTACATGGCCGGCATCGGACTGCTCACAAGCATTGTCCAGCGGTCTGTAACCAACACGACAACCTTCACCTCGGGTACGACCGGCTCGGGCGTTCCCGCCGTTCTCGTCGGGCTGATGCTGATGTCCGAATTCATCGGGACGTCGGCCAGCGTCGGAACGGCCCAGGAAGCCTATGTTTCCGGGATTTCGGCGGCCTGGAACATCATCTCGCTCGGCGCGGGTTTTCTGTTCTATGCCTACTTCCTCGCTGGAAAATACAAGAACTCAGGACACAACACGATTTCGGGGGTGTTTGCCGACGCCTATGGTCCGTCGACGAAAATAGCGACGTCGCTGGTGATGATCTTTGCGCTGCAGATCGTCGCGGTCGCGCTCTATGCCGGCGGCGGTGCGATCTTGAGCGTGCTGCTCGCTGTCGATCGCACCCTGGCAACCATCATTTGCGGCGTTGTCGCTGTTCTCTACGTCTTTCTGGGTGGAATGCGGTCGGTGGTCTACACCAACGTTATTCATTCGCTCGTGAAGTATATCGGCATCGGCATTGCCCTGTATTTCGGGCTGACCAAAGTCGGCGGCTTGCAGCAATTGCAAACCCGTCTTCCGGAGGCGATGTTTTCCTGGACCAATGTGGGCCTTGGCCAGATCTTCGCCTGGTTTATCGCCGGCATCGGCGCCACCTTCTCTACCCAATACGTCATTCAGGCGATCAACACGGTCGGTACTCGGCAAAAGGCGCAAGTCGCGAGCCTCTATGCCGCGGCGCTACTGGTGCCGTTCGGCGTTGCGACGGCACTGATCGGAATGTGCTCGCTGGCGCTGTATCCCGGCATCAAATCCATCAATGCGTTTTCGGCCCTGATTGCCGACATGAGTGGGCCGATGGCGGGGCTGGTCGCGGCGGGACTGGCGGCTTCCCTCTTCGGCACCATTGCCGCGATCAGCGTTTCAACCGCAACCCTGCTCTACAAGGATTTCTATACGCGGTTCGTGAAGGACCAGCACGACGAGAGCCGCTCGCTGAGGTTTGTGCGCGCCACGACGGTGATCGTCGGCCTGCTGCCGATTGTGCTTGCGATCTACACGCCGAACATTCTGCAGATAACGTTTCTCGCCAAGGCGGTCAGGACGTCGCTGTCGGTCCTGGTGCTGCTCGTCTTCTACGCACCGTGGTTTGGGACCAGAGGCGGCGCGCTGCTATCGATTCTCGGTTCGATGGTGGCAACCATCGCGTGGTTTCTCATGGGCAATCCATTCGGCATCGACAACGCCTATGTGGCGCTGGTGCTCCCCCTGATCGTCATGGGTATCAGTTCAATGGTTGCGCGGGATCAGCCGAGCCAGCCGTTGGCAGCCAAGCCGGAGCCGGCGGAACGGCCGTAACCCCGCGCTTTCGCCCGTAGTTCTCCGGGCGAGAACAAAGTTCCCCGATAGCTTGAAAACGGGCTCGCTGGCGAGGATTCCAACGAAGTAGCCGAGCGCTATCGCTCTCTGGGGTAGGTGATAAAAGGGCGGCGCCCGGCTACTCGGCCGCGCGGCGGTGCGGCCTTTCTATAACATCATCAATGCTTTAAAAATTCGTCTTCATTCGATTTGGCAGGGGGTCAGCCAATGAGGCGATCTAGGCGAGCAAGATGATCTTGCGCTCCGCAATGGCCCCGGCTTCTCAAGCCGCACAAAAGCAAGCCGGCCCCGAACGGTTCCGGGGCCGGCTTTGGCTGATTGACGCTGTCAGATCCTGATGCGGAAGCCGGTCATGACCGCGGCCGTGTCGACACTGGTGTCCGTTCCGGCAAAGCCGAACTTGGCATTCGGCGTGCCCGGGAAGGAGGACGCCAGACCGTTGGTCACCTGAGCCCATGTCGCGCCGATATAGACGTCGAGATGCTTGTTCAGGATGTAGTCGGTGAGGAACGAGACTTGGTCGTAGGTGCCAGCGCACTGGTTTCTGCTCGCGCCACCTGCGGTACAAGCCACACCGTCGGCAACAAAGGAATTCTGATCGACGTGATAGTAAGCGCCCGTGAAGCTGAGGCCCCACGCGAACTCGTACTTCGCACCGGCCCAGAAGAATTGCAGAACCTTCGAGGTGGTGAAAGCGTCATTGTCCGGCAAGGTCGCCGAGACCGTCAGCGGATAACCGCCGGCGGCGCCGCCGAAGAAGATCGGCTGATTTGGATTGGCCTGGCTGATATTCGTGTAGCCGGCAAACAGCGTAAACTTGTCGGCTGCCTGCGGCTCCGCCTTTGCGGCCTTGGTGTACATCGCGGGTGCCGAGGGTCCGCCGAGCTCCCAGGTATATTTGGCCATCACCGACCATTCGGTGTTGTCGGAGATGTTGGCGGCGAGAGTCGTGCTGCCGAATGTATCGTTGACCGCGGTCTGCAGGTTCACCGCGCCGTTTTCCTTGGTATAGATGGCGTCGATCGAAAAGCCCCTGTAGACGGCGCCAACGTCGAAGCCATACGCGCTTCCGAAGAAGCCGGTGTTCGAACCGCCGTTGGAATACATGGCGCCGACGTGGACCGGGCCGAACTCGTAGATATACTTGGCCGAGTTATCCCAGCGCGCCGCTTGCGTGCTGCCGGAGCCGCCGTTGGTGCCGGAGTAGCCAAGCAGTGAGAAGGCATAGGACAGCGACAACGGGTCGTACACCGCAATGCCGTCGAGCTGGAACGAGTTCTGCCGACCGATCATCAGCGTGCCGTATTGCTTGTTGGTGACACCGCCCCAGAGCTGGCCGTTGAAGGCCTGGCCGCAGCGGCCGCTATCGGCGTTCGAATTCTGCGAGACGTAGTTCACACCGGCGTTCTGAACGAACGAGCTACAGCCGTCGGAGAGCTTGCCCTGCAGCGGATCGATGCCGGTGTCGGCACGCGCGATGGCGGACCAGCCCAGACCGAGCGGCTCCTCGACCTTCACGCCGATAAAAGATTGTTGGAGACCGCTATGGGCGATCGTCGAGATGGCCTGGCCAGTGTAGTTCCTGGTGGTGGTGAACGGCGAGAACTCGAGGCCCGAAACGACGCTGCCGAGCGGGCGACCGTTGGTCTGGTAGGCGAAGCCGAGATCGAGCGCGCCGATGGGCGTGATGCCATACCAGGTCAGGTTGTCAGGAATTGGATCCGGTACCTTTGGCGGGACCCAGTCCGCCGCATATGCCTGCACCGTCAGGTCCGCCGTCGCGAGCGCAATCACAAGCGCTTTCTTCATTTTGAATACCCCCAAAAATCGGCCACCCCTGCGGACAGGACGTTATCCCGTCACGATTCGCTATACTTGGCCGAACATAGCGATCATTGTATATGAGGGAACATAGCGGGGGACGAAAGTGCAGCATTGCAACAGTTGGCAACCAAAGCGATTTGCTTCAGCCATTGCTTGATCAGCGACGCCGAACGTGTCGCGCGAAGTCTGCCTGGGCCTGGGAATGACTAGAAGCAACCTTTGAAAATGACGGCGAACCACACGGTCAAAGGGCCGGACGCTTAGCCTTTCCGGCCGACGCCGATATCCGCCCGCAGGGCTTGCAGCTCTTTGCGTGCCGCGTTCTCGGCCGATCGCTCGATTTTCCGGTAACGCGCCACCAGCGACAGGCCAAACGGCGTCAGTGTGGCGCCGCCGCCATTCTTGCCGCCGGCATGGCGTTCGACCGCGGCGCGCTGGCAAATGCGATTGATTTCATCGACGAGATCCCACGCCCGCTTGTAGGACATGTTCATGGCCCGCCCGGCCGCGGAGATTGAACCGCAGCTGTCGATGTTTTCGAGCAGCCGGATTTTGCCCGGACCGATCCGGCCTTCCTCGTCCAGATCGATCCGAACGCTTAGGGACGGCAGCAATGTCGGCGACGACTTGCGCATATCAAGGCCCGCTCATCTCAAAAGGCGCAACCGGCAAAAATCTGATCCCGCAGGCCATCGCAGCCCATGCAGCCGCGATGGCCGGCTTCAATAGCAGCTACGCGGATCGACCGGTACGTATTGCCCGGACGGATAGCGATAATAGCAGTTACCTTGCGCCAGATAGTAGCCGGCGCGCGAGGTGGCCTGTGCGCCCGCGATGGCACCCGCCGTGCCACCCGCAACGGCACCCACGGCCGCGCCCACCGGCCGGCCCGTAATCAAGCCACCCAGCACACCGCCGATGATCGCGCCACCGACGGCACTTGCGGCCGGATCGGGCGGTGGAGGCGGCGGTGGCGGTGCGTAAGCTCCAGGCGGCGGCGCGTACGCTCCCTGCGGCGGCGGATAATCTCCAGCCACCGGCGGACCGTCCGGGCCGACGTCCCCACCCTCATCCACGAACTCGACATCCGAAACATAGGCCGGAGGCCCATCCATCGGCTGCGGGTAGAAGTACCAAGCGCCGTCGACATCCCACCACCAGCCATAGCGGCCGTTATGCATCTCGTGACGCCAGCGCCCGCCTTCCCAGGCCAGGCGGCCACGGTAGGCGTGGCCGCCGAAATTCCGTGCCGGCAGATGGCCGCGCGCAAAGCGCGCATCCTGCGGCCCACGCACTTGTCCGGCACCCTGCGGTCCGCGTACTTGCGGTGCTGCGCGCGGCGCCTGTTGGACGGCGGGCCTGGCCTGCCCCTGCCCGTGCCCCGGCTCAGGTCTGTGTTGCTCCTGCGCCTGCGCCGAAAACGCAAAGACGGTCATGATCGATATCACGGGGACTGCGATCCGCGAGTACAAGCCACGCATGGTTTTGTCATCTCCACTGCGACGATTACCGGCATTATGGATCAACCGCATCGCGAAATCTACGCTGGTCAAAACGATTGGCGCCAACGTGAACCGCTTGCCGCTTGGCATGCCGCAAACGACCGACCATGTCCGTTTATTAGGACAGAATTGCGGTGACCCTCATTTCTTGATGTTGCAACGCCCGTCGGTCGCCTTATAGACCTAGTATGGCTTTGGTTCAGAAGTCCGCATGAGAACTCGTGGCAGGAATGGTGCGAGCCTCTGAACCCAGCTACACGAGTGTGACGCCGCGCCTCGTCGCCGGGCTCACTTAAGCGCGAACACCCGAATCGGACTAGGAGAGGTTCGAGGCCAAAGAGGACAGGACATGAAGAAATTGCTTGCCTTGATCGCCGTCTTGTTTGCAACGGCTGCGCTGGCGCAGCAGGACGACGCGCCGCCCGCAGCCCCCTCGGGAAAGCAGGTGCATGCCAAATCGAAGGCACCGGCTCCGAAGGGACCGCCGAAGTCGCTGGCCGAGAAACTGTTGGCATGCCTCGAAATCGATGACGAGACCAAGGACCGGCTCGACTGCTACGACGCAGCGATCCCGCCAAAGCCGAAGCCGAAAGCGACGCCCGCAAGCGGCGTGATGGACTGCCGCTACGTCAAGGAAGAGGACGAGCGGTTGAAATGCTTCAACGGCTTCGCGGACAAAATCCCGAAATTCTCCTCACGCTGATCCCGACCGGTTCCCCTGCCCACCCTGACTGGTCCTGTTGATAAGCCTGCGCCTGCCGTTTTCGGTCTGACGGCGGCGACGTGCAGCATGTTATCGGCATGAAGGACTTGACGGAAGAGAATAGCATGCGGATCACCCTCGTCGGCTCCCGCCATTTCGGCGTGACGACCCTGGAAATGCTGCGTCGGCGCGCTGTCGACGTGGTCAGGGTTATCGTTGCGGATAACGAGGATCGGCTTGCCGCCGCTTCCCGCGCCGCAGGCATCGAACTAGTCGTACAGGCCAATCCGAAACTCGTCGTCGCCTCCGAGATCGCTGATCACACCGACCTGATCGTCACAGCGCATAGCCACGCGCGCATCAGCAAGGAAGCACTGGCCAAAGCGAGGCTCGGCGGCATCGGGTACCACCCGTCGCTGTTGCCCCGGCATCGCGGTCTCGCCGCCGTCGAATGGACCATCCGCGAGAAGGATCCGATCGCCGGAGGCACCGTGTACCATTTGGCCGATCGGATGGATGCCGGCGCGATCGCGGCGCAGGATTGGTGTTTTGTCGGCAAGGACGAAACCGCGCGGCAGCTATGGGAACGCGCATTGGCGCCTATGGGACTGAGATTGCTGGGCGAAGTCATCGACTATGCCAAAACCCACGGCACGCTTCCCGCCGAGCCGCAGGACGAGCAATTCGCAACCAGCGCGCCGGCCCTTGCGAGTTAGGCCTGAGGCTTTGCCGGCGGCCCCAAGCGGCGGGTCGCGGCTCATTTTCGGGACTCGACGATCGGATTAAATAGCTGTTTCGACGGCATTTTTGTCATTTGATGCAACGCATCAAAGTTTCACCACATTGTCCCCAACTATGCGCCCATCACACACATTTTGGGACCTGATTCATGCACAATCGTTGTGTCACGAAAACATGTTTTGGTTTGTTGCTTGCCACGTTGGCGGGCCTGAGCGCTCAGCCCACGGCAGCTCGGACTCCCTATGACGGACTTTGGAATGTCACGATTGTCACCAAGGCCGGTTCGTGCGAACCAACCGTACACTCGACGCTCACGGTGACAGACGGTAAGATTTCGGCTCCCGGTGGAGACGTCGCGGGGTCGATCGGCCGCGAGGGACTTGTGCGGGTATCGATCAATGGTGCATATGCGAACGGCCAGCTTAGTGGCAACGCCGGAGGGGGGAAGTGGAATGGAGCATCGTCAGGAGTACCGTGCAGTGGCCGCTGGGAAGCTTCACGTCAATAGCAAGAAATATCTTGGCGTCACCCTGACACGGCGTCTGATCTTCGCGATCGCCACCGTGCTGGTGGCCTCCGCCTCGGGCGGCGCCGTTCATGCGCAATCTTCGGGTGCGTTCGCTGGCATGGCCGGTGTTTGGTCCGGCAGCGGCACCGTCACGCTCGACGACGGCTCGAGCGAGCGCATCCGGTGCCGTGCCACCTATGCGGTGGCGGCCGGAGGCAACGCCTTGCAGCAGACGCTGACCTGCGCCAGCGACAGCTACAAGTTCAACCTCTCAAGCAACGTCACCGCGCAGGGACCCGCCATTTCCGGCACCTGGTCGGAAGCCAGCCGCAACATCAACGGCAACATCGAGGGAAGATCCGGCGGCGGCGTGGTTCAAGTGATCGCAAC
>Ga0210389_10001408_pt1 | contig 19446 bp, 18 predicted proteins | sample IncBWH28OmetaG_FD_160127 | JGI IMG/M metagenome (GOLD analysis project Ga0210389, IMG submission 160127) | Forest soil microbial communities from Barre Woods Harvard Forest LTER site, Petersham, Massachusetts, United States - Inc-BW-H-28-O ...
TTTCGCGTTGTGGCGTATCATGCAATGCGACCCATGAGTGCATCGCCGCAAAACCCCGTGCAAAACCGGATGGCGATATCAGCGAATCTCGATCAAGTAGTGCGTACGCGTTGCCAGGCCACCACAGTCCACAGCTATTGCGTCCGTCTTTCACATCCGTTGCAGACAAGCGCTGCGGGTGCGCTAAATTCGCCACTGGGGTAGTTGCGGGGTCGGACTTTTCGAAATGACACATCCTCTTCTTTTCAATCCGTTTCATTCGAAACAGGAACTTGTGCAAGAGCGCGGCGATGAAAGCAGGCAGGAAACGCAGCGGCCTGCTGCTGCATGGTCCACGCGCTCGACACCGGTTTGCGGCCATTGCCGGTCCGACGACATCACCTCGATGGCGACCGCGCAATGGAGCAACGAGAAGCAGGAGTGGGAACTGGCCAATACCTTCGCCCAGCCCGCGCGCTGCAACACCTGCAACATGGCTTGCGAGATCGTCTGGCTGCCGCTGAACTAGAAGCCGCGAAATGATTAGCCACGAGCAGGCTGCGCTCCTCTCCCTGTGGGAGAGGGTTGGGGTGAGGGGTTACGGTCTATCGATCGGCCTTGCACCCTCACCCGGATCGCCTAGGGGCGATCCGACCTCTCCCCACGGGAGAGGTAGAAAGAGGCGCTTCGATCAGTAGTCGTCGCCCCAGCGCCATCTCGGCGGTTCGCCCTTCCACCAGCAAATGGCGACCAGGACTGCCGACAGCGTGAAGACGTAGGCCGCAAACGCTGCCATTGACCGCTGCGGCGGCAGCCAAAAGATGCCGGCAGCGAGCAAGCCAAAAAAGCCCAGCAGGACCGCCCATCCCTGCCAGGCGGTGGGAGGACCCCAACCCCAGCCGTAGCGCTTCGCCGGAAACCAGTATCTGGAATTGTCGGACGGCATCTCGCCCTCCCGAGGTGCAGGAAATAAACGCCTTCAGGCGACGAGCGCGTTCAGCATCGGCGCGTTTGCGCGGCCGAATTCGGCGATCGGCACCGGCTTTCCGAACAGATAGCCTTGCGCGAGTTCGACGCCGGCCGCGCGCATATAGTCGAACTGTTCCTCGGTCTCGACGCCTTCGACCGTTGTGATGATGCCGAGCCCCTTGGCGAGCGCGAGCGAGGAAGCCACCACCGCCTTGCACTCGCTGCGGCTGAGCACGCCCTTGGTGAAGGACTTGTCGATCTTGATCTTGTCGAACGGAAAGATCGTCAGGTAGTTGATCGACGAGAAGCCGGTGCCGAAATCGTCGAGCGCGATCGACAGGCCGAGGTTCTTCAATTGCCGGATCGTGGTCAGGTGGGCTTCCTGGTTCTCGAGCAATGAGGTCTCGGTGATCTCGAGTTCAAGCCGCTCGGGCGGCAGCCCCGTCTTCACCAGCGTTCCCAGGATGACCTCGAACAGGTTGCCCTTCTTGAACTGGATGGCCGAGATATTGACGGCGATCTTGACATGCGCGGGCCATGCGGTGGCGTCGGCGCAGGCCTCGTTGAGGATCCATTCCCCGAGCGGCACAATCAGGCCGGTCGCTTCGGCGAGCGGAATGAAGTTGTCCGGGGGGATCATGCCCCTGACTGGATGCCGCCAGCGGACCAGCGTTTCGACACCGCGAAGCTCGCGCGTCTTGACGTCCACGACCGGCTGGTAATGCAGCTCGAACTGGCCTTCCGCGATCGCCTCGCGCAGCTCGCGTTCCGCCGATTGCTGGGTGTTGACGAACTCGAGCATTTCGCTCCGGAACAGACGGAAGTCGTTCCGGCCGCTGGATTTGACGCTGTAGAGCGCCAGATCGGCGCGCTTGAGCAGTTCATCCGGCTCGACGCCGTCTTCCGGCGCCATCGCAATGCCGATGCTGGCGCCGATATTGGCCTCCTGTCCGTTGACATCGAACGGTCTGGAGATCGTCTCGATGATCCGAAGCGCAAGCGCTACCGCGCCTTCGCGCTGATCGGGCCCGCCTTCCTGGATGATCGCGAATTCGTCGCCGCCGAGCCGTGCCAGCACGTCGGTATCGCGGATGGCGGCTTGCAGTCGCCGCCCGACCTCGCTGAGCAACTGGTCGCCGGCAAGATGGCCTTGCGTGTCGTTGACGGCCTTGAACTTGTCGAGGTCGACCATCATCACCGTGACGCCGACGCCGTTGCGCTTCACCCGCTTGCTGGCCTCCTCGAGGCGCGCGTTGAATTCCGCGCGGTTGGCAAGCCCGGTCAGCACGTCGTGCCGCGCCAGATGGACGATTTCGGCTTCCGCCCGCCGCCGCTCCGTAATGTCCTCGATGATCGCGACCCAGCCGCCGCCTTCCATCGGCGATCGGGTCAGCAGCATGAACCGGCCGTCCGGCATTTCGTCGATCCTGGTGGCGTCGGGCGGGAGTGCGGCGAATTCGGCCACCTTCGCCCTGACTTCCGGATCGTCGGTCGACTTGTTCAATTTGCGCGCGATGCGATAGGCGGAGATCTCCGTGTAGGGGGTTCCGACCTTGAGCAGGTGCGGCGGCACATTGTATAGCCGCGCGAAACGCTCGTTCCAGACGGTCAGCCGCTTCTCGCCGTCGAACATGCACAGGCCCTGCGCCATGTTGCTGAGCGCGCTCGAGAAGCGCGTATTCATCATTTCGAGTTCGGCGGCCTTTTCGGCCAGCAGCTTCTCGTTCTTCTTTTCCGCGGTGACATCCTCATGCGTGGTCAGCCAGCCGCCATTGGCCATCGGCTGACGCTTGATCGCGATCATGCGTCCGTCGGCAAGCTCCTGGATCTCGCTGGATCGCTTGACGTTGACCCTGACGTAGGAATCCGCATCGGTTCCGAAATTCGTGCCGCTCTGCTCGCGCGCCCGCAGAATTTCCCGCAAGGTCGTGCCGGGCTTCACCTGGTCTTCGCGCAGGCGGTAGATCTCGGCATAACGGGCGTTCGCCATCACGACCCGCTGGTCGGGATCATAGAGGCAAAGGCCCTGCGACATGTTGCGAAGCGCGGCGTTGAAGCGCGCGTTGATGAGTTCGAGTTCGGCTGCCTTCTCCGCCACAAGTTTCGTCTGTTCGCGCGCGGCGGTGATGTCCTCGTGGATGCCGACCCAGCCGCCGCCCGCAATCGCGGTATTGACGATGGAGACAATTCGTCCGTCTTTCAGATGGACGGTCGCCTGGCTCCTGCCGGTCTCGCGCAGTTCGCGACGGAAGGCGTCGACAAAGGCGACCACGTCGAGGTCCTGCTTCCCGATCCGGTCGCAAAATTTGACGATCGAGTAGATGCTCGTGCCCTGCTCAACGAGGTGGTCGGGCAACCCGTAGATCGCGCTATAACGCTCGTTCCACACCGTCAGCCTGCCTTCGGCATCGAACATCGCAAGGCCGCTCGACATGTTGGTCAGCGCGGCGTCGAACCGGACATTCTGTTTTGAGATTTCCCCGTTGAGCCACCGCAGATCGCGCTGGCTGCGGTCGAGCCTGATCTGGTAGCGCACGACAAAGCCGATCGCGATCAGAACCAGCACGGTGACGATCGAGGCGACCACGACATAGGCCGCGCGGTGCTGCTTGTATTCGTTGAGGATGCTTTCCTCGGACAGGCCGACCATGAAGGTCAGCGGGTACTTGTCCGAGGCGCGAAAGGCAATCAGCCGGCTCGCGCCGTCCATGGCGCCGATGCCCCAATAGTGTCCTTCCGTCGTACTGTGCGTTTCCTCCAGCGCCTTGCCCCGCGGGATCTTGCGGCCCACGACAGGGCTGGCAAATCCCTGTGCCGCCAGGACGACGTCGTCCTGATTGCGGAACGAGATGCTGCCGCGTTCACCGAGGTTGACGCTGCGGAAGAATGGCTCGATGAAGTTCGGGTCGATCGACAGCAGCAGTATGCCAGCCAAACTGCCGTCCGGGTTGCGAAGCCGACGCAGGAGCTGCAACGATATTCGTCCCGAGGTTCGGCCCAACACCGGCTCGCTGATGACGAGCGGGTCGTCCGTCGCTTGCATCACCTCTTGGATATGCGGGCGGTCGCCGACATAGGCCAGCGGGCCGCTATAGTTCAGCGTCGTGGCCTTCGGGAAACCGTCCGGGTCGATCAGGACGAGCTGGAATGCTTCCTCGCTGATGAGGGCGGCCTGGCCGGCCCATTTGCGCAGATCGAAGTGATCGGGATCGTCCTCAAAACTCTTGCGCAGCAACAGCAGCGTCCGGTCGAAGCGGCCGATCGTGTCGATGGTGTTGTGCTCGAACAGCCGCACCAAGCTGTCGGACTGCTTCATCGCTTCCTCGACCGCCTTCTCGTGCTCAAGAGAGGAAATGTAGGCGGTGACGAACCAGCTGGCGCCAATCAGAATGAGGCCGGCAATGGCGGCCGAGTGCAGGAACGCCCGCAGCCAGACCAAAAGTTTGCCGCGCAAGATCATCTTACAAAGCCCCGGGGAAAACGCGTGACGAACGCCCTTTATCGCTCCCGGCGGCTTAAACCGCGGTTACGCCGGTAATCGGCTGCTTTATGTGGTTAATGTCGTTCGAATGGCCGCCCGCCTTAAGTCAGAAATTTACCACGCCGGCCGCGTGGCGGCCGGGGGGCGGAGGCAGCGGCAACGCTCTCTCATCGCTTAATACTGGCTGCGATCCATCACCGGGACCGGCGGACCTTCCTGGGCGATGCTTGCGGCCCTGCGGCTTGCCTCGATCACGAGCCGCAATTCCTTGGCGCTCATGAGGGCCCTGCGGATATTGCGATCTTCCGCGGTCATGTCGAACGTAATCAGGCGGTTGCAGTGCGGGCAGTTGGTCTGGAAGCCGTCACGCACTCTGCCGGCGCGCTCGCGAAAAACCTGCGAGCACTTCGTGCACTTGATTTTGACTTTCTCGTCGATCATGAGCACCCCTGCGGCGGAAATATAGCGAAAATATCGCGACATGAATCTAGCGGTGAAGCACTTAAAGGCCCGTTCGTGGCATTGCTAAAACTCTAACAAGCGCAGGCCCGCATGGGCAATCGCGGCCGTCGCGGCTCGGCCATTTGGATGACTGGACCATTTAAATTGCTGTAACCATCGTCGCGTACGATGCGGACGCTATGGCAGAAACCAAACCACCACGTCTGTATCAGCGCGTTCGGCCCGCGAGCCCCGAGGCCGCGAAAGCCCAGATCATCGTTGGCCCGAAGGCGCCGGTGATCGCCTGCCGGCTGGTCGACTATTCGGCCGGCGGCGCCTGTCTCGAGATTTTTCCCATGGTGCCGCTGCCGGAGCGGTTCGAGCTTCTCCACGGCGCCGTGAAAAAGAAAAGCCGCATCGTGTGGCGGCGCGGCGTTCGGATCGGCGTCGCGTTTTAGCCGCTCACAGTTCGGCTGCGAGCTCGGCTATCAGCTCCCGTAACCAGATGTGAGCCGGATCGCGATCGTAAGACGCATGCCACAGCAATGATACCGTCACCTCACTCAGCTCCACCGGAGGCGGGCTAAGGCTGAGCCCGAATTCGGCGGCGAACAAGCGAGCCAGTCGCGCCTGTATGGTGACGATGACGGGTGCGCTCGCCACCAGAGAGGGGACCGTGAGGAAACGCGGCGTGGTCAAGGCGACGGAGCGATGCAATCCGAGCTTATCCAGCGCCTCGTCCACAATGCCGCGCACGGTGCGCCCGGGCCGCAGGCTGGTCAGCACATGAGGGAGGCGCACATAGTCTTCAAGCGAGATCGGCGGCACGATGCCCGTCTTCTCGGCATTGAACATGCACAGATAAGTCTCGGTGAACAGCTTGCGCCGCTTGTGGTGGAACTGCCCCGGCTGGAGCGCGACATAGCCGATGGCAAGGTCCATCGCATCGGCATCGAGATCTTCGAGCAGCCGCGACGCGTCGAAATTGTAAAGCCGCAGGTGAATGCCGGGTGCGACCTCGCGCATGCGCGCCAGCAGGGCAGGCATGATCAGGATTTCGATGCTGTCCGGTAATCCGAACCTGAACGTTCGCACCGCCGTTGCCGGATCGAAGGCCTGGTCGCGCGATACCAGCGCCTCGACCTGCGCCAGCATGGTCTGCACCGGCTCGAGCAACGTCACCGCGCGCGGGGTAAGGCGCATGCCCTCGGACCCCCGCGTGAGAAGTTCGTCACCGAACAACTCCCGCAGCCGCGCGAGGTTGTGGCTCATCGCGGACTGGCCAATGCCGACCCGCGCCGCCGCGCGCGTCACGCTCCGTTCGGTGAGCAGCGCACCGAGATGAACGAGGAGATTCAGGTCGATACGACCAAGATTGACGGTATCGATACCCATTATCGATCCTATCTGTTTGATCAATGATCATAGCCGGACTAAGTCCTGCGGCAAGGGAGCAGACGGGCTTTCCGCCCGCCGCCCAAACCAACGGAGGGTCCTATGTTGATCCGCAGCACGCTTTTCGCAGCCGCCCTTACACTCGCCTCACTGGGAGGCGCTCACGCCAATGGCCTACGGCCGATCCAGGGCCAGAGCATCCATCTCGGCGATGTGTCCGGGGTCGCCTACTACACCGTCGAGCCCGATGGATTCCGCGTCGTCACGACGCTTGCGGAAGGTGAAGCCGGAACGCCGATCCGCTTCGTGTCGGTGCTGGCGCCCGGCCAGCGTGTCGTGCTCTCGACGCCGTACCAGGTAGGTGCGCTCGAAATCAGCCGGAACGGTGACAGCCTGCTCGTCCGCAAGGCAGACGCGGTCACCCACTGAGCGGAGCCGACAGTGCGATGACGATTCGCATCGACGAATGCAGGAGCCACAGATGTCCACGATCCGCCTCCATCAGACGACCACGTTGACGGCCGAGCAGTACGTCGCCGGGCTCACCGACTTCGGGCCAGGTCGCTCCAAACTCTTTGGCAACAGCGCCGACGATTATCTCAAGGTGCATCATCTGGGCCCCTCGCACGCCGATGTGACGGAAGGCTCGGGTGGCATCTGGGAACGCCTGCACTACGACTGGTCCGATGCCAGCCGCGTCGTCCTGACGACGACCGACTCCAACGTCTGGGGAGGCGCGTCGGGCCACACTTACACTTTCACGCGCAGGACCAATGGTACGACCGACATTGACGTGGCCGTCATACGCGACGGCAAGAACCTCAAGGGGTGGATACTCGGCCTGGTACTCGCCACCATCGGCAAAGGCGTCCTGGAAAGAGCGTTCGCAAACTCCGTCAAGGCTATCGAGATTCGGAATGGCGCCTTGACCTATCGCGATCGGATCGCCGCATAGCCGTCAGTCGCGGGAGTAATCCCGCGACTGCGACGTCGCGCCAACAGGTTCAGACACAGATTCTTCACACCAACTTGAGGTTTCGGAGATCGATTGAACGAGCGCGATGTTTCACTTGTAGCCAGACATTGAGCGGAACATCATCAACCTGATTGCACGCTGCGATCGACCGCCGCGGAAGACGCGGCCAGGAGCGCGGCGATCATGGGGGCACATGGAGCTGACGGTCACCACGGTCCTGATTGCTTTTGCCGGCGTGTTCCTGATCTGCTTCATGAAGGGCGCGTTCGGCGGCGGGTTCTCCATTGTCGGCATTCCATTGTTGTCGTTGGTGATGGACCCGGTGACGGCCGGCGGCCTTCTCGCGCCATTGTTCATCGCGATGGATCTTTTCGCACTTCGCTACTGGAAGCCCTCGACCTGGTCGAAACCGGACCTTGCGTTGCTGTTGCCAGGGCTCGTGATCGGCATTGGCCTGGGCTATCTGCTGTTTCGCGTGCTGGACCATCGTGCCGTCGCGATCATGATGGCGACCATCACTTTTATCTTTGTCGGCCTGTGGCTTGCCGCAGGCTCGGAGGTGACTATTCGTCCGCGTTCGTCGCCGAAGGCGATTGCGGCCGGTCTCGCCTCGGGAATCACGACCATGGTCGCGCATTCCGGTGGACCGCCGCTTGCGATGTATCTGCTGCCGCTCGGTCTGGCCAAGGAGGTCTATGCCGGAACGACGAGCCTGTTTTTCACGGTTGGCAACGCGACCAAGGCGGTGCCGTGGCTGTTGCTGGTGAAACCACACGGCAACGTCCTGATCGTGATGGCGGCCTGCCTGCTCGCCATTCCCGCCGGCGTCTGGCTGGGTTGGCGGCTGCACGGAAGGCTGGACCAGCAACAGATTTATCGCGCCTGTTACGGATTGCTGGTCGTGACGGCCTTGAAATTATTGTGGGACGGCGTTTCCGGCTATCTCGCCTGAATCTGGACTGCGAGTGTCGAGCCGGGTGAGGGGCCCGTTTCGCACCTGCACACAAGGCCGGGGGAGGGGGTCAATCGGGCCTCCCGGGGGCCTTACGGCCGGTCGTTCAGTACCGCCGAGCATTGCCGTGCCGGCTTTGGCCCGATAATGATGTCCCCAATTAATCAGAAACGCCCCTGCCGGGCCTTAGGCCCGGATCGCTTTTTAGTACCGGTATCGACGTCTGATTTGGGGACTTCGCAATGTTGGGTTTCTTTGCGTGGCTGCTGCTGTTGGTCGCAACGGCCGTCCTCGCAGGGTCGGCTTTTCATTTCGACCTGGCCCAAATCCCCGCGGTCTTTCAGGGGCTCTCGCCTTCGCAACAGGTTGCCGCGATCCTGATCGCCCTGATGGCGCTGGCACTGACCGCGTTCACCCTCTGGCAGTCATATAAGGCTGCACGTCAAACGAGAGGTTATCTGGCACCGCGCGGAGCGGTTGCAGGCACGCAAAGGGCCATGGCAATGGTGGCCGCCTCGCAAAAGGACTTCGATGCCGCCGTCCAGCACCTGACGACAAGCGATCCGGAGGACGCGCTATCCGCCCTTCAAAAGCAGCTTGCCGAGACCGAGGCGCGGGCCGCCTTGCAGCGCGGTCGCAACCACGCCGTCGACCTGCAGGAGCGGCTGGACGATATCCGCCGCCGCCAGCAGGCTTTGCGCGAGCAGATCGGTCAAGTCGCCGAAAAGCGGCGGACGATCGAGCCGGTGTTTGAAGAATTGAAGGATCGGCAGCGCCAGCTGGACCGCTCGCTCGACAAGATCGAGACCGACGAGAACAACAACAATTTCATCGATCGCCTGAGGGAATTCGATCAGAAGACCGCACCCATCCAGGCCAGACATCAGGCCTTGCAGGATGCATTTGCGCAGCTCGGCCGCCTCAAGGAAGAGATCGAGAAATCGCGCGCCAGTCTTGTGGAATTGCAGGCGCCGGACACCGGCGTCAAGGCGCAGCTTGGGGCGGCCCAGATCGAGCGCGATCATCTGCTCAAGGCCATCGAAGCGCTGGAAACAACGGGGGAAGGCGAGGCCGTAAGCGCCCGCGTCGCCGCACTCGACAACGGCAAGAAAGATGCCGAACAGCGGCTCGCGCGTCTCGAAGGCTCCTTTGCCGTTCTCGATACGGTCCGCAGGGATATGCTCGACTTCAAGAAACGTCAGGAGGATCTCGCGGCCGCTTTCGCCAGGGTCGAGACCGATCCCGACGGCAAGAGCCTGACCGACCGCCTGGAGGAGCTGGACCGATTCTCCGCCGAGGCGCGGGGCCGCCTGCGCGCGTTGCAGGAAATATTGACGACGCTCAATCGCTACAGAAGGGATTTGGCCCACTCTCAGGCCGAACTCTCGCCGATGCTGGCCCCCGGCGAAGGCATTCATGCCCTGATCGGCGAATTGAACGCCACACGCGCCGAGCTTCAGGCGGCTCTCGACGATGTCGAAATCAGCGGCAACGAAAAACTGGGCTCAAGGGTGGAATCGATTGCCGACAGCAAACGCACGGCCGAACGGCGCATTGCGGAGGTTCATCAGCATTTCGCCCAACTCGCCTCGATTCGCAGCGAAATCGCCAGCGCCTTTGCCGATCTGAACAGCACGCTCAGCAAGTTCGGCTGAGCATTTCCTTGCGGCTTTGCCGGACTTTTTCTACGGCGTTGCCGAACAAGGGGTATTTCCGAACCGCCTTTTCGGGGAGCGCCGGACGCTCACCCGATTGGCGTTACTTAAAAGCCGAGCAACGCGAGGCTGACCCAACTGAACGCAAACAGGCCGCAAGCAATAACCGCGACCGACGCTAACGTCGTAATTGCCTTTACCGAAACCGACGACATGACCGCACCTTCCATAAGTGACAATCGCACTCTGCCCGACGAACCTTGCTCAAAGATGGCAAGATTTTTGCGGCCGGAAAAAACGAGACGTTGTGGCGGCCATGCAACATGAAATTTGGTTTGCCCGCAAAAACCCGCAATCGCGCGGCCTAGTGCACGAATCGGATGGGGGAACCGAGGGGATGTTTCGTTTCGGGAGCGGCGTGCGTGAGTGGTTGCTGGCGGTTGCCGCCGCGGCCTTGATTGCGCTCGCCTTTGTGTGGCTTGAATTCGACGGATCTTCGCCGGAATTAGCCAAGGATTTCGAGGATTGTGTCGAGCGTGTGCAGGCTCAGGGCGCGCCGGCCAATGAGGTTGGCAGCATGCTGTCCGCCTGCGGCGCGCGGTTTGCGGCACGCCGGAAGCCCGACGGCGGCTATGCCTATTACGATTTCATGCAGGACCGGAAATTCGATATCGCGGGACCGAACCCGACCGCGGAAGAACGCAGGGCGATCGATCGCCAATACATCGTCTACCTGGAAGGGCAGCGGCGGGAAGCTATTTCAGCCGCATTGGCCAAGCAGCAGGACGACCAGCTTCGTGCCGATATCGAGACCGGGCGGCAGCCGGCCGGCGCGCCGCTGGCGCTGACGCCGGGCAATGTACCGATTCCCGTGCCCCGCCGGGTGGCCGAGCAGCGGGGGAAAGCCAAGCAGTGCTCCGAAGACACGTTGTTCTGCACGCTGTCGAAGTTGTCCACCGCCGTGAAGGACGCATTTGCCTCCTCGAAGACGAAGAATTGATTCGGACTATTGCTTCCGCGGGCCAAGCAACCGACCTCTCTCCTTCACCTCTCCCGCTTTTTTCCTTCACCTCTCCCCGCCTGCGGGGAGAGGTGAAGCGGGACTCGGGGCTGCCGCCGTTGATGCAGGGCCTTAGTGGCCGCGGCCAGTGTTAAGCTCGCGGATCAACTCAATCGGATAAAACGGTTTTGAGAAAAAAGTAACGTCGTCCGGTAGCGCGCTGGGCGGTGGCTTTCCGGACATCACAATGATGCAAAGCGCCGGGTCGGCTTCTCGCGCGAGATGGGCAAGCTCAATGCCCGTCATGTTGCCGACGAGGCTCACGTCGGTAATCAACACCGCTGGACGCCGGTTCTTGAGAGCCAGCTGTGCTGTTTGTCCGTCTTCGCAGCGGATGACGTCGTAATCAGTTTCCAGCAAGAGGGCGATCATCTCGCGCTGGATGGGGTCGTCCTCGACCAGCAAAGCAATCGGGCGAAACGCTTTCGACTGTGCCATCGTCCAGGCCTCCCTTTTGTTTGTTGATGCATGTCAATCCCGCCAAGCCGCAGATGTTCACGAACATGCGTGGAGATTGCGCGGTTCCACGTCGGATGAGTTCCACTTCGGGTGGAACTTGTTCCGTTGGATTGATGAGGGCAGAGCCGAATCAGAACGGCGAGGCCGCAAGAGCTACGCGGCTATATCAAGCGCGCTACTTTGGCGGCTGCAATTCCACCGCTATTGCTTCGTGCAGAGGATCACTGCTTGCGGCGGATCGCTTTGGCCAGGCTTTGCATCGCAGCTGGCTCCATTGTTGCCCATCGTCCGTGCTGCTTGGGCGGCATCTCCGGCTTTCACAATGCAGGTTGCGCTCACCATGACTTCGTCGGTGCCGCACATTGCGGGTTTGGAAATTCCTCCGTCGGCTTCCGAGCGCACGACGCGGAACGGCAAAGGCGGCGAAGCACCGTCTCGCCCATCCTTTCCGGGAGCGCCAGCCAGACCTTGAGGTCCAGGTGGGCCTGCGGATCCCATCGCGCCGGCATCGCCCTTGTCGCCCTTGTCACCTTTATCGCCCTTTACCCCGCAACCGCTCAGGGCCAAGGCAGAGAGCAGGACGCATATCAGCAGTGTCGGCTGTTTCATGGCTGGAACCTACTAGTGTCCATTCCGAAGTTCGTATCATTGCGCGGTCCCACGTTTACGAACTTCGGAAGCGAAGGGACACTAGCAAACCAATTGATCTAGTGTGGCTTTGGTTCAGAAGTCCGCATGATGAACTTGCGGCGATAATGATGCGGACTTCTGAACCGCCGCGCTAGGAGAGCGACACCGCCACACTAGGAGAGCGACCGCTAACTCGCGGCCGGCCCTTCAAGTTCCATTTATTTCAGCGCCAGTTTGGTCGTCTCGAAGTACCGATCGCTGTTCTCTTCCGGCAATTAAAAAGCCCCGGGATCGTCCGGGGCTTTTCGGTTGTGGCTTTGGTTCAGAAGTCCGCATGACGGACGCGCGGCAGCAATGATGCGGACGGACGTCACACTAGTTCGTACCGTCCTTCATTGCGTTCTGATCCTTCGACTTCGTGTGCCTTTCGACGTCTCGCCATAGGTCATGCTGCCATAGGCCGTGCCCCAGCTCCCGGTGCCGGCCTGGCTCGGCAGGTGAAACGTGTCGTTGTCCGCGTTTCCTTTTCCGAAAGGCGGGTCCCTCGGCGGGATGCTTGGGTCGTAGGTCTGCGCGATCGCGCCTGCCGTCAATGCGGAAGTAAATGCCGCAACCAAAAGAAATGTTCTCACAATCGTCTCCGTGATTTTCCATTGCACAAAACAGGCGATGCGTGGCTCAAACCTGTCGTCGAGCATCTATTTGAGGGCGTGTTCGTGAGGCTTCAAGGGGCGCAGGCCTTTCGGCCGTCGGCTATCACGAACTTGGGAAGCGATCCTCAGAACGGCGAAGCGGTAAAGCCAAGCGGTTGCACGACGTCGTAGGAGGCTTTGGTCAGCGGCGCGGAATAGGTCACGGTCAGCGCGCCGAACGGCGATGCCCAGGTCAGGCCGCCGCCGACGGAGGAGCGCACGACGTTGGAATTGGCGAGTTGCAAGGATTGCGTCGATCCCGGAAACGTTGTCGGCCCGTTGTAGCGAAACACGCTGCCGGCATCGACAAAGGCAATCGCCTTCAATCCATATTCCTTCGGCACGCCGGGAATGTTGCTCTGTAGTTCGGCCGTCGTCGCCCAGTACATGCTGCCGCCGACATTGTCCATGGTGGTGCCCGGCGTGAGATCGCGCGGACCGAAACCATTCGGCGCAAAGCCGCGCACCATCGACGGGCCGCCGAAGAAGTTGTTCATCAAGGGCACCTGCGAACCGCCCCAGCCGGTGATGTAGCCGCCTTGCCCGCGGGCGAGGCTCACAACATCGTCGTTGAGCTGATGGTAGTAACGAAGGTCCTCGCTCGTGCGCAGGAAGCGGACGTCGCCGCCGAGGCCCGCGAGATCCTGGCGCAGTTGCGAGTTGATGCCGTTGGCCGGCGCCTTGGGGTTGTCGAGGGTCGAGTAGGTTGCGGTGTCGCCGACCGCCGACACCCATTGCGTTCCGGCCTGCGCCGCCTGTTGGATCGCAATCGAAGGTGGCAAGGCAAGCGAAGCGGGATCGAGCGTGACGCCTTGCCGCGCGATCGAGTAGCGCCACTGCACGCCGAGGTCTTCGCTGATCGGCGTGCCGATCAGCAGCATTGCGCCGTAACTTTCCGTGCCCCAGGACTGATAGGAGTTGGCGACGGTCTCTTTCGCAAAGATGTCGACTCCGGCGGAGGCGCGGTTGCCGAAGAACGCCGGATCGGTCGCCGACAGATCGACGCCGCGGCTGTATTGGCCGTAGGTGAAAGCGGAACTGAGCGCGACGCCGGTGCCCTTGAAATTGCTATCGCCGAGCTTGAGTTCGGCGAGCCAGCCATCGGTGGTCGAATAGCCGCCGGCGATATTGAAGTCGCCCGTCTCGCGTTCGGCCAGTTCGACGTCGAGGACGACGCGATCGGGGGTCGAGCCGGGCTTGGTCGTGATCTTGACGGTTTTGAAGTAGTTCAAGTTCTTCAACCGCCGCTCGGCGCGGTCAACCAGCCCTTTGTTGTAGGCATCGCCCTCGGCGATGTCGAACTCGCGTTGGATCACGTAAGATCGCGTGCGGGTGTTGCCATGGATGTTGATGCGTTCGACATAGGCCCGCGAGCCCTGTTCGATCGCAAAGGTCACATCGATGCGCTGGGCTGCCGCGTCGCGGTTGAGGCGCGGCTGCACCCGGGCGAAGGGAAAGCCGAGTTTGGCAAGCTCGGTCGCAAGATTGTCGTTGGTCTTGTCGAGCGCGGAACCATTGAACAGCTCGCCCGAACGCTCGCTCAGCAGCCGGCGAAGTTTTCCGGGGTCGACGCCGTCGATCTGGCAGGCGATGTCGATATTGCCGAGACGGTAGAGCTGCCCTTCCTCGATGGTAAAGGTGAGCGTAAATCCCTTGGTCGCGGGATCGTATTCGGCCGTGGTCGAACGCACGCTGGCATCGGCATAGCCCTTGCTGCGATAGTAGTTGCGCAGCAGCTCGCGATCGGCGTTGACGACATCGGGATCGTAAGCGTCGCCGCCGATCAGGAAGCTCAGCATGTTGTTGGCGGACGTCTTGATCACGGCGGCGAGCTGGCGTTTGCCGAACGCGGCGTTGCCGACGAAGTTGATCTGGCGCACCGGCGTTTTGACGCCTTCGGTCACCTCGAACACGAGATCGACGCGGTCGTTGCCGCGGTCGATGACGACGGGCTTCACGGTGACGTCGTCGCGTCCCAGATGCCGATAGGTTTCCACGATGTGTTCGGCGTCGGATTGCACGGTTGCGCGCTGCAGGCTGCCGCGCGCCTTGGACTCGACCACGGGCGTCAAGTCGCTGTCCTTTGCCCGCTTGTTGCCCTCGAAGGCGACGCGGCCGATCACAGGGGCTTCGTGCAGATGCACGATCAGCCGCTCGCCGTTACGGTCGATCGAAACCTTGTCGAACAGGTTGGTGGCGATCAACGCCTTCAGCCCGGTGTCGCGCGCCGCCTCATCGAACCGTCCGTCGGCGGCGGGTTTGAAATAGGAGCGGACGGTTGCGGCATCGACACGCTTGTTGCCTTCGACCTCGATGTCGTCGCGTGCCTTCACGTCGACGTCGCGTGCCTTCACGTCGACATCGCGTGCCTTGTCGTCGCCGGCCTCTGCCTGCGCGGAAGTCATGCTCAGCGCCAGGGCCAGAATAAAACCCAGCGCAATCAACGGTTTCATCACGCGATACCTGCCGTCCCCGTTTTCGCAGGGCCATCCAAGTTTGCCGGCGGGGCGAAAGAATGTCGGGGACGGGGTGAGACGGTGCCTTAAGTCTTAACGCTCGCCACAATTTCGACGCGAGGCGGGGGCGCGCCATCCCGAAAATGTCGCATAGCCGCTCCAAATGTTTTCTAGGTAGTTGCCCGACGGCATCACCCGGGGCAGGCCGGGAGTGCCTTCTGAGGAGAGCATCACATGCGTTGCGTTGCGTTCGTCGCTGCCTTCCTGTTCCTGATTCAGCCGGCATCGGCCGTCACTTCGCAGGAGCCCGATCCCCGCGCCTCGCTCGGCGTGGTCCAGCAGTGGATTTACAATTATCGCGCCAAGCCGGACTACGCGCACATCCCGGCGGCGGTGCGCGTGCTGTTTCATGCGCAGACCTTCAAGGAGCCGGAGAATGCCGGCATCTATCTCGGCTTCATCGCGGGCGCGCTCGCATCGAACCCGGCGAAGGCGGAAGCGCTCGTCGACAGCTTCTTCCCGGTGCCGCCCGAGGACGAATGGGTGATCGTGCGCGCGATCGCGTTTTCAGGTTTACCTGAATGGCGCAACCTGTTGCGCAAAGTCGCGCCCAAAATGCCCGGCCGCAAGGTGATGATCGACAGCTACCTCGCCGGCACGCTGCCGACGCTGACGGAAATTCCGCTGGAAGAGACCACGCCCGGCATGATGGACAAGATCAAGGGCGTGTTCACCAAGAACCCGTTTGCCAAGGACGAGAAGAAGATCAAGATGCAGCAGACCTTCGCGGGCAATCAGGATCTGCTGGACACGCTGTGGGGCTATTATTTCGCGACCGGCTCGTTCCGCCCCATCTTGCGCATTATTGCGATGCTGCCCTGGAGCAAGAGCCGCGACACCGTCGACAAGCTCACCGTCGGCAGCATGGCGCGCTATACGCTCGCAAGTTACGCGGTGCGCGACACGTCCTTGCGCGAATATCTGCGCAGCGAACTCGCCGTCCAGGGACCGGCGGTCAAGCTGCCGCTGACGGAAGTGGTCGAGGCCGCCGATACCGTGCAGCTGGGGGCGGTGCGCAAGGACGCGCTCGCCGCCGTTGATGAGCTCAAGGCCAAGGGTTCGGATGCCCGGCGTAATCTCGATCTCTGGGGCCAGGTTGGTGTTGGCGCGGTCGCGCTCGGCTGCGTCTCGGCGGCCGCGCTCGGGGCCGTCGCGATCGGAATCCCCTGCGTGATCGGCGGCTCCGCCTCGCAAGGCCTGCTGTCGTTCTGGGAAAAGCAGCAGCAGTAACGCTCGCAATGTCTTCTGGCCGCACCTTCGTCATTGCGAGGAGCGCGAGCGACGAAGCAATCCAGAATCTACCCGCGGCGCAACTGGATTGCCTCGCTAACGCTCGCGATGACGGCTCACGCCGGCGAGGCGAGCGGCTTGCCCTTTTCCACGATATAGGTCGAGATGATGTGGCTCTTCTTGTCGCCGTTCTTGCCGCCAGCATGTGGCGTGTTCGCCGGAATCACGACGGCATCGCCCGGCCTGAACGACTTGGTCGGCTGTCCCTCGATCGGCAGATCGAAACCACCCTCGAGCATGTAGGCGCTCTCGATGCCGGGATGGGTATGCCGGCCGATGGTGAGGCCGGGCTCGATTTCGATATCGACGATGAGCGTGACATAGCCCGGCGTCGGCCCGTCGGTCTGCGACAGGATTTTCCGGGTCACCCCCGGCGTGGCGGCCGGTGGCGGTGTCTGCGCGGAAGCGTCGGTGGCGATAAATCCGGTGAGCGAACAGAGCGCGCAGGAAGCGACGCCCGCAAAGCCTCGGCGTGTCAGCATGGTGAACCTCCCGTGTGATCACCGGCCTTTAGACCGGTTTCGGCGGCAAAAGGTGCCCGAGCAGGGGAGGCTTGGCAAGGGCAGCCATCGTCTTCCCGGCGCAGTGCATGACGACGGTGCAGGAGGCGCTCGCGATGCTCTCCAAGGATTCGGCGTCGAGGTAGAGCGGCTCATATTTGCCTACGCAAGAAAAGAAAGGGGCGTGACGCCCTCACGCGCGCCGGCGCGCGTCCAGCCTGTCGGCGAACCAGTCGGCGATGTAGGTAATGCCGAGGGTAACGTTGTCGCCCTGGCAATGCTCGAAGCCGCCTTCCTCGACCGTGAATACTTTCATCGTCTTGTCGGTGGCGCCGACCGCGTCGAACAGCGCCTTGGCGTCCTCGATCGGGATTTGCGCGTCGCGCTCGCCATGCGTGACGAGATAGGGACATTTGATTTTCTCGGCGACGCCGGCCAGCCGCCAATCCTTCAGCTTCTCCAGCGCAGCATCGAGGCTGGAGACACCGAGCACCCACATGATGTGATCGCCGGGCACCGAGAGCGAACCCTGAAACGCCTTGTCGACGCGGCGTTTCCAGACGGCGTAGTAATCCCAGATCGCGCCCCAGGACACGCAGGCCTTGAAGCGTGGCTCGAAGGCGGCGGCGCGCGGCGAATAGTAGCCACCCAGGCTGATCCCCATCACGCCAATTCGTTCCTTGTCGACATCGGCGCGGGTCTCGAGATAGTTGATGGCCGCGGTTCCCGCGACGTTGGTGTCGTAACGCGCCGGCATGCCTCGGAAGCGGATCGACTCGCCGGTGCCGGGGATATCGACGATCAGGATCGCAAGCCCGCGCCTGGCAAGCTCGGGCACGCCGTGAAAAAATTGCAGCTCCTTGGTGATGTCGAGCCCGTCAAAGAAGACCACCGTGGGAAGCGGCGCACTGCCGGCGTCGCGGCTCTTGACGAAATAGGCCGGAAGACTTTTGCCGCCTTCGAACGGGACCTCGACCGCCTCGACCGAGACGGCTGCCATCTCGCCCATCCCTTTCCTGAACAACTCGACCGAGGTCGCATAGGCCTTCTGGCTCTCCTCGCTGCGCGGCTGCAGCAGGCGCTCGCCGGCCTGATAGTAAACGGCGGCGCGAAGATACGCGCCGGCGGCCGTCTTCTTGTGGCCCTTGGCCTCCGCCGCATCGCCGAGCGCCGCTATCGTGCGTGCCATCGCGCTCCATTGCTCGAACCACGCGGTGTTTTTCCCGACGTCGGGCTTGAGCGCGGCGATCACCTTGTAGATCTCGCCCATATCGGCGCCGCCCCACATCTCGCTGGCGATCAACATGCGGGTCGCCGCCGACCAGGTGTAGTTGCCTGGGAACATCATGAGGGAGAGATCGGGCTTTTCGTCGCCGGCAGCGATTGCCGGGTTCACCCCTTCTGTCGCGGCGAGGCCAACCAGACCACCGGCCGTCAGCCGCAGCACATCGCGTCGTTCCATCGCGCCCTCCCAGAGTTTGTTGTTTGTGTATTGGGCTTGTGCACGATCCTCCAACAATGAGGCGAGAAGGCAAGCCAAGCTTTCCGCATGTCTCAAATGCAACCGGCGTTGGAGTCAGGCCAGCCATGTTTGGTCAGTCTACCGTGATTCAAATTCGGGATTGTGCGGACCATCAACGGGGAGGTGTCGGTTAGCGAGTTATCCCTCCCCCGGGGGAGGGATCAAGATAACGGCTTCGCTCGCTCCGTCACCGGCCTGCCTGCGCAAACCACCAGCGCGAGGCCGGCGAGCGCGACCGCCGCGAGCAACGCCCAGGCTTCGTTCACCGACATCGCAAAGGCGGCTCGCTCGACCATCGGGCGCACGTAAGCCTCGATCGTCGCCTGCGTCGCATCGGGCGGTGGATGCAGGAAGAGCTGCACGTCGAGCCCAATCGCGCGTGCGGCCGACACGTCGCCCGCGATCAGGCGGTCGCGCAGCGCTTCGCCATGGCCGATGGTGCGCCCGTAAAGCAGGGTGTCGATCAGCGCAATTCCGATTGCGCCGCCGAGATTGCGCATCAAATTGAAGAGGCCCGAGGCGTCGGGCACCTGCGCCGCTGTGAGCGTGCCGAGCGCGAGGCGCGTCGGCGGCAACAGGCAGAACATGATCGCGATTCCGCGCAGCACCTGCGGCCAAAACATTTCGTCGACATCGGCGAGCCGGCTCTGAAACGCGCTCAAGCCCAGGCCAATCGCGAACAGCGCGAATCCTGCGGCCGACAATTTGCGCGGATCGAGCCGGCTTTCCAGCATGCCCGCGATCGGCGCGGTCAGAAGCTGGGCTGTGCCCGTGACCAGCATGATGGTGCCGATCTCGAAGGCGTCGTGACGCCGGACATAGGCCAGAAACACCGGCATCAGATAGACCGAGCCGAACAAGCCGACCCCGAGGCAAAAACTCAACGTGCAGCCGACCGCAAGGGATCGCGCGCGCATCGTCCCAAGTTC
>Ga0210389_10001409_pt1 | contig 19431 bp, 9 predicted proteins | sample IncBWH28OmetaG_FD_160127 | JGI IMG/M metagenome (GOLD analysis project Ga0210389, IMG submission 160127) | Forest soil microbial communities from Barre Woods Harvard Forest LTER site, Petersham, Massachusetts, United States - Inc-BW-H-28-O ...
ATACCTGGACTACCCGAGCATGGCCGCGATTCTGACGGCACTCGACAACACTCCCGACGGGGCGTTGTTGTTGCCTTCCGGCAATTACATCCAGTGGGATCTGGTGCCGCAATTGCCGCCGCCGCCGGACAGTTCTGGGGGCAACAAGGCGCCCCAAAAGCCGCAGCATGCGGTGTTTTTCACCAACCTGGGCATGGTGGGCATGAACGTCGGACTCGACGTCAGGGTGATCGACCAAATCGGATTGGCAAATCCGCTCGCGCAGCACACCGAACGCTTGAAGCACGGCCGGATCGGGCACGACAAGAACCTCTTCCCGGACTGGGTGATCGCCGACGGTCCGTGGGTGAAGGTGCATCCCGGGATTCCGAGCTACCTGGACGAGAATTGGGTCGCCCAGGCGGTGGCGGCACTGCAATGCCCCGAGACGCAAGCCGTGCTGAGCTCGGTGCGCGCCCCGATGACCTTGCATCGCTTCATCTCCAACGTGGTGAATTCGTTCGAATTCACCGGCTACCGGATCGACCGCGTCCCGCTCTACGAGCTCGCCCGGTGTGGTCTGCCGGTGCCGCAGCCGATCCCGCCCCCTCCCCACGAGTGAGGCGTCCGGCGGAGGTAATTTTTCCGAAGTGTCCCAAGCGGGTCACCGCCGGGCGGTCGGCGGACATTGCCAGCAACTTCACATCTGAGCTCTCACCTGTGTACAACGACGGCCAAGCACATGCGAAAACGCGGCAATGCGCGCTCGTGTTCGACCTGAAAAACAATGCAATCCAGGCCCGGATAACGGTTTGCCTGACCCGCTCGATGAGAGGGGATGACCAAACCTGTGGTTGACTACACGGGCACTGCTGCGCTCGGCGCGGCGACGATGCGGGCCGGGACGGCCTGAGGAGCAGCCGAGCAATTGGGTGAACAAATGCAGTACGACCCAATTCGAGGATGCGCTCCGGATGAAGGATGCGCTGAAAGGATGAGGAAGCAAGGATGACGCTTGTCGACAGGTTTCGCGGCGCCGTGGCGGGTATGCCTCGGCGGTTCGTGGTGGGGGCCGTTGGCGCCGCCCTGCTATCAGGTCTGATTGGCGCCGTAGGGGGCTCGGCGACCGCTGGGGCGTTCTCGCGCCCGGGTCTGCCGGTGGAGTACCTCCAGGTGCCCTCCGCGGCGATGGGCCGTGACATCAAGATTCAATTCCAAAGCGGTGGTGCCAACTCGCCGGCGCTCTACCTGCTCGACGGTATGCGCGCGCAGGAGGACTACAACGGTTGGGACATCAACACCCCGGCGTTCGAGTGGTACTACCAGTCGGGCATTTCGGTTGTCATGCCGGTGGGCGGACAGTCCAGCTTCTACTCCGACTGGTACAAGCCCGCTTGCGGTAAGGCCGGTTGCACCACCTACAAGTGGGAGACCTTCCTGACCAGCGAGCTGCCGCAGTACCTGTCGGCCGAAAAGCAGGTCAAGCCGACCGGCAGCGCCGCAGTCGGACTGTCGATGGCCGGGTCGTCGGCGCTGATCCTGGCGGCTTACCACCCGGATCAGTTCATCTACGCCGGTTCGCTGTCGGCCCTGTTGGACCCGTCGCAGGGCATGGGACCGTCGCTGATCGGTCTGGCCATGGGCGACGCCGGGGGCTACAAGAAGGACGACATGTGGGGCCCGACCGACGGGGGCGCATGGCAGCGCAATGACCCGTCGCTGCAGGTCGGCAAGCTGGTCGCCAACAACACCCGGATCTGGGTGTACTGCGGCAACGGCAAGCCGTCGGATCTCGGTGGCGACAACCTGCCCGCGAAGTTCCTCGAGGGCTTCGTGCGGACGAGCAACCTGAAGTTCCAGGACGCCTACAACGCGGCCGGCGGCCACAACGCGGTGTTCAACTTCGACGCCAACGGCACTCACGACTGGCCGTACTGGGGTGCGCAGGTCAACGCCATGAAGCCAGACCTGCAGGCGACGCTGGGTGCCACACCTAACACCGGTGGTGGCGCGGATAACAGCGGCACGTAGCCGGTAAAGCCCGCTTAATAACGCAACGAACGGCGGCGATCCCTCGGGATCGCCGCCGTTCGTTCATTCGCGGTGTGCGCTGTGGTCTATTTCACTACCCTGCGGGTCGGGCGTCATGCGGCGCTGGTTAGTGTGCAAAACACACCGACTAGACGATGGAGGCTGGACATGCGGGTCGTGCGGGGTCTGTCAGTGCTTCTGCGAGTATTCTGTGTTGCCGCGCTGTCAGTCGGCGTGGGCATTTTGACTTGTGCGCTAGCGGTTACCGGAGCCGCCGGCAAGGCCAGGGCGGCGGGTTACGAAAGCCTGATGGTTCCGTCGGCGGCGATGGGCCGCGACATCCCGGTCGCCTTCCTGGCCGGCGGTCCGCACGCGGTCTATCTGCTGGATCCCTTCGACGCCGCCCCAGACGTCAGCAACTGGGTTACCGCGGGTAACGCGATGAACACGCTCGGGGGCAAGGGCATCTCGGTGGTGGCGCCCGCCGGCGGCGCCTACAGCATGTACACCAACTGGGAGCAGGACGGCAGCAAGCAGTGGGACACCTTCTTGTCCAGTGAGCTGCCCGACTGGCTGGCCGCCAACAGGGGCCTGGCGCCCGGCGGACACGCTGCCGTCGGCGCCTCTCAGGGCGGCTATGCCGCGATGGCACTGGCCGCCTTCCACCCCGACCGCTTCGGCTTCGCCGGCTCGCTGTCCGGGTTCCTGTACCCGTCGAACACCACCACCGGCGGTGCGATCCTGGCCGGCCTGCAGCAATTCGGCGGCGTGGACGGCAACGGAATGTGGGGCGCCCCGCAGCTGGGCCGCTGGAAATGGCACGACCCCTGGGTACACGCCTCGCTACTGGCGCAGAACAACACCCGCGTGTGGGTTTACAGCCCGACCAACGACAGCGCCAGCGATCCCGCCGCGATGATCGGCCAGGCCGCCGAGGCGATGGGCACCAGCCGGACGTTCTACCAGCAGTACCGCAGCGTGGGCGGCCACAACGGCCACTTCGATTTCCCGGGCGGCGGCGACAACGGCTGGGGCTCGTGGTCTGGTCAACTCGGCGCCATGTCGGGGGACATCGTCGGCGCAATCCGGTAGTCGCGCGGCGCGCTAGCAGCACGGACGGCGCCGCGGGCCGGGCCGGTACCGTGTAAGGAAGCAGCACAGGGCGGGACGGCCGCTTGCCTGGTATCGAGCTGCGACCCACCGAACCTGCTAGCGGGAGAGCATGACGACCACGAAAGCCCGGCGTAAGCGCCACCGAATCCTCGCCTGGGTTGCCGCGCTCGCAGTGGCCGGCGTCGTGTTGTTGGTCGTCCTGGCTGTGGTGGTCCTGTTGCGCAGTCGCGAATCGCCGCCCAGCGCGGTGCCGCCCGGGGTGCTGCCCCCCGCGTCGACCCAAAGTCACCCGCACAAGCCGCGCCCCGCTTCCCAGGACGCGTCTTGTCCCGACGTGGACCTGATCGCGGTTCCCGGCACCTGGGAGTCCTCGCCGCAGGACGATCCGCTCAACCCGATGCAGTTTCCGAATGCGTTGCTACGCAAAGTGACCGGGCCGATCTCCGAGCAGTTCCCCACGTCCCGGGTGCAGATGTACACCGTTCCCTACACGGCGCAGTTCCACAATCCGTTGAGCGGTGACACGCAAATGTCCTACAACGACAGCCGCGCCGAAGGCACCCGCGCGATGGTTCAGGCGTTGACCGACATGGCCGGCAAATGCCCGCTGACCAGCTACGTGCTGGTGGGCTTCTCCCAGGGCGCGGTGATCGCCGGTGATATCGCCAGCGATATCGGCAATGGCCGCGGACCCGTCGATGACGACCTGGTACTCGGTGTGACCCTGATCGCCGACGGTCGTCGCCAGACGGGGGTGGGCAACGACATCGGACCCAACCCGCCGGGCCAGGGCGCCGAGATCACCTTGCACGAGGTGCCGGTGCTGTCCGGGATGGGCCTGACGATGACCGGCGCCCGGCCGGGTGGTTTCGGCGCGCTCGACAGCAAGACCAACGAGATCTGCGCGCCGGGCGATCTCATCTGCGCCGCCCCGGACGAGGCGTTCAGCGTCGCCAACCTGCCGAACACGCTGAACACGCTGGCCGGTGGCGCCGGCCAGCCGGTCCACGCGCTGTATGCGACGACCCAGTGCTGGAATCTGGACGGGGTGCCCGCCACCGATTGGACGCTGAACTGGGCCCACGGGGTCATCGAAAACGCGCCACACCCCAAACATGGGTGACCTGGCCCGGCCCGGCCCGGGCGGTGCGAGCGGGCCGGATCGGCCCGCGGTGGGGCACTCGGCGACGTGCGGAGCAGCGAGCGGTGGACACAGCCGCAACCTAGCTGCTCGGCGGGCGCGATCGGCGGTACCTTGTGATTTGGTCTGCCGCGAGGCGACCCTTAACATTAAGAGAAAACTAAGAGCAGTAAGAACTTCATCGCGGCCCGATCGGGGCCGAAGCTGTAATCGACCGGCGCCCCACGCGTGTGTCGTGCGAGGACCGGCCCGCGTAGACGTATTGGGGTCGGCCGAAGCCGACCGAGATGGTTGTGACAGGAGAAGGCGGCATGGCGTACCACAACCCGTTCATCGTGAACGGAAAGATCAGGTTCCCGGATAACACGAACCTGGTTCGTCACGTCGAGAAGTGGGCGAAGGTTCGTGGCAACAAGCTGGCCTACCGGTTCCTGGACTTCTCCACCGAACGCGACGGAGTCGCGCGCGATATCTCATATTCCGACTTCAGTGCCCGTAACCGCGCGGTGGGAGCCCGTCTGCAGCAAGTCACCCAGCCAGGTGACCGCATTGCCATCCTGTGCCCGCAGAACCTGGACTATCTTGTCGCCTTCTTCGGCGCGCTGTACTCGGGCCGGATCGCGGTGCCGTTGTTCGACCCCGCTGAGCCGGGTCACGTCGGCCGTTTGCATGCCGTGCTCGACGATTGCGCCCCGTCGACGATCCTGACCACCACTGACTCTGCCGAAGGCGTGCGCAAGTTCATCCGGGCCCGTTCGGCCAAGGAACGGCCACGCGTTATCGCCGTCGACGCGGTGCCCGTCGAGGTCGCCTCGACCTGGGTGGAGCCCGACGCCGACGAGAACACCATCGCTTACCTGCAGTACACCTCCGGTTCCACCCGGACCCCGACGGGCGTGCAGATCACCCACCTGAACTTGCCCACCAATGTGCTGCAGACACTGAACTCCCTGGAGGGCAGCGAAGGCGACCGCGGCGTCAGCTGGCTGCCGTTCTTCCATGACATGGGCCTGATCACGACGCTGTGCGCCCCGGTACTCGGCCAAAGCTTCACCTTTATGACCCCTGCCGCGTTCGTGCGCCGGCCCGGCCGCTGGATCCGCGAACTCGCGCGCAAGCCTGATGACACCGCCGGCGTCTTCTCGGCCGCGCCGAACTTCGCGTTCGAGCACGCAGCGCTGCGCGGCCTGCCCCGCGACGACGAGCCCCCGCTGGACCTGAGCAACGTCAAGGGCATCCTCAACGGCAGCGAGCCAGTCTCACCGGCATCGATGCGCAGGTTCTACGAAGCCTTCAAGCCCTACGGGTTGAAGGACACCGCCATCAAGCCGTCCTACGGCTTGGCTGAGGCGACGTTGTTCGTCTCGACAACCCCGGCGGACGAGCCGCCGACAGTCATCCACGTGGACCGGGACGAGCTGAACAAGCAACGGTTCGTCGAGGTTCCGTTCGACGCGCCGAATGCTGTCGCGCAGGTTTCCGCGGGCAAGATCGGAGTCGACGAATGGGCGGCCATCGTCGACACCGACTCCGCCACCGAGCTGCCGGACGGGCAGATCGGCGAGATCTGGTTGCACGGCAAGAACCTGGGCGCCGGCTACTGGGGGAAAGAGGCGGAGACTACCGAGGTTTTCAAGAACATCCTCAAGTCGCGGATCAGCGAGTCGCACGCCGAAGGAGCCCCCGACGATGGGCTGTGGGTGCGGACCGGTGATTACGGCACCTACTTCAAGGGACACCTCTATATAGCGGGCCGGATCAAGGACCTGGTCATCATCGACGGCCGCAACCATTACCCGCAGGACCTCGAGTACACGGCGCAGGAATCCAGCCGTGCGCTGCGCACCGGCTATGTCGCCGCCTTCTCCGTTTCTGCCAATCAGTTGCCGCAGGCGGTCTTCAACAATCCGCACGCGGGGCTGAAGTTCGATTCGGAGGACACCTCCGAGCAGCTGGTCATTGTCGGCGAGCGCGCCGCCGGTGCACACAAGCTCGACTACGAGCCCATCGCCGACGACATTCGGGCGGCCATCGCCGTAGGGCACGGGGTGACCGTGCGCGACGTGCTGCTGGTATCGGCCGGAACGATTCCGCGTACCTCCAGCGGCAAGATCGGCCGACGCGCCTGCCGTGCCGCCTACCTCGACGGCAGCCTGCGGAGCGGCGTCGGTTCTCCGACCGCCTTCGCTTCCGAATCCGACTGAACTGGATAACTAATGGCTGACACAGACCCTGATTCCCCGGAGACCCTACCCGCCGATAAGGCTGATTTGACGGTCCCGCAGATGCGCCAGTGGCTGCGCGACTGGGTGGGCAAGGCGGTAGGGCAGTCACCCGACTCGATTGATGAGTCGGTGCCGATGGTGGAGCTTGGCCTGTCGTCGCGGGATGCCGTGGCGATGGCCGCCGACATCGAAGACATGACCGGGGTCACCCTGTCGGTGGCGGTGGCTTTCCAGCATCCGACCATCGAATCGCTGGCGACCAGGATCATCGAGGGCGAACCCGAAACGGACGATGCCGGCCTCGACGACGTCGACTGGACCCGCAACGGCCCGGCCGAGCGCGTCGACATCGCGATCGTGGGCCTGTCCACCCGCCTGCCCGGCGACATGAACAGCCCCGACGAAACCTGGCAGGCGCTGCTGGAAGGCCGCGACGCCATCACCGACCTGCCCGAGGGCCGCTGGTCGGAATTCCTCGAAGAGCCCCGGCTGGCCCAGCGCATCGCGCAGGCCCGCACCCGCGGCGGCTACCTCAAGGACATCAAGGGCTTCGACTCCGAGTTCTTCGCGGTGGCCAAGACCGAAGCCGACAACATCGACCCGCAGCAGCGGATGGCGCTGGAGTTGACCTGGGAGGCGCTCGAGCATGCCCGCATCCCGGCGTCCAGCCTGCGCGGCGAGGCCGTCGGCGTATTCGTCGGCTTCACCAACAACGACTACGGCTTCCTGGCGATTTCCGACCCGACTGTCGCGCATCCCTACGCCATCACTGGCAACTCGACTGCGATCATCGCCAACCGGGTGTCTTACTTCTACGACTTCCGCGGCCCGTCGATCGCGCTCGACACCGCCTGCTCGAGCTCGCTGGTGGCGACGCACCAGGCGGTGCAGGCGCTGCGCAACGGCGAATGTGACGTGGCGGTCGCCGGTGGCGTGAACGCGCTCATCACTCCCGCGGTGACGCTCGGATTCGACGAGATCGGTGCCGTTTTGGCGCCCGACGGCCGGATCAAGTCGTTCTCCGCGGACGCCGACGGCTACACCCGCTCCGAGGGCGCCGGCATGCTGGTGCTCAAGCGGGTCGACGACGCCCGCCGCGACGGCGATCAGATCCTGGCCGTGATCGCCGGCAGTGCGATCAACCACGACGGCCGGTCCAACGGCCTGATCGCGCCGAACCAGGACGCGCAGGCCGAGGTGCTGCGCCGGGCCTACAAGGACGCCGGTATCGACCCGCGCACCGTCGACTACATCGAGGCGCACGGCACCGGCACCATCCTGGGTGACCCGATCGAGGCCGAGGCGCTGGGCCGGGTCGTCGGCCGGGGCCGTCCCGCCGATCGGCCGGCGCTGCTGGGTGCGGTGAAAACCAATATCGGACACCTCGAGTCGGCGGCCGGCGTGGCCGCGATGGCCAAGGTGGTGCTTTCGCTGCAGCACGACAAGCTGCCGCCGTCGATCAACTTCGCCGGGCCCAGCCCGTACATCGACTTCGACGGGATGCACCTGAAGGTCGTCGACACCGCTACCGACTGGCCACGGTACGGCGGCTACGCCCTGGCCGGGGTGTCCAGCTTCGGCTTCGGCGGCGCCAACGCGCATGTGGTGGTGCGTGAGGTCCTGCCGCGCGACGTGGTTGAACGCGCGGCCGAGCCTGAAGCCAAACCCGCCGAGGCGACTCCCGCCGAGGCGCCCGCGTTGGAGGGTCACTCGCTGCGCTTCGACGAGTACGGCGAGATCATCACCGACGACTACCTGGGCGATGACGAGGAACCCGAACTGCCGGGCCTGACCGAAGAGGCGCTGCGGCTCAAAGAGGTCGCGCTGCAGGAGCTTGCGGCCCAAGAAGATTCGCCGGATCACCTCAAGCCCCTGATCCCGCTCGCGGTGTCGGCGTTCCTGACCTCCCGCAAGAAGGCCGCGGCCGCCGAGCTGGCCGACTGGATGGAAAGCCCGGAGGGGCAGGCATCGTCGCTGGAGTCGATCGGCCGCTCGCTGTCGCGGCGCAACCACGGCCGCTCCCGCGCAGTGGTGTTGGCCCACAACCACGAAGAGGCCATCAAAGGCCTGCGGGCGGTCGCTGAGGGCAAGCAACGGCCGAACGTGTTCAGCGTCGACGGCCCGGTCACCAACGGCCCGGTGTGGGTGCTCGCCGGGTTCGGCGCGCAGCACCGCAAGATGGGCAAGAGCCTGTACCTGCGCAACCCGGTATTCGCCGAGTGGATCGAGAAGGTCGACGCGCTGGTCCAGGACGAACTGGGCTACTCGGTTCTCGAATTGATCCTGGACGACTCGCAGGACTACGGCATCGAAACCACCCAGGTCACCATCTTCGCGATCCAGATCGCGCTCGGTGAACTGCTCAAGCATCACGGCGCCAAACCGGCCGCGGTGGTCGGCCAATCGCTCGGCGAGGCGGCGTCGGCCTACTTCGCCGGCGGCCTGTCGCTGCGCGACGCCACCAGGGCCATCTGCTCCCGCTCGCACCTGATGGGCGAGGGCGAGGCGATGCTCTTCGGCGAGTACATCCGGCTGATGGCGCTGGTGGAGTACTCCGCCGACGAGATCAAGACGGTGTTCTCCGACTTTCCCGACCTGGAGGTGTGCGTCTACGCCGCGCCCACCCAGACGGTCATCGGCGGCCCGCCCGAGCAGGTGGACGCGATCATCGCCCGCGCGGAATCCGAGGGGAAGTTCGCCCGCAAGTTCCAGACCAAGGGCGCCAGCCACACCTCGCAGATGGACCCGCTGATGGGCGAGCTCACCGCCGAACTGCAGGGCATCAAGCCGATGAGCCCGACCGCCGGGATCTACTCGACGGTGCACGAGGGCAGCTACATCAAGCCCGGTGCCGACCCGATCCACGACGTCGACTACTGGAAGAAGGGCCTGCGGCACAGCGTCTACTTCACCCACGGCATTCGCAATGCCGTCGACAGCGGCCACACCACGTTCCTGGAGCTGGCCCCGAACCCGGTGGCCCTGATGCAGGTGGGTTTGACGACAGCCAGCGCCGGTCTCCACGATGCCCAGCTGATCCCGACCCTGGCCCGCAAGCAGGACGAGGTCGAGTCGATGATCTCGGCCATGGCGCAGCTCTACGTCTACGGCCACGACCTGGACATCCGGACCCTGTTCACCCGCGCTGCTGGGCCGGCCGACTACGCGAACATCCCGCTGACCCGGTTCAAGCGCAAGGAGCACTGGCTGGATGTGCACTTCTCCGGCGACGGCTCGGTGCTCCCGCCGGGGTCCCACGTCGCGCTCCCGGACGGTCGCCACGTCTGGGAGTACGCTCCCCGCACCACCACGGATCTGGCCGACCTGGTGAAGGTCGCTGCGGCCCAGGTCATTCCGGATGCGCAGCTGACTGCCGCCGAGCAGCGGGCGGTGCCCGCTTACGGTTCCCGACTGGTCACGACGCTGACCCGCCACCCCGGTGGCGCGTCGGTCCAGGTGCACGCGCGTGTCGACGAGTCGTTCACGTTGGTGTACGACGCGCTGGTGGCCCGCTCCGGTTCCGAATCGGTGTTGCCGACCGCGGTTGGCGCCGGCACGGCGATCGCGGCCGGGACCGTTGGGGGGGCCGCAGGGGTTGCGGCGGCCACGCCGGAAGTTCCGGTCGAGGAGACGGACGCCGAGACGCTGTCGGACAGTCTGACCAGCCGGTACATGCCGTCCGGCATGACCAGGTGGTCGCCGGACTCCGGTGAGACCATTGCCGAGCGGTTGGGCATGATCGTCGCGGCGGCCATGGGCTACGAGCCCGAGGACCTGCCGTGGGAGGTGCCGCTGATCGAGCTGGGCCTGGACTCGCTGATGGCGGTGCGGATCAAGAACCGCGTCGAATACGACTTCGACCTGCCGCCCATCCAGCTGACCGCGGTCCGCGACGCGAACCTTTACAACGTCGAGAAGCTGATCGAGTACGCGATCGAGCACCGCGACGAGGTCGAGCAGCTGCACGAGCAGCAGAAAACCCAGACGGCGGAGGAGATCGCCAGGGCACAAGCCGAACTGCTGTACGGCGGGCCCAAGACGGATGAGGCCCCGGCCGCTCCGGCGGACGCCGAGCCCGAGCCGGAAGCGTCGGCTCCGCCCGCATCGGACCTCCCGATTCCGCCGCCGCCGACCGATCCGTCGGGCCCGTCTGTGAATGGTGGGCAGCCGAACCTGACGGGAGCGGCCGAGGCGCTCAACCAGGAGGCCGTCGCCAAGGCACTCAACTCCGACATTCCGCCGCGCGACGCCGCCGAGCGGGTCACCTTCGCCACCTGGGCGATCGTCACCGGCAAGTCCCCGGGCGGCATCTTCAACAGGCTGCCCAAGCTCGACGAAGCCAGCGCCGCCAAGATGGCGCAACGGCTGTCCGAGCGCGCCGAGGGGCCGATCACCGCCGAGGACGTGCTGACGTCGGAGACCATCGAGGCGCTCGCCGAAAAGGTGCGCGGCTACCTGGAAGACGGTCAGATCGACGGGTTCGTCCGCACTCTGCGGGCGCGTCCCGAGGGCAGCTCCAAAACCCCGGTGTTCGTGTTCCACCCGGCGGGGGGTTCGACGGTGGTCTACGAACCGCTGCTCAACCGGTTGCCGGCGGACGTCCCGATGTACGGATTCGAACGGGTCGAGGGGTCGATCGAAGAGCGCGCGGCGCAATACGTGCCGAAGCTGATCGAGATGCAGGGTGACGGGCCCTACATTCTGGCCGGCTGGTCGCTGGGCGGTGTGCTGGCCTACGCGTGCGCGATCGGGCTGAAGCAGCTGGGCAAGGACGTCCGTTGGGTGGGGCTGATCGACGCGGTGCGCGCCGGCGAGGAGGTCCCGCAGACCAAGGAGGAGGTCCGCAAGCGCTGGGACCGCTACGCCCGGTTCGCCGAGAGGACCTTCAACGTCACCATCCCGGCGATCCCCTACGAACAGCTCGAGGAGCTGGACGACGAGGGTCAGATCCTGTTCGTGCTCGAGGCCGTCAGCCAGAGCGGGGTGCAGATCCCCGGCGGGATCATCGAGCACCAGCGCACGTCATACCTGGACAACCGCGCGATCGACACCGCCCAGATCCAGCCGTACGACGGGCATGTCACCCTCTACATGGCCGATCGCTACCATGACGACGCGATCATGTTCGAGCCGCGTTACGCCGTCCGCAAGCCGGACGGCGGCTGGGGCGAATATGTGTCCGACCTCGAGGTCGTGCCGATCGGTGGCGAGCACATCCAGGCCATCGACGAGCCGATCATCGCCAAGGTCGGCGAACACATGAGCAGGGCGCTCAACGAGATCGAGGCAAACCGACAGGCGGACGCGTCCGCACAAATTGAGGTAGGCAAGTAGTGACGGAGACGGCTCCAGCGCAAGCTCCCACTCAGCGCACCACGGCCGAGAAGCTGGCCGAGCTGCACGCTCGCCTGGAGTTGGCCAAAGAGCCCGGCGGTGAGAAGGCCGCGGCCAAGCGCGAGAAGAAGGGCATCCCGAGTGCCCGCGCCCGGGTCCACGCGCTGGTCGATCCCGGCAGCTTCCTGGAGACCGGCGCGCTGGCCCGCACCCCGGGCGATCCCAACGCGTTGTACGGCGACGGGGTGGTGACCGGGCACGGCATGATCGACGGCCGGCCGGTCGGGGTGTTCTCCCACGACCAGACGGTGTTTCAGGGCACGGTAGGCGAGATGTTCGGCCGCAAAGTGGCCCGCCTGATGGAGTGGTGCGCGATGGTCGGTTGTCCGATCATCGGGATCCAGGACTCCGGTGGCGCCCGGATCCAGGACGCGGTCACCTCGCTGGCCTGGTACGCCGAGCTGGGCCGCCGCCACGAATTGTTGTCAGGGATTGTGCCGCAGATCTCGCTGATTTTCGGCAAATGCGCCGGGGGAGCGGTGTACTCGCCGATCCAGGACGACCTGCTGGTCGCGGTGCGCGATCAGGGCTATTTCTTCGTCACCGGGCCCGATGTGATCCAGGAAGTCACCGGCGAGGAGGTAACCCTCGACGAGCTGGGTGGCGCCGACGCCCAGGCCCGCTACGGCAATATTCATCAGGTTGTCGACTCCGAGGCCGAGGCCTTCCAGTACGTCCGTGACTTCCTGTCGTTCCTGCCGTCGAACATCTTCGACAAACCGCCGATCGTCAATCCCGGGCTGGAGCCGGAGATCACGCCGAGCGACCTCGAGCTCGACTCCATCGTGCCGGACTCCGATAATGCCGCCTACGACATGCACGAGATCCTGCTGCGGATATTCGATGACGGCGACTTCCTCGACGTCGCCCCGCAGGGCGGTCCCGCGATCATCACCGGTTTCGCCCGGGTCGACGGTCGTCCGGTCGGCGTCGTCGCGAACCAGCCCATGTACTTGGCCGGGTCGATCGACAACGAAGCCTCCGACAAGGCAACCCGCTTCATCCGGTTCTGCGACATGTTCGAGCTCCCGCTCATCTTCGTGGTAGACACGCCCGGATTCCTGCCGGGGGCCGAGCAGGAGAAGAACGGCATCATCAAGCGCGGCGGCCGGTTCCTGTCCGCCGTGGTGGAGGCCGACGTACCGAAGGTGACGATCACCATCCGCAAGTCCTACGGCGGCGCATACGCGGTGATGGGCTCCCGGCAGTTGACCGCCGACTTCAACTTCGCCTGGCCGACCGCGCGCATCGCGGTGATCGGTGCCGAGGGTGCCGCGCAGCTGCTGATGAAGCGCTTCCCGGACCCGACCACGCCCGAGGCGCAGCAGATCAAGAAAGACTTCATCGAGGGCTACAACCTGAACATGGCGATCCCGTGGATCGCCGCCGAGCGCGGTTTCATCGACGCGGTCATCGACCCGCACCAGACCCGGCTGCTGATCCGTAAGTCGCTGCATTTGTTGCGAGACAAGCAGTTGTGGTTCCGCGTCGGCCGCAAGCACAGCCTGCTGCCGCTCTAGGGCGTCGCTGTCCTTCGCCGAGTGTGAATTGGGCGACGCGACACGCCGATTCGGCGTCGGCAAACTCACACTCGAGGGGTGAATGCGCCGTCGACGAGCTCGTCGAACCGATCGAGCGCCTCGTCGGAATCGGCGTCGATGCCGCGCAGCGGCCCGCGCTCGGCGAGATAGCGCTGCGCGTACAGCCGGGCGACGAGTGCCTTGCGCTCACCGCCGCGCGCCGCCCGCTCCCAGGCGGCCTGCTCGGTGAGCAGCGCGCCCGCGTACACGTCGCCCATGAACTGGGCCAGCGGGAACAGCCGCGCCTCGGCCACCGCGCCGTCGAGTTTGGCCCAGGCCATGATCGCCGCGTCGAGATCCTCGATGCGCCTGGAGACCAGGTCGGTGGTCTCGTCGTCATCGGACACCGACACCGCGTCGCGCAGGCGCGCCAGCAGCGGCTCGTGGGCGCGGGTCTTCTCGATGCCGCGCCGCACGTCGAGGCACAGGATGTTGTCGGGGCCTTCCCAGATGGTGTTGACCTGCGCGTCGCGCAGTAGCCGGGCCACCGGCCATGTCTCGATGTAGCCGTTGCCGCCGTGGATTTCGATCGCGTCCGACGCCGCGGTGATCCCGAGCCGGCACACCTTGAGCTTGGTGACAGGTACCGCGATGCGTTGCCGGATGCCGCGGGGCTGCCGATGGTTGATGGCGCCGGTCCCGTCGAAAACCAGCGCTTGGGCGGCCTCGACGTCGACGATCATCTCCGCGAGCTTGCGGCGCATCAACGGCTTGTCGATGAGCGCGCCGCCGAACGCGTGCCGCCGCCCGGCGTAACACAGCGACTCGACCAGGGCGCGACGGGCGTTGCCGAGCCCGAACAGGGCGATACCGAGCCGCGCGGCGTTGGTCAGCTCCATCATGCGGCCGAGTCCCTTGCCGTCCGACGCGCCGGCGTCAGCTTGGGGACCGCTGGGTTCGTCGGACAGCAGGAACGCCTCGGCGTCCACGAACTCGACCTCGCCGGAGGCCACCGAGCGGGTGCCGAGCTTGTCCTTCAAACGGCGCACCCGCACCCCGTTGCGCGAACCGTCGCGACGGGTGCGGAGCACCAGGAAATTGGCGACGCCACGGCTCGAGTCGGGGGCGCCTTCGGGTTTGGCCAGCACGACGAACGCCTCCCCGGCGCAATTGGAGGCGAACCACTTGAAGCCGTTCAGCAGCCACGAGTCGCTGCTTCGTGTCGCCGTCGTCTCGAGAGCGCCCAAGTCGGAGCCGCCGGTGCGTTCGGTCAGCAACTGCGCCGTCTCGCCGGCCCACTCGCCGGACGCGAACTTGGCCAGCACGTGCTCTCGCACGTCGGCCGGCGCGTAGGCCGCCACCAGCGACTGGACCATGCCGCCGCCCGTGCCGAGTGCGCAGCCCATCCCGATGTCGGCCTGGTTGAGCAGGTAGTTCGACGCGAACATCGCCAGCGACGAGTTCACCTTCGCGGCTCGGGCTTCGGTGCGCAGCTGCTGCTGGGCGTCCAGGATGACGCGCTTGGACTGCGTGAACGAGGACGGCATCACGACCTGGCTGATGTCGTGTCCCCACCGGTCGTAGCGCTCCAGCCGGGGCGGGTTGCGGTCTGTCTCCTCGGCCCATCGGGCCACCGGGCCGCCCATCAGCTCGCCCATGCGCGTCAAGTGGGGCTCGGCCAGCGCCAGCTCGTCGGGCTGCAGGTAGTAGGCCATGGCGAATTGCAGGGTCGGATCGGTGCTGTACCAGTTGAGCCCGACGGCGCCGCGATAATCCGCCGTCTGGTAGCGCTGTGACTTTTCCGGGGTGGAGAAGGGCAGGCTGTCGACCGACTCGAACCCGTATTGGGGGTGGTCCTCGCTCATGTCGCGACGGTATTACAACCGAAGCGCCCGGTGAACACGATCAGTTCCGTGGGTCCGCCGGTCCGGTGATGAACACCAGGCGGAAGTTTCCGAGCTGGATCTCATCGCCGTGGACCAGTACCGCGGAGTCGACGGGCTCACGGTTGAGGTAGGTCTTGTTCAGGCTGCCCAGGTCGACGACGAGGAATTTGCCTTTCTCCACACGGAATTCGGCGTGCCTGCGGCTCACGGTGATGTCGTCGAGGAAGATGTCGCTGGCCGGATGCCGGCCGGCCGACATGACGGGCTGGCCCAATAGGAACCGCGACCCGGCGTTGGGACCCCGCTTCACGACGAGCATGCCGATGCCGCCCGCCAGCGTTTCCGTCTCGTCCACTGCCGCGTCTGCTGTAGCCGCTGACGTGTCGAACTCGTCAGCGCGCATCGCCCCCGTGATCTCGTTGGGCGTCTGGCTGTGCTCGTTCACCTGCTGCCGTTGTGTCGACACGTCGGCTCAATCACGTGGCCCGCAGAAGATACCGGGAATGGCGCGCGAGAAAGCATGCGCGTCCTGGGCTGCGCCCGTTGTGAAGCGTCCATCGCTGCATCGGACCATTCCATCGAGGTGCCGAGGTGGGGACCCAAGTCCCGTCTGCTCGGTGTGTTTGTCCTTGGCGCTTGTCGTCGATTCCAGCCGCCACTGACCTGTGCGTTTCCTCTCCGGCTGACGGTAGCGCATGATCGCTGCACAGCCAACGATCGTGATTCGCTCGTGACTTAAGGCCCGGACCGCGCGCTGCCGCACGGCTTGCGCACGCAGGTGTCAATGGTGTTTCCGGGGGCCGGCGCCGGGCATCGAATAGCTCGTACGGCTTAGACCGGAGCCACAAAGTCCGATGTGTAGAACTCGGCCGGATTTTGCGAGATTGGGTTCGGACGCTCGATTATCACCCAGACTCCAGTCGTGCCCTGGCGAATGGTGTCTTGAATTGTCACTGTTGCGTTGCCGGCCGCGTCGGTGTCTATTCCGGTGAATGCGGTGCCCGGATCGCCGTGACCGCACGTGGCCGACGCCGGACGGGGTTCCTGGATGAGGCCGACGTCGAAATGGGTGCCCGCGTCGGGCGCGTCGACCAGATGCACCTCCGCGACCGCTTGTGATCCGGCGGTGTGAATCAGGGCCGAGGCCGAGCCCAGATTGTCATCCTGTTCTGGCGGCGTCGGTGTGACGAGGCTGAAATCGCAACGTCGGAAATCATTGTCCAGCGGGACCCGCGTGGCGACGTCAGCCGCGGCCGTGTCGATTCCCAATGTCGCAGATATCGCAGCCGGTGAGATCGCTACGGTGATCGCCGCCGCGCAAGTGCCTAACCGTGTCAGTGTGTCCATCGAGCCACCTTTTTACCCTTTTGTTAATTCCCACCCGAGGGAATTAGGTAATGACCCGAATTCACCGTGAGTAAACATTTGGTGGCAAATTAGTCAGACGTCAAATTGTGGCCGTTATTTGACGGATGGCGAATTACGCTGGCGCGGATTATTGAAATCCGTGCGATACAAGCTTTTTCGCGTATTACGCGCTTGGTATCAGGGTTTGATCCGGATCTCTCCGGGTGACCACCATCCGGTGCGGGTCGCGGTGCCCAGTTCGAGCTGGGCGGTCCCGGCGTCGGCAACGGTTTCGAACTTGCGCAGCGATCCCCAGTCACGGCCCCAGTCGCGGGACAGGTACGTGGACATCACGTGAGCGCGCAGCAGCAAGTCGGTAATGCCCAGCAGGCCGCCGTTGACGCCGTCCTGCCAGGTGTCGGTGTCCTGCTTCTTGGCGTTGTAGTCCGGCGTGATCCGGAACTTCGGGATCTCGGTGACACCGTCGACGTGCAACATGGGGTGCTGGCACGGGAATGCCAGCCCGACCGCCCAGTCCAGCAGGACGGGCTGCGACGAGCCGACGTACTCCTGCAGCGAGCGCAGTTCCGGCACTCGCGGCGGGGTTAGTGCAATCCAGTCTTCCGGCGTCAGGGACAGGTCCTCGGCCACCACCCGGACCGCGACCGCGTCCGCCGGCATTTGGGACCGGACGAAGCGCAGGTTGCGCCACACCTTCGGCTGTTCCCCGTACAGGTCGTAAGGCACCTGCCGCCCAGCCGGGACGACCGCACCGCCTGGACCGGGCCTGCCGTATTCGAGGACCACGGTCTGCCCGGGGGTGTGGCCATGCAGGATGCTGTTGCCCGCGATCGTGCCCGCGGCGGTCACCACCACCAGGGGATGCCCGGCGTCCGGCTTGGGCAGCTGGTACCACGCCGACGTCAGCCTGCTCTGCTGTTGAGGGCCGGTGGTGTAGCTGCCTGCCAGCGAAACCTGATCGGGATTGAGGCCGTAGGGCAGCGGCACCGTCGATCCGTTGACGCCCGGCGCCGTCAGCTTGGTCGGCGCGTCCCAGTCGTAGTCGGTGCCCGGCTGCGGCACCGACGTCTCCTTGACCGACTCGGCCAGGGTACGTTCCGGTACGCCGTTGGGGGTGAATCCAATTGGGTTGACCCCGCCTAGGGGGCCCAACGGGCCGAAATTGTCGGGCAGGGGCACCATGAAGCCGGCGTTGCTGTCCGGCTCGACGAGCACGTCGTCGGCCAGTCCGCAGCCCCCGGCGAATTCGCGCAAGTTGGCCCAGCCATTGGAGTAGGTGGGGTACTGGCGCACGATTCCGGCGACCATCGAGGCGATGAACACCAGGGCCATGAATCCGGCCGCGATCGGCACCGGCGCCGCCGTCACCGCCCGCGCCAGCCGGCCCTCGCCGTGGTCCCGCGACGCGAAGTGCAACCAAATCGCCCACAGCGCCGCGATCGCGAACAAGACGAAAAATATCGTGCTGATCGTGATTCCGGCGATTTTCGGCACCGTGTTGTTGAACGGGACGCCGTAGCTCGAGACATACCACCAGCCGTTCGTGGTCGCGAAACACAGCGCCAGCAAGAACAACACCGCCGCCAGGAACGCCATTCGGTTGCGCGACCAGCGCAGCACTGCCGGTGACACGAGCACCGTGGTCAGCGCGGCCATCGCCGCACCCACCGCGGCGAACAGCCCGAAGTGGTGCACCCACTTGGTCGGGGTGAACATCAGGAAGAACATGGTGGCGAAGATGACGCCCATCAGCCGCCACGCCGGCCCGCGGGCGACGCCGGGAACCCGCTTGCGCCGCAACATGATGAACAACGCGGTGAACAGGCACAGCGCGGTGATCAGGAATCCGAACCGGCGCGACAGTGAGCCGTCGACCGTGGGCAGGATGAGGTAGTAGTAGCGCAGATTTTCGGTGTACCAGGCCTGGCTGGGACCGATGTCGGTGCGAATCCTGGTGGCTTCCAAGACCGTTGACAGTGTCTGGTCGGCGAAAACCACGGTGAGGATGACCGAACCGGCGGCCAGCATCGGTGCCACCAGCGGCCACGTGCCGACCAGGCGATGACGGCGCACCAAAATCCGCAGGATCGGGCGGCCGCCGGCGACCAGGGCGGCGACCGCGATCAGGCCGGTGGGCTGCACGCCCAGGGTGAATGCCGCAGTGATGACGGCCAGCGCGGCCGGGGTCAGCCGGGACGCGCACATCGAGCGCTCGATCAGCACATAGGTGACCAGCGACCCCAGGGCGATGATGGGCTCGGGGCGAAGGCCGTTGTCGAAAGGCATCCACGCGGTGAGCAGGACCATGGCGGCCGCCCAGTTGGCGGCGGTGCTGGAGGTCACCGCCGGACCCAGCCGGGGCAACACCTCACGCGACAGCAGCAACCAGCACACCAGCCCGGCAACCAGGTCGGGCAACCGCATCCAGAGGCTGGCGTCGGTGACATGGGTCATCAGCGCCAACAGGTTGTAGTACCAGCCGAACGGGTCCTCCGGGCTGCCGAACCAGCGGAAGTAGTTGGACATGTAGCCGGCACGGTCCGCGACCCGGGCCATGCCCAGGATGTAGCCGTCGTCGGAGGAATTCGCGCCGATCAGATGCCACAGCAGGAAGCCGAATATCACCGTCGCGTCGACCAGTGTGAATTTGCGCCAGCGGGTCGGAATCCACCGGTGCATTCGGCGGCCGTCCAGCTGGTCCAGGCGCCATAGCGCGACAAGCGCGACGATGGTGGACACGATGGCCAGCACCATCGCGACCAGTTTCAGTGTCG
>Ga0210389_10001410_pt1 | contig 19430 bp, 15 predicted proteins | sample IncBWH28OmetaG_FD_160127 | JGI IMG/M metagenome (GOLD analysis project Ga0210389, IMG submission 160127) | Forest soil microbial communities from Barre Woods Harvard Forest LTER site, Petersham, Massachusetts, United States - Inc-BW-H-28-O ...
GTCGTCCGAGAATGCCTGTCCAAAGACACGAATTCTGAGTGATGTCCGACCAGACCCATCGAACAAAGATCGCTCGGCCATTAAGTGGTTCCCGGTCAAGAAACTCGCTCCGTCCATTCTTAAATTCCCCGATCATAGGTTGGTTGACGGTACCGTCGTTGCTGGTGGGCCAATTGTTGCTCCACTGACGGGAGTTGGGATTGTAGAGGCGAAGGGTCAGGCCTTCGATGTGACCTGCTGACCCATTGGCCTCGAATTCCTCCAGATTAGAGCGCCATTCCAAACCTTTCGGATGAGAGGGCGTTAATCATTGGTACTTTAGCCTTCAGATTCTTAGTACTTTAGCCTTCGGATTCTTAGAACGGATTCGTTTTACGCAGGACCTATGTCACAGCACAAACAACTCTAGTCCGCAAGGAAGGCGTCGCGTGTGTTTCGGTCATTGCCCTTTCCTCGGAAAACCATCCCGATAACCCAGTTCCATGTCTACCGGGATCAGTTGCTCCTTGACTCGCGCAAGCTTTTCAGACGACATTTCATTCGCGCAGGTTCACCTCGCATCTGTAGCCGTTTTGTCTGAACCATTTCTCAGCCGGGAGAGTGTCCATATCCAATTCGTCTCCCAGGTTTTGCCTCCATCCACGGAGAATGCTTGTTCCCAACGGGGAGATTCCGGAGAGCTGATCCAGGTATAGCGTACGAATATGTTCCTTCCGTTGTTGTCTTCCTGGTCATAGAACTCGCCTTGCCCATTTTCAAATTGCCCGACCGTGGCGGGAAGGCTGAAACTTCCACTTGACTGATTCGCCCAGTAAATATTCCATTGGTGCGATTTGACGTTGTAGATTCGCACCGTCATGCCCTCGATGTGACCGGAGGGGCTATCCGCCGCGAATTCTTCCAGCTGGGCGTGACCATCCCAAATCGGCCGATCTACCGCTGTCCCAGTGAACTCAACCCAGGTGTTCGAACCCGTGAGAGGATGCAGCAAACGACGACTGTGGACGCTCCAACTTCCGAATAAAAAGTCAAAATCGTGTTGGCCATCCCGTTCCGTGACCACTGGTTGCGAACCCTTCTTCGCTGCGTTTGAATTCTCCTGGGCACTTCCCTGAAGTGGCCGCAAGGTGACAATCAAGCTGTACGCCAGGAAATAAATCCGAATATGTTTGCTTACGCTCATCGCTGTGTTTTTCGTGCTTTGGCGGACTTCTTCGCCATGATCCGGACGCCACGATACAAGAGACTAATCGGCACCGTGGTCGGCCACAATGACCACTTTGATCGGTTGCGATGTAACCACTTCAGGTTGTCATATCAGACAAGTACTGTAAAACATGTATTTTTGCCATTCGTAGCTCAAACCATATGGATTCGTTCGAATTCATCGGTCAGTGTTGGGGAATGCATCGTTCGTGCAAGAAATCCGCCCGTGCGCCACGGGAGAGTACGAGCTTCGCTTGAGGTGCGGAAAAGAATACACCGTCACCTGCACCTACAATAAAAATCTCAGGTCGCTTGCAGAGTCAGCAACGGGCTGATACTCCCGCCCTGAACCGTTCCTATCTCACTCTGTACTCGCTTGCCCTCTTCCAGCACGCCCGCCTTGAGCCATTTCTGGATCAAACGCACGACGCGCCGGTCGGCTATGCGGTGCTCGATAAACTTCAAAGCTCGTCACGATTGAAGGACGATGACCATTCTGGCGGTTCCGTCGCCATGAACTCGACGAATAGCCGCAGCGTCGGCGCTGCACAGCTCGAAGCCTGGCGTTCCCGAATCAGCAATTGCAGGCATGCTCCATGAAGGCCGCGGTATGACTACTGCCACCGGCTACCAGTACGTCGAATTGGTCCACCTCCTGCTTTCGAATGGCTGGAGTCGCTTTCTATCCCGTCCCCAGCAAACCTCAGATTTTCATCGCCAACGTTACCTTCAGCGTGGAATAGAGACGCCCCTCAACGCGTCTCTTCGCGCACGACGAGTCGGGAAGCTGCGTAACTCAGAAAAAGGCTCTGATATTCTTCCACCTCGCGTACTGACTTCTCGCGAGTGATCGCACTCTTGCGCTGCCGGACTCTTGCAAGGCAGGAAGGCGCCCCGTGAGCGCAAATCTTTATGTCGACGGCCCCTCCAGAAGGTTGTTCGTTGCAAGAGAGAGCTAGACGGAGCCGACGGCTTCACCTTTGAGGAATTTGGTGTCGGCAGCGATACCGAAGGCTTCCAGCAGGCTGGCTTGCACTTGTCTTGAGAGGGCGTTGATCTCGTCAACACCGAAGCTTGCGGCGCTAATCCGATACCTCAGCAGCTTCTCTCCCGCGGGAGTTTCAATAATCCGCAGAACCGCGTCCGCGACTTCTTGAGCGTTGCCGACCGTGGATAAAAGTGCCCCGTTTAACTTCGCCGAAAACTCCTTGGCAGCGCCATAACCATTGGTCCGAGCCACATCGGCAGCCGTTACGCTGTTGCCGAAGACAGCAGTCTCATAAGCCCCGGGTTCGACAATCACAGATTCAATTCCTTGCGCGGCAAGTTCGTAGCTGTACGACTCGGCCAGCGCCTCGAGTGCAAATTTACTGGCGCAATAGAACCCCGCGGAAGGAAGAACCACGCGGCCGGCGCCGCTGCTGATGTGCATGAGCAGGCCGCTGCGTTGGCGCCGCATGTGCGGAAGTACCGCGCGATTTACGCGCACCGGGCCAAGAAAATTCGTGTCCATCAGGCGCTGAGCTTGTTCGGTGGTAACCGCTTCGGCCAGCCCCCCCAGGTAATAGCCAGCGTTGTTGATAGCGACGTCGATGCGTCCTGCTTTGGCGACCGCGGCATCCACAGCCCGCCCCACCGAGGCATCGTCGGTCACGTCTAATTCAAGGACGTGGATTGGCAGTGACTCCTTTTGCGCAAGCGTGCGTATTTCGGCGCCATTTTCGGCGTTCCGACCTCCGGGATCACGCATCGTGGCGAAAACAGTGTGCCCTTTACGCGCCAGGGTTTCCGTGAACAGTCTACCGAAGCCAGTGCTGGAGCCGGTGACGAGAACTACTTGCTTGGAATTCATGCTTATCACTCCTTGCCTATCGCGGCGATATCGAGCTGCAAACACTTTTGATGCTGGAAGCAAAGTTTGGATACAGAAATGAATTCAGCAGATTGCTTACTGGGGAAAATGTAACGTAGGTGGTTCATGGGTCTCTAAAAGTGACCGAAAAACGTGGTCGGGAGCGTTGGGCATCGACAATTGTGTACTAGCGTGTACGCGTTTTCAACCTTTGGGTATATTGCTTAGACTGGTGTGGAAACAACCCAAGGTGCGTACGCCAGTTCCTAGGATCTGCGGCTGAGGCACGTTGATAGCCAGGAAAACTGCTATGATTTGATCGTCGGCAACAAGAGTTTTCGCGCATGAATATCAATCTGACTCCCGAGCAGGAACGGATCGTCAACGACGAACTGAAGTCCGGTCACTTTCGATCTGCAGAGGAAGTGATTGCCAAGGCCCTCGTTGCTCTTCGGGAAAAGGAACGCTCGTCACTCGCTGACGACAACGGCCATTACGATGACGCCGTGCGCGAAATGCTCAACTTTGTCGAGAAAAACCGCACTCCTTTGCAGGGCGTCTCTGTTAAGCAACTGATTCACGAGGGTCACCGTCTGTGAGTGATCTGGTGCTGGACGCGTCGTTGGCGCTCCAGTGGTTTTTGGAAGATGAGACCGGTCGGCAGTACGGCCTCAGCGTCCTCGCAAGCCTTTCCACCAAACGTGCAGTGGTTCCGATCCTGTGGTTCTATGAAGTGCAACGGCCTTCTCATGGCTTACCGGCACAAGCGGATCACATTGGATCAAATCGACGGATTTCTGACCCGACTAAAGGCCCTTCCCATTGACGCTGCCCAGCAAGTTCCAACCGAAGTTCTCGAGTTGCCGACGATCGCACAAAAGCATAGTCTCACCAACTATGATGCGGCATACTTGGCACTCGCTATGCACCTCAGGTTGCCTTTGGCAACGACGGACGCCGATCTGCGGCGGGTGGCTGCCACATCAGGGCGTCCAACTCGTACTTGAGTAGCTGGATCGAGGCCCCAAATCGATCTCCCTTCCTTTCTGCTTGAGGCACAGAATATTTCGGCAGACGTCTCGGTAGCTGTCGCACCAGACCACTTGCACGCCCAGGTTTCGCATCGCCACATCTATCAGCTCGGTTGGCAGCTTGCCAGCCACCAGATCGGCTGGACCGGGCTGGTGGCCAAGACCATCCAGTTCTACGGGCTTTTGGATCCCAAGCGGATCCTGGAAGCTGGTAAGCAGGCCGCGTTTCACTCGGGGCCCCCGCGCCGAGGCCGCGTGAAGTCCGCTGTACCGCTTGCCGATCGGGCGATTGGCACCTTTCAACAGTGGTGGATCGGCACCTACCACGGAGTGAGCAAGGCCCAACTCCAGGCTTACCTCCAACGAATTCGTGTTTCGACGCAACCGACGCAAGACGCCCGCAGCCGCATTTCAGACCCTCCTTCGTCTCGGAACCAGCCGCCCATCCACTGAATACGAGCAGATTCGGGGAGCGAGGGATCTCAACCCCAACCTATGGGGGCTTGCTGAAGCAACCAGATAATTAGAAGTCGCCTACCGATCGCTTTTTTCTACGCGCTGGCAAGATGGGATTCCGAGACTCGGAGACTCGAACTCCTGACCTCTACCGTGTCAATTCTGAGGTCAACAACCTAAAACCCTTTGCTTGTCTTGCTTTTCCGCACAACACGTTCCTCAAAAGATCCCAAAAACAGAATATTCTTGGGGACTAATTGATGACGAGTTTTTCGTTCTCTTGGGAAGAAAAACCGTTTTCGCACGCCCTTGCTTGTGTAATGGAGTCGCGGCGCGAAACTACAACGGGCAACCCCTCATAGATAAACAAAGGGTTGCCCGCCCACTAGTTTAGTTTAGAAATGAAACGGAGGCCTACGGTCGACCTGCCTGAGCTCGTGCGTGCTTTTGGCCCGTGGGACGCTGGTTGTAGAGTTTCCAAACACTAGTTCCGCCGCCTTGAAGCCCGTTGGTGCAACTCCACAATCCCTGCCACTGATAAGGATTGGCCCCGCCGAGCTTACCAAAGTAATTTCCGGTTGTGTCCGTGGCGCCCGTGGGACACGGGCCGGTGAAGGTTATATTGTCCGACGCTGTGCCGGAGAATCCGCCTTCTCCGGAGCTGATGCTGCTGATCTGTCCATTGGTGATGAAGACGCACGCGCTGCATGCGGTGTTAAGGCCGTTCACGGTTGGGCTAATCCAATCGTAGGTTCCGTCATACTTGTTGGTGGCACTGGTGCTGCTGGAATTGCCAAATCCGTTGCAGCCAGCACAAATTAGCATCAGAGTCAGCGCCAGGCACGCAAGCATCCTGTTCTTGATAACCATTGTTTTCCCTCTGGTGGTAGGTCACAACCCTTATGGACAAGCTGGAACAATTTGCTGGGGGACTTGTTTGGTAAATCGGCCTGGGGATTAGGTCTGTGCTGCTGGCTTATGACAGCGTTGCGATTCTGTCACGTAGTGCGCAGAATTTGATAGTTACTGTTGTTCTATTCACGATGCATTACTAGGTCGAGGGCAGCTAAGGGCGCCTTTTCCCCGGGACACTACGACCGCGGGTCGATTTCTCCCAAGCGAGTTTTTCAGCAGCTACCGCCTTGTGGGTGTTGAAAAAGTACGTCAACGGAACGTCGTTTTCGGCTGTGAGCATGTTGCTGGCGAGATTTTCTTGTCTTAGTTCGGCCAAGTGGTGACTGGCAGAACCGGTGTTGTCGATTGGCTGAGGAACCGCACCAGTACATCGTACAGTTAATTCTTTATATTATGTGCGCCGGCGACACCCCTTCCTGAGTTTGCGCGGGTGAGCCGCCTGATATTCTTGGTCGCCTCGATGATGCGCTGCAGTTTCTCCGGTCCCTTGGTCCACACAAACGGCTTGGGGTGCTTGTTGTTCTGGGCGATGTAATTCAGCAAGAATTCCTTGAGTTGGTGTTTCGAAGTGTGCACGCTTTGCGACAAGCCCTGTTTGCCCAGGATGCTGAAAAAGCATTCGATCATGGTAACCCAGAAGGCATGGGTGGGGGTGTAGTGGAAGTGCACCTGGGGATTTCGTCCCCGCCCGCGCTTGGTCGCTTCGTTTTTGTGGACAAACTCGATGCACGGAAGGGAGCGAATTCTGGCAAGGCCGACTGCGGCGTACCCTTACTCACATCAGCACGATTCCACCGGTAGCCCCCATCACCTGTTCGGAGGTGAAACAGAACGGCCGCGCGAAAGATTTCCGCGGCCGTTTTCGTCAAAATGGGCCCCTCACGCGCCGCCCCGCGCGTTTATTGGCGAAATATCTGCCTGCTACAAGCTTGTGCTGTAGAATGGAAGTTATCAAGCACATCCCCGTCGGAATCGCGTCGCGATCAGCCAGTCCCGCTTCCTCAGTTCTTTAGTTTCTGCCGCTCGCAGGCCTCCACGGTTTTCGTCGGATCCACGGCCGCATCATCCACTTGCTCGTTGATGATTTTCCCTGACTTGTCGATGAGGAAGGTGGCGCGCCTTGCGGTTTCCATTGGAACGCCCTGGATTTCGAATTTCTGACTCAACCCATACCGGCTGGTCACTGGGCCTCCCCAGTCGCCAAGGATGGGGAAGGTGATTCCGTTTTGTTGAGCGAAGGCAAAGTTTGAGAAGGGACTGTCCATGCTCACACCCAGAACCTGGGTGTCGGCACTCTCCAGCTTGCTGAGATTCTGCTGGAGAGCTTTCATTTCACGGGTTCAACCACCGGTGAAGGCGAAGACGAAGAACGCCAGGGCGACGTTCTTCTTCCCCCGATAATCCTGCAACGATACTTTCGTTAACTTCTTACCATCGAAGGCAAGAAGGCTGAAATCCGGAGCGGCGTCGCCCACTTTTAGCTTCATTGGCGCCGCTTCTTTTTCTCCATTGTTCCGGGATTTATCCTGGGCCTGCAAATGAAAGAACGATGGCACCAAAATAAGGTTTAGAAACCCCAGACAGACAGCATGCTTCCACTCTCGTTTCATTGATGACTCCTTAACCGCGATTACTTACCGCGTCCTATTCTAAAGGAGCAGACTCATAAAGCGAGAGCGGGCGGTTGATGTAAATCGCTGTTAAACTCATTGACCGGGTCGCGAGCGTGTAGAGATATCTTGTCAACTGTGGGTGCAGGCGCTGCAACCTAGGCTGTTTTGGCCTAACGAAGCTAGTCAGCGTTATTTTGTAAGTGGCACGGTGGCCAACTATTTCGTTCCTCAGAACTGCTGAAAAAGCCTGGTCTACTGGATTTCGATGGTTTGAATGCAAATTCTATTTCAAAGCGACAACCGCGATATGCACCGGCTCGAGCTTTGCCGGATCGATGATTCCTGTCGTCCTCAAGGTTGTAGATTCCCGCATTGGCGATGAAGCAAAAAATTGTCGCCGAGCAGCGCGCCAGTCGTCGATTGCTCACGAGGTCGGTCCGATGTTCGACAATCTCGCTGGCGGTAACTATGCGGCCATCGGTGAAAGCTGCCATCGCATCACGCGATACACGCCCGTGCCATACTGCACGCCCAGAAATTCGCCCTTGTTCCAGTACAGGCCGTCAATTCCGGAAAGGGTGCTGTGCGCGCCAGGATCCACATTTTCGGATTCATTGGTGAGCAGATCAACGCGAATGACGCCGAGCCGGGCACAGAACGCCTGCGTAATGGTGTAGTTTTCGAGTACTTTTCTTGGCTTGGAGCTCCGCTTGTAGTTCGCTGACAAGCCGGTTCCGTTCGTTTGCAGGGAGCGTCCCCATCATGCTGATCCATGCGGCTAATGACTACTCCACGGCACCCGGTTCCGCTCCCAACATTAACCGCTGAGACGATTATAATAGCGGTCTTTGCGCAGATTTTGCTCTGCTCCAAGCGATCACGCCAAGATTCGCCTGATCCTTTGAAACATGGGTCTTGTCCCCGGGGCAGCACGTCACGCTATACCAGAGTCGATATTTCAAAAGCCAATTTCCGCTACAAGGACGATAATGCCTCATTCAGCATCTGGTTAAAGTGATTCTCCCCTGTTTAGCTACCCACAGCCACCACCTTACAGCCCGCCATCGCTAACGACAAGGTCCGCGCCTTGGCGAACTATAGGAGCAACCAGTATTCGCTGTGATATCACCACGAAAGGGACACCGCTTGTTCGACATATCCCACGCCCGAGGGAAACTGCACGCGGAGTTGAGCAGAATCAGCGGATACCTCTGCTCCCTCGGTTCGCAGGTGAATACTTGGGTCGTTCACGCGAAGGAACAGAGTTTGATAGCTATTTGCGGGAGCGGACAATCGCAGCCGCAAAGAGCGTGGAGACTCTTGCTGATTGAGAACCTTCATTTGCGAAGTAACTGCTCCTGCCTCGGGCAAGCCGTGTGTGATACCCAACTCCACAGCAGGTAGCGGGATCCGCAACTCTCCATTCTCTATTTTTGCTCCCGCCGCGCGCGATTGAAGCTTAATGTTTTTCGATCCTTCACCGCGGATGCGTATTGAGAGGGTCGATCCATTGCGCTGCGCTTCGACACCGATACGCGACTGGCCCACAGGCACTCCCATAATCTTCGCCTCATCCCACTGCGCAGGCAATCGCGGAGTAACCGTAAGCTTATTCTCGCCGGCACTCCATTCCAATCCGAACATGCCCCGCACGGTTGGCGTGATCACCATCGCTGAAGACCAAAGCTGATGCGAGGTGCTGCGACCAAACCATCGAAAGAACTCGCCGGAAAGCAACTCTGTGACTGCGCCCAAGTCCTGTACCCAGGTAAGGTCTGCATTTTGCATGAGGTGAGCGTACCCGGCCAGGCTACGACCATTGCGATACTCGGAAAGCGAAATCCATCCGGTGAAGAGCGGCCACACACTCCCTTGGTGATAGCTGATGGGATCGTAGAAGCTGACGCTGGGGCTCAAATCACGTGTGCCCCAATCGGTGGAGAACTCTTGCGATGCCCATCGCGTTAGCATTCCGCCGGAGCGCGACAAATTGAAGGTGCCATCCCAGGCCGCCACCGCAGGATAAATCGTAGGGCTCGTGTCCAGTGTTCCATCAGCATTTCGGCTGAACGCGTAAAAATCGGCCTCGGGCAAGAAATACTCTTTTTCCAACTGCTGCGCGATATGCCCTGCTCGCTTCTTCGCATCTTCGGCCAATTGCGATTGGCCGGTCACCTTGGCGATGTTGGAGAAAGCTGTACTGGCTTGCTGATCGAGAGCAGCCAGATAGATCTCTTGATGCGGCATTTGGTGAAACCAGGATTCGACCCACCCCGATCCCTCAGTATTTTCGTAAATTCCGTCCCCATCGGAGTCGTGCGAGCGTTCGAAGTCCCAAGCCTTTTGGAGCGAATCCCAGTGCGTCTTAAGAAATGCCACGTCCCCGCTGATCTGAAGATAGTCGTTGGCCGCCATGAGCAACAGCGGCGTAGCATCCGATGAAGCATATGGATACGGAAGACTCTTCCAGTCCACAAGGCTGGCGGTCTGAGCCCATTCGTGCATGATCTTTCCCTCAGGACTCTGCCGGCGCAGCAGAAACTCGAATTGGTCGCGCGATAGCTGAAAGTCGCCATATGAATTTACCGCGTAGAGAGTCCACAGCGCGTCTCGCCCGAAGTACCAGCCAAATCCCGGTCGCGCAGAATCGCCTGAGTCGTAGAATCCAGCCACCAGCGCCGTTTCCTTGGGAGGGGTCGCCGTCTGCACCTTGAGTTGATCGATGGATACCTCCGCCCAGGCAAATGCATCGTCGAATTGCTTATCGGGAGTCTCCAGGATCAGATGCTCCGACAAAAACTTCTTGTAATAGGCTCCGGTCTCTTCGTATAAAGATTGAAATACTCGCCCGATCTCGTCCAGATTCCCTGCGAGAACCGTCGTATTTGAGTCTTCGACCGAATCCGCTGTCGCCAACAGCAATGGAAACAGTTTGTTGCCATCGTGAGCAGGGTCGAAATGCAGAACAAGTTGCAGCGGATATGCCTTCGGTCGCTCCTGGTACGGAGCTAGGATACCGGGTTCAGCGCCGGGCATTTCGACCGCGGCCACATGATCAGGAAAATTTAAGTGCAGCACATAAAATCCGCCGGCATCCGTTTTCACCCATTCGGGAGACGGGCGATCGTCGGACAAAGCTGGCCACATGCGTTTCATCTCGGGAGTGAATTGGAAAGTAAACGTGACCGGCCGCACCGCCTCAACCTGAAAGAATGCCAAAACCCCTGCTCCGTTGGGTGCGTGGCGTGGGGCAAAAAGAACTTCCTGCAGGGTAAAATTCGCGTGCGAGAAGGTGATGGTCGTGTGATCGGGCCGCACCTCGATCACCGCCGCCTGCTCGTTCACATCAATGGGCACGGGGTAGTCCCGCATCTCCGCGCTGATACGAAGGTTGCTAAGAATCTTCCATGGGAAGATCCATGCCTCGAAAGAACCGTCCTGCCTGCCCAGGATTGCCCCTCGCGGTCCAATGACGCTAAACGGTTTCGCTGGCACCGCTTCCCGCACAATCTTGAGCGGCACGCTGTTTTCAAATGGAAAGTTCGCCAAGACTGCAGGTTGATCGATCGCCTGGCCACTCGACTGCGGAATGGTGAAGCTCAAGAACAATAGCAGAAACACTGCAGAAGAAGTTGCCTTCATCGACGCTCCCTATGGGAAGTAGGCCTGACTACTGAGACGCCGTCGCCGGTTGAATTGCGTCCGCCATGCGATTGACTTTCTCGGGCGGCAGCAAACGAAGCAGCTCAACAAAAGCGGCGTTGGTCCAACCAAATCCAACTACGTTTGCGCTATATCCCGCCTTGACGTGGGTTTCCGACGACCGACTCACAACGTTGTACTTCTCGCGAATCGTCCGATCGCGCGCGAAATTTTCCAGCACCGTAGAAAGAAACTCAGTCGAGACTCGGTCCGCCTCCGCGTTGTGCCCATAGCGGCGCATACCTTCCACCGCCAGGAGTTGGATCGGCGCCCAGCCAAAAGGATAGTCCCACTGGCCTTGCGTCTCCTCCACGCTCGTGGCGATGCCCCCAGCTCTTTCAAATGTACTCAAGTTTTTCACGACGGCACGCGCTTGCTCATCGGTCGCCAGTCCAGCCCACAGCGGGTAGAAGGTAGTCGCGTAACGATAGCTCGATTCCTGCCCATTCTCGAAGTCGTAATCGAAAAAAAGCCCCTGCTTCTGGTCCCATAAGTATTTTTGCATCGAGCGCTTGCGTGCCTCCGCCAATCTTTGCCATTGAACCGCGTCGGAGCTCTTGCCCAGCAACCGGCTCATCTCTTCCAAGTCTCGCTCCGTCTTGAAGAGAAGACTGTTTAAGCAAACGGGAGCGTAATGGTGAGTGGCAGCGCCGTACGGCCCGAAGCGGAATGAAACATCGAATCCTGACTCGCGCATTGATCGGTCACCCTTATAGTAGTCCGGCTTCAGCTTGATGAGGTGCTCAGGCTCGCACGATGACTGCGATTGTGCCGCGCCGCAGACTCGCACCGCGTAAGCCGAGCCTGATGCTCTCCCGCCGGAAGCGTCAAGCGCCTCGCCTTGGTAAGCGGGAATTGTGGGATGAAAAAGAAAATAAGCGGCTACCTGCCGATAGATGTCGTTTTCGTCCTGCAAAGCCTCCATCGCAGGTCCCTCGCCGAAATCGTAATAACGGGAAAGACCCGTGTTGCCGGCCAGATGTGGATCTTGCGTCCACACGCCGTGATCCCGTTTCACATACGAGTAGGCCGTCTCGAGCCAAGCGCCGTCGTCTTGCCCGGCCGCTTTTTGTGCCTCATGGACTGCCATGACCATCGAACTGAGAAATGGAGGCTGGGAGCGCGTCAGATAGTAAGTGCGATTGGCATTGAGAACGGCGCCGTAATATTCAATCTCAAAGAAAAAGTTCTCCACCATTCCGCGCGCCAGTTCCAGGCGTCCATCTCGCAATAAGCCGCGGATAATGAAATAACTGTCCCATCCGTACATTTCGTTGAAACGCCCGCCGGGCACGACGTACTTGTTTTTGAGGTAGAGCAAGCCCGGCGGCTGGATCGACTCGACGTCGGTTGCCCCAAGCTGGTGAATGACCTGCGGCAGGTGGGCAACCTTGACCGCACAATCCCGTTGCATCTGATCGAGTTCTCTGGGCTGATCAAAGCCGGCAGGAAGGTACACAACCGGTGCAGCGAGGAGTTTAGAGTCGGCAACTCCTCCGCAAGAGCTGGTCGAGCGGGTCAGGGAGTCCCACGCCGTTTGGATATAGGTGAGAATTCCTTTCAGGGGTGAATTGCCCGCGAGAGGTTCGGGCCGGGATTGCCCCAGACTAGCGACGGAGACTGCGGCGATCAGTGCTGCAGATAGAGAGCGAAATCGAAAGCCTCCGCGACGCCGTTCGCCAACACGAAGCCAAGACTCCCGCATCCTGTCGCTCATAGGCACTTGCCATAGCAAGAATCCTGGCGGAGCTAGATCATGCCGTAGGTGTATTCCCGCGCGATGATCGGAGCTGCTTCGACAACTTCCGGTGCCCTCAGAATTGAATCCGCGCCGAAAGCTGGATCCGCCGCATGGAGCTTCCATCTTGTGAGGAGACAATACTGGAGATTGTTCCGGCATTGCCATCCTGGCAGTCGACACATGAGTCTGGCTGACCCAGATTGACTTTGTTGAAGAGATTGAAGAAATCGGCGCGGAACTGAAGGCTAAGCTGTTCCTTTAGGCTAATCGTCTTTGATACCGACAAATCCGTATTGATGTAGCCTGGGCCAAGAACCGAATCGCGACCGAGCGTACCAAAAGTCCCTACCAGCGGACGCGCATATGGTCCAAATACTGAGTCTGCTTGTCCGGGAGGCTGCAGCACGTATGGGGAAGGAGTAAAGAATTGCACCTTATGGGTAGACTTATTTAACGGGCCGATATTAGTCTGAATCGCGGATCCTGTCCTATTGAGGAATCCGACCACGTCATTATCCTGACTGCTGTCTTGATAGCTGGGGGTCCAGGGAAGCCCGTCCTGCCAGGTAAAGGTGCCGTTCAGAGCATAGCCGCCGATCAGTAGATCAACCCAGCGAGAGGCATTTCCTCCAACCATCTTGCCCCTGCCGAATGGCAGATCATAATTGCCCGCGAACACAAAGGCTTGGGGACGGTTGTAGTAGCTCGGACCGAAGCCGACGTGAGGATCGATGAAGAAATAGTAGGACTCATGGGTCAGGGCCTTCGACCAAGTGTAGTGGCTCAAAAATTGAAGGCCGTTGCTAAATCGTTTATCGAGTCTGACTTGCAAAGCATTGTAGCTGCTGGTGGCTTGATTGGCGTTGTACCGCAAGTCTTGTGACCATCCGAACGGGTGGCCGAAATCTACGCCGAGAAACTGCTGCGCGGTACCGTTGAAGTAGGGGCGACGATCGCTTTGGGTGTAGGGTAGGTTTGTATTCGGGTTAATGTCTTGCGGAGTGCATCCATAACCAAAAACGATCGGCGGGGAAGAACTGCAGTCATTGAATCCAGCGATCGTCTGCGTGTTCGGGCTGGCCTGATTGGATGAATCGAACATATTGTGAATGGCGTGGCTGCCAACGTAGGCGATTTGAAATGACATTGTAGGGGTGATCTCCTGTTGCACTGTCAAGTTCCAGGCGTCGAGCGTAGGAAGCCGGACAAAAAGCGGGCGCGTTGGTACCGAGACTCCATTTGGCAGGGGATAGTTCCCGTTGGCCGGAATGGGAGCAAACGTATAGCCTGGAGGTCCGGGCGGTACGGTGCCAGTTGGCAGGGGCAGGGGTTGCGTCAAATTGAAGACCGCAGCGGCATTCGTCACCGGGTTCAAATTCTGCGAGACCTGGGTGGGGAACGAAAATGTGAGAACCTCGCCGTATGTGTTGCCTGACCATCCTTGCCCAAAGACGCGGCCGTAACCAGCGCGTATGACGGTGTTTGGCGTGAACTGGTAGGCAAGGCCGACTCGCGGCGCCAGGTTCGTGAAACTGTTCGCGACGTTGAGGTTGGTGCCATACGGTCCGTAGCCGGCGATGCGGATATCTCCGGTATTGAGATCCAGCAATCCACCCTGACCCTTACCGTTGACCGTCTCCGGGAAGTAGATCTCCCAACGAAGACCGTAGTTGAGGGTGAGTTTACTGGTCAAACGCCACGAATCTTGAACATAGGAGAATATTCGTTTCTGACGTTCTTGGGCGTTAGTGTTTTGGGTCTGCGTGCGCTGAAAGGCCGTGGTGTCACCCAGCAGGAAGGTGGCGAATCCAAGGCCGGGGGAGGTGTCGCTGCCGGTGCGGATCGCCGCAAAATGGTAGTTGCCGGAGCGGACGTTATTGTTATCTAGTCCGATGATGTGGTTCAACCCATAACGAACATCCCCGCCGAATTTGATGTTGTGATTGCCGATGATGTGCGTCCAGTTGTTTACAAATTGGAATTGGCTCGCGTTCTGCAGGAACTGGTTCGCCGACGTGCCGTACAAAAGGTTCCCGCCGCCGTTGGTTCCATTGCTCGCATTGTCGATGTTGAACTGGGGCAGACCTCCGTTCAATGCCAGATCGCCGACATTTGCATTTGGGATGCCGAGTTGGTTGCCCAGCGGCTGGTTGAAATTGGGGCCCAGTTCATCGAGGTGGATCCGGTAGTAACCGAAGCGAAAATCAGTCAGCCAGCCGGTCGAAAGAACGTAATCGCCGCCCGCCGCAAGGCTTTGGTCCCGCGCTGAATCTGTGCCGGCGAAACCGCCGACGCCGAAGCCATTTCCACCCGCCGCACCGAAGTAAGGATCGCCCGAGAGTTCCGAGCTGAAATAAGTGTAGCGCCCAAAGAGGTGGAGCTTCTCTGACCGTTGATAATCGCCGCGGACGTCGAACTGGTTGGTGTTGAAAGGGCCCGACCCAGAGGCAAGGTAGTTGTTCACAATCCCGGCTCCTGCCACGTTGGGCGGGGGAAGTAATTTGAAGAAGTTCACGGCCGCTGCCGAGAGCCGGTTGGCTGGAATGATATTCCCAGTAAATGGCGTTCGCCCTGAAAGCGAAGTCTGGTTGCTTGCGGGGTCGTATATCTGAATGCCGGCGCCGGCAGGTGGTGCCAGCAGGTAGTCACTTAGGTTACAGTCGCCGCCCGACGTGCAAGTGCTTCTCGCCAGAGCAGTCGGTACGGTCGTCAGCGTTGCTGATCCGACTCTTTCCCGTAGACCCTGGTAATCACCAAAGAAAAAGAGCTTATTCTTGATGATGGGTCCGCCGACTGAACCACCAAACTGATTATGGAGGGTCCCGGGTATGAAGCGTCCAGTGAGCGGATCGGGCGCGAACTCAGTAAATGGGTCGCGAGCCTGCAGGACATCCGAGCGCCAGTACTCGAATCCGGACCCGTGGAAGCTGTTGGTGCCTGATCTCGTCTGAGCTGTTACCAGCCCAGCGACGGCTTTACCGAATTCGGCGTCGTAGTTTTGCGAGGTGACCTTCATTTCGGAAACGGCGTCGAGGTTTGGATTGATTACCGCAATTCCGATGACCGGATCCTGGTTGTCGGTTCCGTCCAACTCGTAGCCGGTGGCAAATGGCAACTGCCCATTCACTTCGATCTGCTGGCTGCGCTGTGGGTTCTGCGCTTCGCTGACGTTCCAACCGATATAAGTTGTGCCGGGCGTCAAGAGTTCAAACGCAGTGAAATTACGGTTGAAGTTGGGTAGTGTCTCCACCGCACGCTGGTTCAGAATCGTATTAACGTCAACACGATCGGCCTGTAACAGGGGAGCTGCCGAGGTAACATTAACGGTGTTGCTGACCGTACCGACTCCCAATGTTATGTCTACTTTCGGGACGGTGTCGGCGTACACGATGACATTTTCGGTCGTGACCTTGTTGAACCCACTGGCTTCGGCGGCAACCGTGTAGGTATCCGGGATAAGGTGTTGTACTCGGTACTCCCCGCTCTCGTTGCTCAGAGTGGTTTCCGATGTGCCCTTGGCAACGTTCGTCACAGTCACGGTGGCATTTGGAACTACCGCGCCGGTGCTATCAGTGATCGTTCCGAAGACTGAGCCATAAACAGCTTGGGCCGAGGCAATTTGCGGAACTGATGAGACGCAAGCTGCCAACAACGCCAGCCTTGCCAAAGAGCCCGCGCCTTGGCGCCGCGTGGATCTCCGCCAAACACCGCCGATCGTGCTATCTGGATCGCTCGTGTTCATCGCACCCTCCTGCAAATAGCAGTCATTTAGAGGTGTTCACATCTAGAGGTGTTCACATCGGGGCAACGCATTCGACTTCCTGTGCAGGAATGCACGAAAAATGGCATTTCCGTCCGACTGCCAAGTTACCCCAATGGCTTGCAATCGAATTGTTGGTTGCGGTAGCATCGAGTTTGAATCGGCAGATTTTCGACTCTGTGCGCGCAGGGAGTGCGGTTCATGCGTGACTTTCTGCAACCGAGAGATGCTCTTCCTAAGTTGCTCCCAAGCGGAAGTATCACTGTGTCACATACACGTCACACAACCTCGGAAGCTTCTTTTCCATCTGAGGGATAGAAAGCTCCCGGTTTGAAAGTTACATGTCCGTTACATCACTCCAGTTCGCGGACAGCGAGCCTTGTCTCGACCAGATCGAAAAGCTAACTCATAGCCATACCCTTCGTAAGGCTGAATCGCTCTGTAAACTCCTTCGCTACTTAGCCGACCACGCATTCGCTCAGCCGGGCGTACCACTGAAGGAATATCAGATTGCCACCGAGGTTTTCGGGCGGCCTGACGACTTCGATCCACAGGCCGATTCGGCAATTCGTGTGCAGGCTGGTCGATTGCGCCTCAAGTTGCACGAATACTACAGCCACGAAGGTTTGGCCGACACTATCGTCGTTGAGATGCCGAACGGGTCCTATGCTCTCAATTTCCACCATCGGGAACCGCCGGCTCCGATCATCCTACCCAGTCCAGCAAAGTTGCCGTTGCCGGTTGAGGCTGACCGGCCGGGCAAGAGTGCGCGAGGGTGGATCATCGTGGTTGCCGCGCTCTGTTTGGCGCTTGCCGCGGCTTCAGGGGTCATTGCAACGCTCTTGGTGGCCCGCAATTCAGCCGGGGCAGAAAAACCGAATGAATTGCCGGCTGCGGCGGCGTTGCGCACCTTCTGGAGTCCGTTTGCTTCGGGTTCAGAAGTGCCGTGGGTAATTTTTAGCAATGCCGCATTTGTGGGGCGGCCGGAGACTGGAATGCGCTACTTGGATCCGGCCCGCGACTCCCGCGACCTCATTCTGGACCATTACACTGGCGTAGGCGAGGTTCTCGCGATACACGAACTCGACCGCGTCTTTAACTTGTTGAACCACCCGCTCCGGGTCCAGCGCGGCAGTCTCTTCTCCCTTGACGATGCCAAGAGGAACGACCTCATTTTCGTGGGGTCCCCGGCGGAGAACCTCGCATTGCTAGATCTGCCGGGCACTCAGGAGTTCGTCTTTAAGCGCTTCGATTCCGGCCCGCGTAAAGGTGAGTTGGGCCTCATCAATACCCACCCCGAGCCCGGGCAACCGGCCATTTTTTATCCCAGCGACTCCTCTCAGCCGCTGGTGGAGGATTATGCGATTGTTGCTCTCGTGCGGGGATTGAATTCAGCTCGCCATGTGATGATTTTAGCGGGAACCACAACCATTGGAACCCAGGCCGCCGTCGAATACGTATGCGCGAGGGATTCAGTGGAGGAATTGCTGCGTCGACTCGCCCTGCGAGCGGGGGACGACCTAAAGCCGTTTGAAGCGCTGTTACGGGTCAAGGTAACTCGAGGCGTTCCGGTTAGCGTTCAGTTGGTAGCGGTCCGCAATGGCAGGCAAATGTAAATTATTAAGGACGAAGCAATTACGGCTCGGGTTGCAGCTTAAGCTGGCTTGCTGCATGGATTTCCGACGCCGCGTCGATCTCCTTCTTGGCTTCTTCCTCTCGCCCGAGACTGCGGTACGCTTGTCCCAGCAGCGTGTGCGTTATATAGTTTCCTGGGTCCATTTTCTCGGCATGCTGCAAATATAGCAGCGAGGTTTGAGGATCATCACGCCGCAGTAGGACCTTCCCCATGAGTATGAATGGTCCGGTGCTCGATGTATCGAGCGAAATCGCCTTGGTGAGGGCTTCCTGAGCTGGTTGATATTGTCCAGACCGGGTATAGACGTCGCCCAAGCGGTCATAGACGGCGAAGTTGGCCGGATTGATTTCCCGCTCCTGCTCGAACTCCCGCAACGCCCGCTCCGGATCAGACTTGAACAGATAGAATTCACCCAGCATGAAATGCGCAAGCGGAAGTCTCGGCGTGAGGTCAAGGGCCTTTTTCGCGGCGTCGGCGGCAGCTTCGGGCAAGTTGGCTTGCATCAACATCTTGCTTAAGAGGAGGTAAGCCGACCCCGAGTTGGGAGGCACGGAGAACTGGTTGGCAAAAGCTTGGCGGGCATCGTCAAGACGCTGTGAATTAACGTAGCAGAGTCCGAGAACGTAGTTGGCATCCGCATTCGCGTTGGGAGTCCACTGTCGAACCCGTTCGAGAAACGGAATAGCCGCCGCTGGACGCCCTAAACGGTAGAGCGACAGTCCCCGCATCTGCACCGATTCCATGTCGTTCGGGTCTTCCTCTATGGCGCGAGCAAAGGCGCGTTCCGCGGAGAGCAATTTGCCAGTGCGATAATAAGCGATTCCCAACTCGTGCTGAACTCCCTTGGCAGGTTCTCCGCTAGTTGCGGTCAACTGTTCCAGCATCGTAATCGCCTCTTGCGCCTCGCCATGCTCGAGCTTTTGGTGCGCCTCGGCGAGAATATCTAGCACGCTTCGCTTCGCAAGAGAAGTAGTCTGAGCATGATCTGCAGGGGCTGGCGAAACTCCGTCATGATTTGCCCCCGAAGGCGGCTCGGGCTTGGGTGACTGCCCGGTGACAACACCGCTAATCAGGAACAGCAACGTGATTGTGAATACGATTCGCATGTCTAAATTCTAACCATAGTGCTCGCCACTTGCATTCGTGCAGCACGCTGATAGGATTCGTTTATGCGGTGGCGGCGGCAATCTCTCGGTGGCTGCACATGCCTGATAGGCTGCCTTTTATTCGCATTGACCTTCACCCAAACCGAGAGACCGATTCCGACTTCAACAAAGAAAACCCCAACCTCTCCTTATCCTGCCAGCGACCTCCACCCCGGACCCGCCTGGTTCATTGACGTGGCCCAGCAGGCCGGACTCGACATGGAAAACGTAAACGGAGGAGCCGACACCAAGAAGTTCATTATCGAAACCACAGGTAGTGGCGTAGCAATTCTTGATTACGACAACGATGGCTGGCCCGACATATTTCTCGTGAACGGCACGACGATGGACAAGGCGCAACAGGGAAGTCCGA
>Ga0210389_10001411_pt1 | contig 19411 bp, 17 predicted proteins | sample IncBWH28OmetaG_FD_160127 | JGI IMG/M metagenome (GOLD analysis project Ga0210389, IMG submission 160127) | Forest soil microbial communities from Barre Woods Harvard Forest LTER site, Petersham, Massachusetts, United States - Inc-BW-H-28-O ...
TTCTGTTCAGGTGTGGGATAGCGCTGGTACAGATCATCCAGGTAACGGCGGATAGCCATCCGCAACAGTGCATCACCGGCGTCGCCGAGTTGCCAACGTGCGTCCGGAATCCACACGCCTGTCGCATTGTCCTTGTCGTAGATCCGCACGAAGTCATCGCGCTCCTCAACAAACTGCCGGGCAATGTCGGAGTGAGTCATCACCGGTAGCTTGCCAAAGTACGGAGCAAGTCCCGGATTGCGCTTTTCCATCGCAGCTCTAAACTCGCGCCAATGTCGATCAGTGCAATGCGAATGAAAACACTTGAAGCCGTTGCCAAGTCCCGCAATGAAGCTAACCACGGTGTCCCGCCGCGTTTCTCCGCTGTGTTCCGCGGACCAGGGGCACTCAATCTCAATCTGCCATCCTCCAGGGACTTCCCGAGTCTCGGAACGCACCGGCACGGAGTAGTAGTCCAGGAATCCAACCAATTGATCTAGTTTCACATTGCGGCCCGGCTCGCCCACAACGCGCTTGGGGTGCACAGGTTGGAACTCGTGCAATTGTGCCGCAGTAACAACCGCATCGCTCCCGCCCTCGATAAGCGCGGATCTCCGCCAAGGTCTCTCTTCCGAATGATCGCCCTTACGTGCCCATGAGCCGTAGAGTTTGCAGAGACGTGGTGCGTCAAAGTTCCCGGCGTCCACCATTGGGAATAACTGATGCAGGCGCGATAACACGGACTGGACAATCTCCGTTGCGTCTCGACTGTTGGGCAGATCAATGCGATAAAGCAAATGCCATCCGTTCCCTGAATCACAAAGCATCGGGTCCGGCCAATTTCGGCTCCTCGTGGACGAGTTCATCTCGCTTGAACGCCGTTTCATTCAGCGGGATTGGGAGCCAGCACAACTCGACGGTGGACAGTTCTGCGAGATTCTAGCTCGACTTATCTACCATCAAGACTCCGGAACCTTCAGCCCCGGCAAAGATTTTGGCGATTGCATGAAGTACGTCGAGGATGAACACTGTCAAAATCCGCACGCAATGAGTCCGCGTTCTGATGCTTTGCATCTCTGCAAAGTCCTCCGTACCACTTATAAGTTTCGCAGTCAGCGTGGTGGTGTCCACATTTCGCCTCTATATAAGCCTAACCACATGGACTCGAAGATCATCATCGAGATGGTGCGTTGGTGCTTCGCCGAGACTCTGCGATTGTTCTGGAGCGGGGTTGACCGTGAGCAAGTCGCTAAAGCGATTCGGGAGTTGCTGACCTTCGACGTGCCCTGCATCGGCAAGTTCGAGGAAGTCATCATGGTTCAACGCACGGACTTGAGTGCTGAAGAAGAAGTCTTGGTGCTCCTCCATTATGCCGGGGAACAGGGATTCAGTCGCACCGATGTCGGAAAGTACGCAATGGTGAGTCCTGCGTCCGTGACGAATGCTTTGCAGACGTTGACGGCTCCCGATGTCAGACAGGTCATCAAGTTGCCTTCCGGCAAGTTCCGATTGACCGATCTAGGATCAAAACGAATCCGCGAGAAACTTCCCGATAAGCTGCTCCTGATCTGATGGTCGGATTCAGAGAGTCGAAAGGCGGACGCCGTCTGATGGACGCAATAGTTAAGCAGAAGATCGACAAATATGTAAACAACGCCTTCACAGCCGCCCAACTTAAAGCAAACGAAGCTGCACAAATCGAGACGGCTAATGCACGAGCAAGAATGGCAAAGATGGGACTTGCTGCCTCAAGTTCTATGGACCATGAAATGATCCGAATCCAGTCCGAGAAGATCAATTCACTTCTGAAAGTGCGAGGCGATACCTTACTCGACGCCTACGAGATTTACGGCGTACCTTTTGACGAGCCAGCAATTCTCCAAGATGTGGGCCACATACGCAGTACGTTGATTGCGGCAATCAGTGGCTCCGCACGATCCCAAGACACTGTGAGAGCCGTTCGCACCGGACGGGGAATGTCGGGACTCGCAATACTGTGGTGGAAATTTTCAACGGCAACTGAATAAGTTGACGCAGACGATTGGTAGAGAATTGTCCTGTCAGATCGAACAGAGAAGGGTGACCCCGAAAATGAAACGTCCAGAGGCGACTGTAAACATCACCTACCATCTTCAGGACAACGCCCGCGTGAACATCAATAGCACTGACCAGTCCGCAAATTCCGTCACGGTTACTCAGCAACAACTTTTCGCGGATATCCGTGACCGGGTCACTCAGCAAATCGCAGGCCAAGATCAGGCTGTGGTTCTCGCTAGACTGAACGAACTCGAACAGGCACAAGGCACGAAGACCTTCTCCGAGAAGTTCACCGCTTTCCTTGCGGTAACGGCGGACTACATGACGATCCTTGGCCCATTCATGCCGGCCTTAGCCGAACTTGCGAGGAAATCGCTCGGCTTGTGATGGCGAAGACCAAGCGACCTGCTAAGATCAGCAGTTTCAGGACGACCTGACCGTCATGCCAGCAAATCATACCGATCTTGAGAAACGCTTGTGGGACGCCGCCGACGAACTGCGGGCGAATTCCAAACTGAAATCATCCGAGTATTCCGTCCCGGTTCTCGGGCTGATCTTCCTTCGCTACGCAGACCACAAGTTCACCGAGGCTGAGAAGAAGATGCCTCAATCGAGCGGACGCCGGAAGATCGGCAAAGCCGACTACCAAGCACAGGGAGTTCTCTTTCTCCCCGAAGAGTCCCGGTTCAGCTACCTGCTGAATCTTCCCGAGGGCACGAACATCGGCAAGGCGATCAACGATGCGATGAAGGCGATTGAGACGGACAACGAAGACCTCAAAGATGTCCTTCCCAAGACCTACAACGGTTTGGAAAAGAGCCTGTTGGTTTCATTGCTGAAGAACTTTGCAGCGATCCCGATGACGACTGAAGGAGACACCTTCGGCAAGATTTACGAATACTTCCTCGGAGAGTTTGCAATGGCCGAGGGACAGAAGGGTGGAGAATTTTTCACGCCGACGAGCATCGTCAAATTGATTGTCGAGGTCATCGAACCGTTTCACGGAAAGATTCTCGACCCAGCATGTGGATCAGGCGGCATGTTTGTCCAGTCTGCGGCATTCGTCGAGCATCACAAGAAGACGGTCAACGAAATCTCGGTCTACGGACAAGAGAAAGTCGCGGAGACCATCCGGCTTTGCAAGATGAATCTTGCCGTACATGGATTGTCTGGCGACATCCGGCAGTCGGTGACGTACTACGAGGACATTCATAAGAGCGTCGGCAAGTTCGACTTTGTGATGGCGAACCCGCCGTTCAATGTTGATAGGGTCGATAAGGAGCGGATCAAAGATGACCCACGGTATCAGTTTGGCCTGCCAAGAGCGGACAACGCCAATTATCTATGGATTCAGGTCTTTTACAGTGCGTTGAATCAGACCGGGCGTTCCGGTTTTGTGATGCCTAACTCTGCGGCGGACGCACGGGGATCAGAATTGGATATTCGCCGACAATTGATTGAGGCTCGGACTGTTGACGTGATGGTCGCCATCGGGCCGAATTTCTTTTACACCGTGCCCTTGGCCTGCACACTGTGGTTCTTGGATCGAGGCAAGTCCAAAACGAAGCGAAAAGACACAGTTCTTTTCATCGACGCTCGTCCGATCTTCCACCAGATCGACCGAGCACATCGAGACTTCCTACCTAAGCAGATCGAATTCATTGCCAACGTTGTTCGGTTCTATCGAGGCGAGACTGCCGAAACGGAAGCGGGAAGCTTCGAGTTGGTGAAACAGATGTTTCCGAAAGGTAAGTACGTGGATATCGCAGGATTGTGTCGTGTCGCCACGCTTGCCGAGATCGAAGCACAGGGTTGGAGCCTCAATCCGGGCCGTTACGTGGGGGTGTCTGAACGAAAAGCTGATGACTTTGAGTTTGCCGTGCGGCTTGGAGAACTCAATGAGGAACTTGAAACATTGAACACCGAGGCTAGGGCACTAGAGGAACAAATTGGCGAGAATGTGCTGGCTCTGCTGGAGGTTCGATGATGGCAGCACCAGTCTTGAAGGCGATAACAACGGAAACAAAAGATGGTGAGTGGGGTAAGGGAGAACCATTTGAATCGTCTGTGGAGATGGCGGTTATCCGAGGGACCGACTTCGAGCGGGTTCGGATCGGCGAATTCTCACACTTGCCGATTCGTTATATCCCGGAAAGGATCGCAAGTCGAAAAACTCTCAGGGCCTATGACATCTTGATTGAAACCGCTGGCGGGTCGAAGGATCGTCCAACAGGAAGAACTCTATTCGTGAAACCCTCTCTGATCGCAAAGTCGGAACTGCCCTTGACCTGTGCCAGTTTCGCACGCTTCATCCGAATTGATCCGTTCAAAGCTGAACCCTCCTATGTTTTCTGGCTATTGCAGTATCTATATGGAGCGGGATTCATCAAGCAGTACCACACTCAACACACGGGTGTTGCAAGGTTCCAATTCACAACTTTTGCTGAACGGGAACTCCTGCGGCTTCCGCCAAAGCCAATTCAAAATAGAATCGCCTCGATCCTTTCCGCTTATGACGACCTGATCGAAAACAACACTCGCCGGATCAGGATACTGGAGGCGATGGCGAAGATGATTTACCGAGAATGGTTTGTGAACTTCCGCTTTCCCGGCTACGAGAAGGTGAGCATGAGCAAGTCGGAGAACGGGCCGATTCCCAGCGGATGGGTGTCTTTGAGAGTCGGTGATGTACTACAGATGCACATCGGTGGAGGATGGGGTGAGGAAGAGAAGAGAGAAGGTTACACGATTCCGGCTCGTGTAATACGTGGAACAGACATTCCCGATGGTCGGATGGGGGATTTTGACGGCTGTCCTTTGCGTTTCCACAAGGAGTCGAACTTCAAATCAAGGAAATTGCAGGCGGGTGACATCGTGTTTGAAGTCTCGGGCGGAAGCAAGGGCCAACCAGTCGGACGTGCCTTACTCATCCATCCCTGCGCCCTCAATGCTCTAGGAACAGATGTCATTTGTGCGAGCTTCTGTAAACTTCTTAGGCCCGATCCATCGAAGGTCGGAATAGTTCACCTATACGAGTACCTGCTCGATTCGTACACAAACGGCCAGATAGAGAAGTACCAAGTGCAGTCCACAGGCATAACCAATTTCAAGTTTGCAGTTTTCTTGGAGGACGCTCGGATTGTCGTGCCCCCAGAAGCCATCAGAATTGAATTCGAGAATATCTCCCAGCTAGTCGTCGATGCAATCAACCTGTTAGGACGCAAGAATGCTGTTCTACGCCGGAGTCGTGACATGTTGCTCCCGAAGCTGATGTCTGGCGAGATCAGTGTCGAGCAAATAGAGACTGAGGCCGTCGCTCAAGACGTATGATCTTCAACCCCGATTCCGAAGACACTCTCGAACGGAACACCGTCCGACTCTTTGAAGAACTTGGCTGGAAATCGGCCAATTGTTATCACGAAGTCTGCGGGGCCAATTCGACGTTGGGCCGGGAGACGACCGAGCAGGTTGTCCTTGAATCTCGACTCAAAGCGGCACTCGAAAAGTTGAACCCCGGCGTGCCGCCTCTGGCGTTAGACCTTGCGGTCGATGAAGTGACGAAGGACAGAAGCGTCCTCAGTTCCGTCGGTGCGAATCGGGAAGTCTACAAGCTCCTGAAGGACGGGGTTAAGGGCACCTACCGAGCTGCTGACGACAATGAAGCAATCGAGACGGTTAAAATCATCGACTGGGAGAACCCCGGCGAGAACGACTTCTTTCTCGCCTCGCAGTTCTGGATTTCTGGCGAGTATGGCAGGAAGCGGGCCGATCTCATCGGATTCGTCAATGGCATCCCGCTTCTGTTCATCGAACTGAAGACATCGCACAAGTCGCTTGAGAACGCTTTCAAGTACAACCTCTCCGACTATCGAGACACGATCCCGCAAGTCTTCTGGTACAACGCAGTCATCATCTCGTCGAATGGATCGAAGAGTCGCATTGGGAGCATGACGGCGGGCTGGGAGCACTTCGCTGAATGGAAAAAGATCAATGACGAGGGTGAGGAAGGTCGCGTCAGTCTGGAGACGATGATCCGGGGAGTCTGCGAACCCGAGCGGTTCCTTGACATCGTCGAGAACTTCACCCTCTTCAGTGAGGCTAAGGGCGAGACTGCGAAACTCGTTGCAAAGAATCATCAGTTCCTCGGAGTCAATAGGGCGATTTCTGCCGCACAGCAGATCAAAGAGAACCAAGGGAAGCTCGGGGTGTTCTGGCACACGCAAGGCTCGGGCAAGAGCTACTCGATGGTCTTCTTTTCACAGAAGGTCTTGCGGACTCTCCCCGGCAACTGGACGTTTGTCATCGTCACAGATAGAGAAGACTTGGACGGCCAGATTTATCGGAACTTTGCCTCGACGCGAGCGGTGATCGAAGATGAGGCGAGTGTCCGAGCACAGAGTGCCGACCATCTCAAGACACTTCTCAATGTCGAAGATCACCGATACATCTTCACGCTGATCCAGAAGTTTCGCACTGAGGAAGGCGGGACGTACCCGAAGCTGTCAGACAGGGACGATATTGTCGTCATCACGGATGAAGCTCACCGGAGCCAGTACGACGTATTCGCCCTGAACATGAGGAACGCTCTCCCGAACGCTGCGTTCATCGGGTTCACGGGAACGCCATTGATCGCCGGGGAAGAACGGACGAAGGAAGTCTTTGGGGATTACGTCTCGATCTACAACTTCAAGCAGTCAATCGACGACGGGAACACCGTCCCGCTCTACTACGAGAACCGCATTCCCGAGCTTCAACTGACGAACGACAACTTGAGAGACGACATTGCGGCGATTATCGACGACGCAGAACTCGATGAGGATCAACAGGCGAAGCTGGAGAGGGAGTTCGCCCGAGAGTATCACCTGATTACGAGAGAAGAACGTCTCGACCGGATCGCTGAAGACATCGTCGCCCATTACACGGGCCGGGGTGTCTTAGCGAAGGCGATGGTCATCTCGATAGACAAAGCGACCGCCGTCCGCATGTACGACAAGGTGCAGAAGCACTGGAAGGCGGCGTTGACCAAGCTGGAGGCGTCAGTGGCTCGGGCGAGTGACGACAAAGACGAATTGGAAAAGCGGCTCAACTTTCTCCGGGCGACTGACATGGCTGTGGTCGTGTCGTCATCACAGAACGAGATTGAGGAGTTCAAGAAGAAGGGTCTGGACATAGCGAAGCACCGGAAGCGGATGGTCAAGGAAGACTTGGAAACAAAGTTCAAGAAGCCTGACGATCCGCTACGAATTGTCTTCGTTTGTGCGATGTGGATCACGGGCTTTGACGTGCCGTCATGCTCGACGATCTATCTGGACAAGCCCCTGAAGAACCACACGTTGATGCAGACGATTGCGAGAGCGAATCGAGTTTGGAGAGATAAGCTAAACGGGCTGATCGTCGATTACGTCGGGATTTTCCGCAATCTTCAGAAGGCACTCGCCATTTACGGGACGGCTCGGGGCGGAGCCGCTGGCGAATCGCCGATCAAGGACAAGAGCGAACTCGTTGACGAGCTTGCCGACGCAATTGCTGAGGCGACTACGTTCAGTGAAGAGAGAGGCGTTGACCCGGCTGCGATTCGAGATGCGACGGGCTTTGATCGTGAGAAGCTGAAGGATGACGCTGTCGCTGCGTTCGTCATCAACGATGAGACGAGGCGACGGTTCTTGCAGTTGGCCGGGAATGTGGATCGACTCTTCAAGTCTCTCCTGCCGGACGTTGCTGCGAATGAGTACGCACCGATCTGTAAAGTCTTTTCGGTCATTGCTGCGAAGATTAAGATTGATATTCCGGCGACGGATATCTCTGAAGTGATGAGCGATGTCGCCTCTCTGCTCGACTATTCGATTGCGACACAAGGGTATGTCATCAAGGCGTCAGAGACGACGAACTATATTGACCTGAGCCAGATCGACTTCGATGCTCTCCGTTCCAAGTTCGACAAAGGGCGGAAGGCGACGGAGGCACAGAAACTCCGCAGCCAGATCGCACAGAACTTGACCCGAATGGTTCGCCTTAACCGGACCCGGATCGACTTCCTGCAAGAGTTTCAAAAGATGATTGATGAATACAACTCGGGAGCGTCGAACATCGAGACTTGGTTCGCCAAGTTGACGGCGTTCGCCCGGAAGCTGTCCGAGGAGGAGAAGCGGGGAATCTCGGAGCAGTTGACTGAGGAGGAGTTGGTCATTTTCGATCTGCTGACGAAACCCGAGATCAAACTGACGAAGGCTGAGGAACAGCAGGTCAAGAAGGTCGCCAAAGACTTACTCGCCACACTGAAGAGAGAGCGGCTGGTCCTTGACTGGAAGAAACGCCAGACAACTCGGGCAGCGGTCCTTGTCACAATTGAGACCGTGCTCGATCAACTCCCACGGGCTTACACCCCGGAACTCTACGAGCAAAAGTGTCAGTCGGTCTACCAGCACGTCTTCGATTCTTATCAGGAACAGAATAAGAGTTTGTACGTCAACTGAGTTCACTTCTTCTTTTTTGTCTGGGCCTGTGGCTTTTCTGACTGTTGTTCGTGACGGACATAGGACAGGCCCCGTTTGAGTTCGGCGGTCAAGTCTGTCGTCTCCGTCACAGCATGGACTGGTTTGCCCGATTCTTTTCCAAGCCACGCATTCAGCTCATCAGGTGAAGTCGAGACGAATCGACCTTCCTTGCGGACTGGCATTCCCTCATTCGCCCAACGCTGCACAACTGATTGAGGCTCACCGAGAAACTCGGCGATCTGTTGCCAGCCTTTCAGAGTGCCGGGTGCTTCTTTCTTCGGTGGTCGCTTCGGCATATTAGAAAAGACTGGTTTGCGTTTGCACCGTATCGAGCGTGACCGGAATCGAACACTCGGCATCATCGTTCGCCACATGATTGACCCGACTGCTCACCGGATAGGATCGCATCATCCGGGCGTCGTACGGCTTGAGCATGTCAGTGACTACTCTCATGTTCTGCATACCCGGATCGAGCCACAGTTCATAACAGTCTGGATCGAGGATGACTGGCATTCGATCATGAACGGATGCAGTGACAGCATTCGGTGTCGTCGTGAGGATCGAGCAAGACTTGACCCACTGGCCGCAAGGGTCTTTCCAGCGATCCCACAGCCCAGCGAATACGAACAGTTCCGCGTCGTTGACTTCAAAGCAGAACGGTTGCTTCGTGTTTCCCTTCCGCTGCCATTCGTAAAAACCGTCAGCCGGAATGAGGCATCGGCGTGATTTCATTGGATCACGGAATGCAGGCATTGTCGCAGCCGTCTCCGACCGTGCGTTAATCATCGGCGAGCCGGACACGTTTTTCGCCCATGACGGGATGAGTCCCCAACGCATCAGGGACAATTCGCGGCGAGGTTCCTTGGGATGTTGTCGGATGACCGGGACTGGCTGAGTGGGAGCGACGTTGTATCGGGGCGTCCAATCATCAATACGACTGCTGTCAAAGTGTTCCTCGACAACCTGCTTTCGGCGCGAGAGTCGGTAGCGGCCACACATAGGAAAGATTATCGCAGATCGGACGAGCGGAACCGGGTCGCCTCCCTTGCGCCCACCGAAGCCCAAGGAGGCTGAATCGTGCCAAGTGTAAGGACTTCCCTTAGGTCGGTCAAACGAGGGTGGGGGTTATACGCATTGAGGGGATTTTGCTACACCCCTACCCCGGCTGGGTATACGAGCGCCGGGATCAGGACCTTGTGTCTAAGTGTGGCCTGGGGAACGCGAGTGCGGGCGCGGGGTCCATTCGCCCCGGAGGACTATGGTCGGGGGATCGAGCGGAGACTGCGTGTGACGCTAATAACGCCAGATAGGTGATCCGTAGAGCACGCGCGAGCGATTCTTGTTGACATCAACAGGTCCTCGCGGTTATTGTCTCGGGCAATCTGCGAGACGGGTTTCCTGTGGCGGGTTTGACGGTTGCTTTTGTTCCGTCAGTAATGCTGTCTCGTTGCTTCTCCTTAGAAATGTGAATGGATTGTGCCCGGCGAAGTCGTCGGCGAGGCACAGTGCGGACCAGTAAACGCATGAGTACCCCGGCACTGGCCGGAGGGCCAATCTGTCCATTTCGTCAGGAGGAACAAAATGTCTGGTCGCACCCTGCTGCAGCATTCATTCTCACACACTCATGTCATCCAGTTGCCAATCGTTCGCGAAAGCAGGTACTGGAGCGGCCCGATTTTGCAGCCTTCCGTTCGTAAAGCGAAACATCCCCTGTCAAGGGCTAGTGGTTGGCGCTTCCTGTTATGTACCGCGGTCGTGTTGATTTTCTCGGCGCGAGTTGCACGCACACAGGTAAACCCCGGCACGCCTTCGTTTTCCGCGTACGACAGCGGGGAGTACGACACGGTCAACCTGCAAAACTTGAGTGTCTCGCTGCATGTTCCTTTGATGAGCAAGAGTGGGGCGTTCCCGTTAGCTTTAGGCATGACAGGTGGGGATTCGTTTGTGTATGCCGTGAGTGGTAATCTCTATCCCGGCGCAATCGCTTATCCGCTGATCACGGCTGCTCAGGGTGGTATTCTAGGGTACACAGGTTCGTTTGCTGTTTCTGGCGCGCAGTCGTACGGCGTAATGTGCCCTGTTGGTGACGGCAGCGGGAGTGCGACCAAATACTTGAACTGGTACATACAGTTTGCAGATGGGACTGTTCACCCACTTCCTGGGACGGATATTTCGTATTCCGGCGCTACCTGCTCTGGCGGTTTTACGGACCAGACAGTAGATGGCTCGGGATACACGCTCTCCGTCACTGGAGCAACTGTTAACTCTATCTACTACAAAAATGGGACGCACATCACTACGTCTGCGATTACGGACAGCAATTCCAATTCGATAAGTTGGAATGGGCTGGCTTCTTGGACTGACACGCTTGGCCTTACGGCGATCTCAGCACACAGCGGCGGCGGCTATCAGTGGACCGACGTAAACGGCGGCCACCCCTACATGCAGGTAACGAACACTCTCTACACGTCTATTCAATCTGCCTTCGGGTGTTCCACGTTCGCAGACTACAACGCTACGGCGTCACCTACGTTGCCAACGACTATTCGGATGGCAGATGGCTCAACGGTGGTGCTGGGCTACGAAGTCACGCAAGGTCATAGCGGGAGCACGACTGGACGATTGACGCAGATCACTTTGCGCGACGGAGTCAGTACGGTGGGGTTCAACTACAATCCCGGCAATCTTGGTGCTCCGTACAATCTGAACTGCACGTACGCTATGCCGAACAGCATGACGAGAACCACAAGCGATGGTGCCGTGACATATTCCATTGCATTCAGTGCCAATGGTTCGTATTGGAAGAGTGTGACCACTAAGCTCGACATCGGCAAGAATAAAACCATGTACACATTTACCGGGCTGACTAGCACCGGCATTTTTCCTCCTGCTCCCATGACCCAAGCCCTAACGCAGAAGGCGTACTACGCTAATGGCGGAACTGTGAGTGCTCCGTCATATTCCGGCACGCCGACGAAGTTGGAAATCTACTGCTACAACAATTCCTCTCCGACCGTTGCGAACTGTCCGACCACGAATGTCTCCCTTCCGGTTACCGAAGTGGATGTGTTTACGCAGTTGAGCGGCATGAGCAACTACGCCAGACATCAAATCCAGTACGATGGCGGACCGAGTGGCTCATGTGGTTCAGGGACTGGTGGCTGCTACGGCAACGTAACCTCAGTCTCTCGATATGACTATGGCATCTTGACACCCACGTCTGTAACGACCACCACCTACGGCGGTTGCGGAACCGGCAGCAATGTCAATGACAAGCCATGTGAAATGAAGACGGCCTACGCTGGCACCGTGTCAGACGAAAAGTTTACTTACAGTTCGGCGGGAAGCGTTTTGACCGTTGCGGTGTCTCCAAATGGCGGCAGCACATTTATCGGCAACTCCACTCCGAATGTCTACAATAGCAACGGCACGCCGTCCAAGACCTACGACCTCGCGAATAATGAGACGGATTACACCTATGCGAGCGGGAGCTATAGCGACGGATGCTCCGGCAGTGCTTATACGGTCTTCCCGACGAACATCAAGAACGTAGGCACAGGTATCAACACATCCGCAACCTACGATTGCACTGGCGGCGTGAAGTTGCACGACATGGATGCTAGCGGGAATGTGACTATCTACGGCTATCAAAGCAGCGGAGGGGCAGCAGATCCCTTGTGGCGGGTGATGTCGATTACGGACCCCTTAGGTAACGAGACATGGAAAACGTATTTTCAGTCTGGTCCCATCGGACCTTATACGGAGTCAGCTTTGAGCTTCGGAACATCATCCGTAGACAATGAGTGGAGAACCACTGACGGTTATGGAAGACCGATCCTGTTCCAGAAAGCCCAGAGTTCTGGTGGATCGAATTATGACACGGTCAGCACTGCATACAACTTTAGCGGCGTGAATCCGACCGTCTTTACATCCATCCCTTGCAGCGCGGCCTCGGCTGCGACGTGCCCGAACGGAGTTACCACCACATTGGATATGTTCGGACGTCCGCTTACGATTGTGGATGGCGGCGGAGGCACGGACACTATCAGTTACTCCCAGAACGATGTGCTTACAACTCTTAGTCCTTATCCTTCGGGAGAGAACAACAAGGCTGTGCAGAACGAATTCGACGGCTTGGGCCGCCTAAGGAAGTCCTGCTTTATTTCTTCGACGGCGAGCGGGGAAGTGACGTGTGGCGAGAACACCGGAAGCAGTAGCGGGATTCTGACTTCGTATTCGTATACTTCAGGAACTGGATACCAGACCACATCTGCGGCGCGAGGCCCAGGACCTCAGACGCGATCAACGAAAACGGACGGAATCGGAAGGGTCATCCAGAAGATAACGCCAGAAGGCGGCACAGTAACTGACACCTACGATTACACCTCTGGTTCGCCTTGCGGTGGAACTTATAATTTTCCCGGCAAACTCGTTCTAGAGACCTCTGCAAACGGGAACTTTAGGTGTTACGACTACGACGCTCTAGGCCGATTACTGGACGTGTCTGCCGGATATTCGGGAGGAGGTACAACCACCTGTAGACGTTTTCGTTACGACAGCACTACGGGGGTTTTGGGTTCTTTGCCGACTGGCGTTTCCATTGCCAATACCTCTGGACGCATCGCAGAAGCGGAAACCGACAACTGCGTGCAGCCTGTGACGGCCACTCTGACTGATGAATGGTTCAGTTATAACGCTAACGGGCAGGTCACAGACTTCTGGGAGAGCACGCCGAATAGTGGAACCTATTACCACTCGACAGCAACTTATAGCGGGCCATCGCTGGTCACAACTCAATTAACAAATCCGAGTTTCTACACCGCTGCCTATACTCTCGACGGTGAAGGGCGCTGGAATGCTTTCACGACGGGTTCAACGAACTACGTTAGCGGTACGACGTACACGGCGGCGCAGCAGCCGTCCACGATCAGCCTGTACAGCACGGATTACGACAGCTACAGCTATGACTCGAACACAGCTCGCATGAAAGGCTGGACGTTCCAGGTCAACTCGGTGCAGGAAACAGCTATCGTGGATTGGAATACAAACGGCACGCTGAAGGACCTGCAGATCATAGACGGCTTCAATAGCGGCGGCACGCAGACGTGTGATTTCAACTCAGGTCGTACTTCCAGCACCGGTTACGACGATCTTGGTCGCCTGATCGGCGTTAGCTGCGGACCTGGCGGCTCGATTTGGAACCAACAATTCAGCTATGATCAGTATGACAATCTGACAAAGAGTTCGATTGGATTTGTACCCTGGAACCCCGGCTACTCTTCGAGCACAAACCACTACACCTGCACCGGTTGCACCTACGATAGCAGCGGTAACGTGACCTACGACGGAACGAACAGCTATCAATGGAACGAGTTTAACAAGATGAAATCTGTTAATGGCAGCGGCACGAACTGTTCGACTGGCGGTGACTGCAACACCTACGACGCCTTCGGTCGGTTGGTGGAAACTGATCCGCACGGTGGTAACAAGGTAGAAATCTGGTACACGCAGTCGGGCAAGGTCTTTATGACTGCCTCCTCCATTGATTACGCGTACTGGCCTACCGGCGGCGGCGGCAAGCAGATCGTGATAGGCACTAGCAATTATTTCGTGCATAAAGATTGGCTTGGTAATGGGCGGATTGTCTCGACCCTAGCCGGTCACGCTATTCAATCCGACATGGCTTACGCGCCTTACGGCGAAGTCTACGACATATTTGGCAGTACGCAGGCCAAATTTCAGGGCTTCAACGGTGATTCGACGCAGGACGTTTTCGCCGGGATGTACGAGACACCAAACCGACAACTCCAAGGCAGCCAGCAGGGCAGATGGCTCTCGCCGGACCCTGCGGGCAGCGGGTGGAACCAGTACGCGTATGGAACTAATCCGAACAGCCAAATCGACCCGTCGGGCTTATTGTGTATTGAGGAATGCGGCGATCCTGGGAGCACGCCTGGATGGGGCTTATTTTTCCCCTATGCTCCGGGTTTTATTCCGTCCAGCTATGCTTACGGCCCAAACGCGTACTTAGGGGTCCCCGGCGGCGGGTTTAGTTTCGGCTTCGACGCCAGCGGCTTCGATAGTGGGTGCGACAGCGACTTTATGCCATGCGGTTTGCCCATGCCCGGTCTGTTGCAGGCGTTGGGATTGCCGAGCCTGTCGTGTCCTCAGTGGATGGGACCGCAGTGTGGAGGGATTAACCCGATTATGGACGCGACCAATTGCCCGGACGTCCCGTCGCATCCCGGTTTTGCCAGCATCAACGACAATATTAGGACTGCTCAACTTGGTAGTGTTTTGGAATATGGAATGCCCTTTTTCGGGACTTACGTGTTCTATAACGCAGTCAAGAATAAGAGCCCGTGGGATTATAAGCAGTACGGATTGAGCCTAAGCGATACCGGCCAGCTCGGTCCGTCTCCATACCTAGATTTTGGTAACTTCAACTACGGTGCTGTTGGCGCAGCTTGGGGTATTCCGCTGGACGTTTTACAGCGTGCTGCCGGGTACGCTCAAGTCGCTGCTGGAACGTCTAAACCAGAATGGGGACACTGGTACTCGCCCCCTCCACACGGCGATGACCCGGCTGATCAAGCGCAAATCCTTGCGGGGTATCAATATTATCAAAATGGTTGTTACAAATAGATTGCTTTTACTGATTTGTTTCTTGGCGCTACTGGCATCGTGCGAAACCTGCAGCGATCAGCCAAAGGCCCGCGTCGTCTCCCCCGATCATGGGATCGTCGCGGCGGTCTATGAGCGGAATTGCGGCGCCACAACCGATTTCAGCTCGATGGTAAACGTACAGAGTGCGTCAGATAAGTTTCGAGGAGATGATGGAGTTCTCTTTAGCGCGCGGGGACGTTATGATATTTCGGTTCTCTGGGTGGGACCGAAGTCATTGCTCATAAGGTGCTCAGGCTGTTTGCGCCGAGATGTCTACCGCGAGGTTACGGCGTTGGGCGACGTTGATGTTACTTATTCCTTGGGGCCTAGTCCGGCCTTGGGCCAGTAGGACGACAACTGCCGGGCGTCGTTGGCAGCAGGAGGCTGCCCCCAGTGAAAAAGAGGAAGAATGTTCGGCTGATCTGCCTGTTTTCCGTACTCGGTATTATTTCCGCTTGTGCCAAACCGGCTTCCGTTGAGACGATCAAGTCCCCTAGCGAAGGTCTGTTCTACACGCTAGAATACTTTAACGGGCGCGGTCCCGCCGATAGTGACTTTACAAAGGTGTACGCGCATTTCATGTACGAGGGAGAGTCCGATAAGGCGCTCGTCTTAGACGGAACCAATCTGACGATCTCGCAAATCACTTGGGACGGTCCTCATGACGTAACAATATGCGTCCAAAGAGGGTGGACGAACACCTTTCACAACGAGATTAATTTGATGATAGGAAGGAACTGGAAATCTGTCCACAATCATCTCCGAGAGAACTGCTGACGGTCGGGCATAAGCCGGGCACAGGGGAACTGGCCCACCCTTGGACAATCGACGAAGGGGCTGCCCCATCCTCGCGTCCTTTGCGAGGGTGGGCACGATGCTGCTGGAGATCATAGGGCGGCGGCGACACCGACCAATTCTGCCAGTGCCTCCCAATGCCTCGGGTGCGGTCGGCGTCGGCCCGCACGGATCGCAACGGCATGCGTGACAGAAACATCATGAGCCGACATGGTGACCGGGCCAGTTGGTCTCGCGAATCCGAAACACGCGGTCGGTAAAGCCCCGTTCAGAGTCTGGTACTTTGGTTCGATCATTGTTCCTCCTCTCCGTCGGATATCCGGTTCGCACCCAGTGAGAACTGTTGCAAAACCGTTTCCGTACTCGTTCGATCCTTCTTGGGCTCACACCCAAAGGTAACTTGTCCCGAAATGACCTTCCTCTGATACTGGCGGAAACGTGCAGAAGGGAAAAGCCCATGAAGAAATTAGGACTATTGCTGGTGTTCGCTGCGTCACTGTCGTGCTTTGGTCAACAGGCACGGCCCACGGTTTACATAGAACCTCAACAGGGTTTTGAAACCTACTTAGCTGCAGCGATTTCGAAGAAGAACGTTCCCGTTGATGTGGTGACCGACGAAACGAAGGCAAACTACGTGCTTAAGGCCGCACCTGTCGAAATCAAGACAGAGTCCACGGGCGGTAAAATCGCACGTTGTTTATTCGCTTACTGTGCCGGTATTGAAGACAAGGGAAATGTCTCCGTGCAGTTCATTGATACGAATTCAACCAGGGTTCTGTGGGCCTACTCAGTTGCCAAACAAAAAGGCGGCAGTAAGAACTCGCAAGCAATGGCAGAAGCGGTTGCCAAGCACCTAAAGGACTTTGTTGAGCATAATGCAGGGAAGGAAATCCTGACCGCGAGCGCCAGCCAGGCCGCGACTGTGCAGTCGTCGCAGACGGAGCCTCCCGTCGTCGCCGACCACTCACAGCCAGAGCCGCCGATGCAAACGGCGAGTGTAATCGTTAAATCCACGCCTCCGGGTTGCGACATAAACATTGACGGGAAATATATGGGCAGCACTCCATCCACCATTCAGTTGTCCCCCGGAGAGCACCTAGTCTCAATCGAGAAAGAGGAGATGCGGCCTTGGCAGCGGACAATGACGGTCACTGCTGGTGGAAGCTCGACCATCGATGCGACGTTGGTGAAGCCATAGAAAACGGCATCTCACTACGAAACAAATAGTTACGCTTGGGACGCGGGCTAACAACGCCCACCAGTTCCGCCAATGTACCTTGGATGCGGACGGCAACGACTCGCCCGGATCGCAAGGGCATACGCCACAGAAACACCAAGCACGGACACGATTATCGGATTTGCGACCCCAGCGAGTAGCAGCTGAATTCTGTACGCGCGGGTTTTCTCGTTGAGCTAGGGGCGGGAGACTGGACGGTTGCCAAGCACGTATGGCAGATGCGGGTCGGCGTCGCGTTCGTGTGTGTACGGCTTCAACTGATACCAGTGATACCGTTTTACGCGGAAATCTAGCGAATAAGGGAAACTGTAGAAACTGTAGCCGAAGAACGGATTCGCTTGTAACTGGCTCAAACACAGGGTATTATCTCGCAAGTGTAGGATTCATCGGCACTTGCTAGGAATGGCGGTAATAGAATCCCACTCTCTCCGCCATATTTATTCAAAATAAACAAGTTGCTTAGAGTCCCAAGGCTCACCATGGCCCACTCTGCAGGGCCTGTTTCGTCTTTGGAATGATTAACATGCAGTTTTACAAGGCGCAGGTGCGTGCCGTTAAGGCTGACGCCGACTGACTGGGAATCAGTTTTTCGATCGGCGAAGGAGGAGTTTTGCAGATCCAGGTCGGGTGCGTCCGCTTCTGAAGCGCCGAACAAAAAGCCACACCGGACGTCGCGCCGATTGCGGCTCATGCTTGCAGGTTCGCTGCCCAGTTTTTAGGGCTCGGGGCAGCGGCCGACAATGCGCCACTTCTGCGTCAGGCGAGGAGGGGGTTCAGTTCGCCGCGTCATGACACGAACTGCACGTTGCTAATCGTGATCTCGGCACTGTCGAACACGTCAAATTCTAGCGGCGACCTTAGAATCCGGATGGACTCAGGCCATGAAGTGGGATTCAACATCCGTCAGCACCCACATCTACGCGGTGACCAGCCAGGGGCAAACCGCCGACCGAGCGCTAATCTGCGCGGACACCGAGAAAAGCGAACTGTTGGTAAACAACCGCTTCGCGTGCACCTGAGACGTTGCGGTGAGTGAATCGGCGGATTGGCAACAATCGAGCCGTCCCCCCGCTATTTTGATTGCTACATCGACGTTGCCTAGACTCTTCGAATGAGGGAATGGTTTCCACAAGTTCAATTACTCTGACATCATCTCCAATAAGGCAGGCAATTCTTCTGCAAGAGGTTGTTCTGTCGCCTTGTCCAGGGAAACAGGTAATCTCAGGGCGGCAGCAAACAGGAAAGCGTGTAATCCGCAGAGTAGAAAAAAGGCAGCGGTAAATGCGCTGGAGAGGCTGGCGCTGGACTGTGCCATCCCCAACCTCCATCCCAGGAAGGTCGCGCAGAGCGTAGTCAAAGTCGGTCCACCGAGACGTTGCACAATGTTGAGCGAGGTTGTCGCCATTGGCAGGTCTTGTTTCCTCACAGAAGCGTAGGCCGCCGAGATGGAGGGAATGCCGACTGCGCTCAGGCCCACTCCGCGTAGGAACAGAGCGCATGCGAGCACGGAGAGAACAAGTCCGTGACTGGACAGATAGAGAAATGGCAGCGTGCCCGCGAAAGCTAGAAGTGCGCCTCCACCAGAAATTTTTCGTATTCCGAACCGCTGCGTAAGAGTTCCCATCCATGGATAGGAACAGATCATCCCCACTCCAAGCGGAGCCAGCAACCAACCCGTCGCACTCGGTGATTGGCCACAGGCGCGGATGAGATAGATCGGAATCAGCATCTGGCCCGCGAACGATATTCCGTTCGACATGAACTGCGTGGTGGCGGACGCATAGAAGGTTCTGCTTTTGAATAGCTGAAGATCGATGAGCGCCTTGTCCCCTTTTCGAATGGCCATCCTGAAGAAGAGCGCAAGCAGAACGATGGAAACCAGGAGAGCCGTAAGACCGACACGCTCGCCCAGATGATCCGACCCATACAGGAAGAGCACGAGTCCAGGAGAGAGCAGGGCGAAGCCAGGAAGATCGAGTTTTCTTGACCTGGTCTCTTCGCGATCATTGGGCAGAAAGAGAACCGCTAGGATGATTGCCAATACACCGACCGGCAGGTTGACCAGAAAGAGCCAGCGCCAAGAGGCGTGTTGCAGAATGGCGCCGGCGATGACCGGGCCAAGGATCGGCCCCAGCAGGATTGGCACAGCCGCGTAGCCCATGACGCGCGCCACATGCTTTCCGGCAGCACGCACCATCATCAT
>Ga0210389_10001413_pt1 | contig 19397 bp, 17 predicted proteins | sample IncBWH28OmetaG_FD_160127 | JGI IMG/M metagenome (GOLD analysis project Ga0210389, IMG submission 160127) | Forest soil microbial communities from Barre Woods Harvard Forest LTER site, Petersham, Massachusetts, United States - Inc-BW-H-28-O ...
CAGGAGTTCCAGCGCCGCTGGGAGGCCGATGCCTGGTCGGCGCTCGCCAAGTCGCCCGTCGCGACCCCGACGAGGTGACGCGCCATGCCGCACGCCGCCGTCGAGCTTGCTGACGGGGTCAACGTCAACCGGACCCCGGCCCTGAACCAGTACGGCATCAGCACCAGCCAGCTGATCCGCTACCAGTTCGACAACTCCGGCCAGCCGATGGTGCAGAAGATCGGCGGCTGGACGAAGTACCTGCTGACCACCGTCCCGGCGCCGCCGAGGGCGCTCTGGGGCTGGGAAGACACCAACGCCGTCACCCACCTGGCCTACGGGACCGACACCTTCTCGGGGCGCACGCAGCTCGCCGTGGCGACCGGCGGCTCCATTCAGGACATCACCCCCACCGGCAAGGTCGAGAACATCGCGGTCGGCTTCGCGACCACCGCCGGCTCGCCGCTGGTGACGATCACCGACGCCACCACCACCGGCATCACCAGCTTCGACACCGTCTTCATCGAGACCCACGTCAGCGTCGGCGGGCTGATCCTGTTCGGCAGCTACCCGGTCCAGCAGGTCGACGCGACCCACTACCAGATCACCGCGCTCGACATCCTCGGCAACCCGCTGCCGGCGGCGAGCAACGGCTCGCCGGGCGTGGTGGCCACCTTCACCACCACGGTGAACACCAGCCTGATCACCGTCACCCTACCCAACCACGGCTACGTGGCCGGGAACACCTACCCGATCCTCGTCGCCACTGCGGTCGGCGGCCTCACCCTGGCGGTCGGCAACTACCTCATCCAGTCGGTGCTGTCGGCCAACACCTTCACCATCATGGCGCAGTCGCAGGCGATGGCGGCGGCCACCGTGCCGATCAACGGCGGCCAGGTGCGGCTGGCCTACAGCTTCGGCATCGGCCCGACCCTGCCGGCCACCGGCTTCGGCCAGAACGGCTTCGGCGCGGGCCCGTTCGGCGGCGCCGGGTCCCCGGCCAACCCGGCCACCGGCTTGCCGATCACCGCGACCGATTGGACGCTCGACAACTTCGGCGAGGTGCTGATCGCCTGCCCGGTCAACGGCACCCTCAACCAGCCGCTCTACTACTGGAACCCGCTCTCCGGCTCGCCGCAGGCGGCGGTGATCAGCCAGGGGCCGACCGTCAACGACGGCTTCTTCGTCGCCATGCCGCAGCGCCAGATCATCTGCTGGGGCTCGACCGACACCGGCATCCAAGACCCGCTGCTGGTCCGCTGGTGCGACATCAACAACTTCACCATGTGGTTCGACATCCCGACCAATCAGGCCGGGAAGTTCCGCCTGCCGCGCGGCTCCAAGATCGTCGGCGGCATCCAAGGGCCGCAGCAGGGCCTCCTGTGGACCGACCTCTCCGTCTGGTCGATGCAGTACATCAATCTGCCAGGCGTCTGGGGCTTCAACGAGATCGCCACCGGCTGCGGGCTCATCTCGAGGAAGGCGGCCGCGGCGGCCAACGGCGTCGTCTATTGGATGGGCCCGACCCAGTTCTACAGCCTGACCAGCGAGGGCGTGCAGCCCCTCTCCTGCCCGATCTGGGACGTGGCCTTCCAGAACATGGACTTGGCCAACATCAGCAAGATCAGGGTCGCGGTGAACAGCCGCTTCAACGAGATCGGCTGGTACATCCCGACCATCGGCGGCGGCGGCGAGAACACCACCCTGCTGAAGTACAACTACGCCCTGGGCTGGTGGGACTACGCGCTGCTCTCGCGCTCGGCCTGGATCGACCAGTCGGTGCTGGGCGCGCCGCTGGGGGCCGACCCCAACCGCCTGCTGATCTACCAGCACGAAACCTCGAACGACGCCGATGGCGCGCCGCTCGTCTCCTACTTCGCGACCGGCGACTTCACCCTCTCCGAGGGCGACATGATGACGTTCTTGGACGAGCTGTGGCCCGACGCCCGCTATGGCGACTACAACCAGCCGCAGAACGCCACGCTGGCGATCACCTTCCTCGTCCGCGACTTCCCCGAGGATCCGCAGCGAGTCTACGGGCCGTTCACCGCCACCCAGGCGGTGCGCTGGCTCAACCCGCGCGCCCGCGGGCGGCTCTTCAGCATGCAGGTACAATCGTCCGACATCGGATCATTCTGGCGCATGGGCCGCTTCCGCTACCGCGGCCAGCCCGCCGGGAGGTATGGCTGATGACCTTTCAGGAGAACCAGAACATCCCCCGCGCCCACCCTGGCCACGGTCAGGGGCCCGCCGGGGCGTCGCTGTCGGATCTGCTGACGGCGGTGCAGCACGTCGCCTCGAACATCGCCCAGGCGGCGCAGACCTACCTGGCGGTCAACGGCCAGCAGTCGCGCAGCGGCATCGCCGCCGCCAGCGGCGCGCAGCTGCTGAAGCAGGGCTCGGGCCGGGTCGCCTACGTCAACGTCACCGTCGCCGGCAGCACGGGGGGCGCGCTCGTCGACAGCAACAGCGCGGCGGCAACCTCGCCGGTGCTGGCGCTGATCCCGCAGACGGTGGGCTCGTACTTCATCAACCTGCCCTTCAACCTCGGCCTGGTGGTCGTCCCCGGCACCGGCCAGACCGTCAGCGTGAGCTTCAGCTGATGCCGCTCGCCCACGGGTCCAGCGAGAAGACGATCTCGAGCAACATCCGCGAGATGGTGAACGCCGGTCACCCGCAGGATCAGGCGGTGGCGGCGGCGATGCGGGCGGCGCGCGATAGCCGCGCTTCAGGCGGCGCCTCGCCGAAACTGAGCAAATCCGGCGGCCAGCTGGTCCCGGTCCCCGAGTTTCGCAAGGCGTTTAAGAAACTGACCGGGCGCGAGTTCGGGACGGACGAGAACGATCTGCCGCTGCACGGCGCGGCGCGCGATGTCGAACTGCCGCCCGGCCTGAAGCTGAAGGACTTTGCGCGCCAAGTCAGCAGGCTGACCGACGAGGTGAAGGCCTGGAACAACCCCAAGCGCCGCTACTGGTACGAGAACAGCGGCCGGGCGATCTACGACATGGTCGGCCGCGACCCGACCGCCGCCGACCGCCTCACCTTCGGGGTGTCCAAGACCTCGCAGCAGACGCCAGTCCTCGCCAACGCCGCCTACGCGGCCAGGGGTCACCACCTCCACGCCGCCGGCCTGCCGATCCACACCGGCATGAACTACACCGACATGAGCGGGCCCATCCAACAGGCCTACAACGAGACCAACCCGCAGGTGATCGGCCCCAAGATCAGCGGCTACCAATCGGGCTTCCGCCTGCCCTGGGTGCCGGGGATGAAGAACCGGGGCGCCAACGACATCTGGAACATGCGCTGGCACGGATGGGACGACTTCAAAGGGACGCCCAACACCAGCCAGCACAACTACGACGCCTTCATGCGAAGCGCCGTTACCCACGTCCTCAACGCCCACGGCTTCGACGGCGGCAAGTGGGAGCCGGGACAGGTGCAGGCGGTGGGCTGGACCGGCAAGCGCGCCCAGGAGGGCTCGCCTGAGGCCGACTACGACATCGCCGACGCCGCTCGAGACCGCAGCGCGCGGATGACCTACACCAGCGCGCCCGGCAAGCGCAGCGGCCAGTTCCCTGAGTACCACCACCTCTCCGACGAGCAGAAGCAGCGCTACCACGACGAGATCCACCATCTGCTGACCGACGAGATCGGCCGCGACAAGATCGCCGCCGGGATGGGCCTGCTGACGATGCCGACAGAGGCTGGCCACGGGCTCGTCTCGCACCCGACCGTGATGACCGGACCGGAGTACTCAGGCTGGAAGCGCCACGTCCACACGGTCAGGCGCAAGCAGAACCCGCCCAGCTGGCAAGCCGGCGTGGACGAAGGCACCCACAAGCTGATGTCGGCGGCAGCTCTGGTGCGCGGGCATCTACTCGGCCACGACAGCGCCGGCTGGCACCAGCCCAACTTCCCCTCGAGCGGGCTCAACTGGGACACCCGCAACCTCTTCGACGTGCATCTAGGTCGGCCCGCCAAGCACCATGAGATGACTCGCGTCGAGAAGGCGCTGCACCAGGAGACGGGCAGCGACCGGCTCAGCGTCGTGCCGCATGCGCGCGGCTACCGGATCCTCAACCACGACGACACGGGCGTCTCGAACGAGAACCTGGCGGGCGCCATCGGGCGCGCATTGCCGCAGGCGCACCCTGACATCGACGCAGACGTTGTGATGGGGCATCATACCGGGTTCAAGCATGAGGAGACTGCCGGTGGGCAAGGTTACCTTCAGGGACTCGACGCCCTCGGACCCCATGTATCAGGAAGGGCCCACCAGCTACTCGCCCGGCTTGCGCCGGCTGTCGGAGCCGTCCAGCGACGCTACGCCCAGGAAGCGGGGGGGCCGCCTGCTGAAGGTCCCGGCGAACCAGCAGCGCCCGGATCGCAAGGACTAGCTGAAGGGTTCGCCCACGGCGGCTCGCCGCACACGCAGAAGCCGCACAAGCCGCCCAAGCCGCAAGTCTTCCACTCCAACCTCGACCACCGCCGCGCCCATCTGCACGTTGGGCCGATCCATTCCGCCGTCCACGGACGAACGGACCACCTCCCCATGCACGTTCCGTCCGGGTCCTACGTGCTGCCAGCTGATGTCGTCTCCGCGCACGGCGAAGGCAACACGATGGCGGGCTTCAAGACCATGCGCCGGATGTTCGGCGGCACGCCCTACGGCGGCGGCTCCGGCGGCCCCTATGGCCAGAGCGCAGGCCCCTACGGCGAGGCGCTCCAGAACTCGCGCGGCGGGCGCGCGGACGATGGTGGCGACGCCGGCGTGCCGATCGTCGCGGCGGGCGGCGAGTACGTCCTGAGCCCCGATCAGGTCCGCGCGGCGGGCCACGGCGATGCGGACCTCGGGACCGAGGTACTTGACGAGTTTGTCAAGCGGTCTAGGGCGCGTAACATCAAGACGCTGCAACGCTTGCCCGGCCCGGCGAAGGACTGACCGATGGCGTGCAAACTGCTCGAGCGCGAAGAGGTGCCGCCCCCGCCCAGGCGCGCGTTCGAGGGCGTCGTAGATGACGGCGCGCACCGCTGGCGGTTCAAGCAGGGCCTGCTGACGATCTACATCCGCTACGAGGAGAAGCCGCGACCCGGCCAGCTGCCCTGGGCGGCGATGTGGAGCCAGGTCGATGCCCGACGATAGCGGCCAGGTCGTCACGCGCCCGCACGTCCGCGTCGCCACGCCTGACGAACTGGACGCGGTGATGAAGCTGGCGCTGATGGGCTGCGCCGAGAACGAGTTCATGCCGCACTCGGTGCGGAAGGTGCTCGAGGATGTCTGGGCGGCGATCCACCTCGAGCAGGGCATCGTCGGCTGCATCGGCCCGCCTGGCGGCGAGCTCGAGGGCGCCGTCCTGCTGCGGATCGGGACCATCTGGTACTCCGACCTCCCGCACGTCGAAGAGCGGGCGATCTTCGTACACCCCAGCTACCGGGGGGCGCGCGGCGGGCGCGCGGCGCGCTTGGCTGAGTTCTCGATGGAGGTCGCCGACCGGCTGGGCATCCCGCTGACGATCGGCGTCCTCAGCGACCACCGCACCGAGGCGAAGGTGCGCCTCTACCAACGCATCCTCGGCAAGCCCAGCGGCGCCTACTGGATCTACTGGCCGAACTCGCGGGCCAAGGCTGAGGAGTCGTAGTCGTGGGCGGCAAGACCTCTCAGACCTCCTCGCAAGTCCAGATCCCCCCTGAGGTCTTGGCCCGCTACAACTCGGTGAACGCCACCGCCGAGCAGGTCGCGCAGACCCCGTTCCAGCAGTACTCGACCAACCCGAACGCCTTCGTCGCGCCGCTGACGTCGACCCAGACCTCCGGCATCCAGAACACCAACGCCGCCGCCGGGATGGCGCAGCCCTACTTCCAAGCTGGAACCGGCTTCGCGCTCGCGGGGGCCCAGCCGGTCAACGCCCAGCCGCTCGACACCGGCGCCTACATGAACCCGTACCTGCAGACGGTGCTGGGTTCGACCGAGGCGATGGTCAACCAGCAGAACCAGCAGGCGATGTCTGGCCAGACCGGCAACGCGATGGCGCAGGGCTACTTCGGCGGCGACCGCTCTGGCATCGCGTCGGCGGTGCTGCAAGGCCAGCAGGAACTCGCGGGTGGCCAGCTCTACAGCGGCATCGCGTCGGACGCCTACCAGCAGGCGCTCGCCGCCGCGCAGCAGCAGCAGGGCGTCGGCCTCGGGGCCGCGCAGGCTAACCGCGCCGCGCTCCAGCAGACCGGCCAGACCTTGGCCGGGCTGGGGACGGGCGCGCAGGGCGCCGCGCTGGAAGGCGCGCAGGCGCAGCTGGGCGCGGGCCAGGTCGAGCAGCAGACTTCGCAGGCGGGGCTCAGCGCGCTCTACAACCAGTTCCTGCAACAGCAGTCCTACCCGTTCCAGACGGCGCAGTTCCTGGCGAACATCGCCGAGGGGACGGGCGCGCTGTCGGGCTCGACCACCACCTCGACGCAGCCTGGCGGCCTCTTCTCCGACGAACGCCTGAAGGAGGACATGGAGCCGATCGGCAAGGGCTTCGACGGCGCCAACATCTACCGCTTCCGCTACCGCGGCGATCCGACCACCCGGATCGGCATGTCGGCCCAGGAGGTCGAGCGGAAACATCCCGAAGCAGTCGGTGAAGCGGGCGGCTACAAGACGGTGGACTACAAGCGCGCCACCGATGACGCCGCTGCGGGCGGCTTCGCGCTGGCGGCCAACGACAACCACGGCGAAGAGCGGCGCGCGCGGCAGGCGGGCGGCGGCATGTCGGAGTGGGGCGCGTACCCGTCTGGCGTCAACCCGATGGTCATCGCCCAACTGCTCGAGGCCCAGGCCCAGATGTACGGGCCCAGCTTCGGCGGCGCCGGGCTCTACGGCGGCAGCGCCACCGGCGCGCCGCACGGCGGCGCCGCCGGCTACGTGCCGCAGGCCACCCTGCCGATCGGCGCGCTGCAAGTCGCACACCCGCCTGAGCAGCCGCAGAAGAGCGCGCTCGACCAGGCCGCTTCGATGGCGGGCGATGTCAACACGCTCGCGACCGATGCCGACAAGGCCGGCTCCTGGCTGGGGAACCAGAAGTGGTCACCCACCTACAAGGCGTCTGAGCACATGGACGACCCGACCGTGGTCGCGCCGACCTCGACGCCCAACCAGAGCCTTGACGCCGCCTACGCCGCCGGCGAGGCCAACGGCGGCTTCATCCGCGCGCGCCAAGACGGCGGCGGGCTCGGCGGCGATGACAACCCCTACGCCCCGAAGGGCCCCGGCCTGAACATCCCGACCCAGGGCATGGCCACGCCCAAGCTGGCGACCGCAGCCGCGCCCAGCGGCGGGGGCGGCGGCCTACTCGGCCAGGCGGCGGGCGCGGCCGGAGATGTCAGCAGCCTCATCGGCGCGGGCAAGGCGATCGGCAGCGTCGGCAGCGGCCTCGCCGGGCTTCTCGGCGGCGCCGGGGCAGCCGGGGCTGGCATGGCTGGCGTCGGCGCTGGCATCGGGGCCGGCGCGAGCGGCATGGCCAGCCTCTTGCCGTTCCTGATGCTCCAGCGCGGCGGGCGCGTCGGCTACGCCGATGGCGGCGACACGGACCCCTACGGGCACGGGCCGGGCCTCGACATCCCCGAGGAGACCCCGCGCGCCTCGCTCGCTGTCGCCCAGCCGCCCAAGCAGGGCGGCGGCGGCGACCAGACGATGAGCGACATCATGGATGTCGCCAAGATCGCCGCGATGTTCGCCGCTCGAGGCGGGCGGATTGGCAAGCAGGATGGCGGCGAGCTGCTGGGCATTGGCGACGGCTACTCGCTGCCGCCCGACGCGCCGGATACTCCCGCAGCGCCGCCTCCCAAGCCGCCGCCCCGACCCGCGCCCACGCTCGACGACCAATTCAGCGAACGGCTCTTCGAAACGAACCCGCCGGCGGGTTTCGGCTACGTGATGACCAAGGGTCTCGGCGACTATGCCCGCGGTCCCCACCCCGCAATCGACGCCGCCAACCGCGCGATGGACGCGAACATCGCCGCTGGCATGAAGGAGCCGCCGCCACAGACCGCCGCCGCGCCAGCCGGTCGCCCAGCGGCGGCGCCAGCCTCAGCTGCGACCGCACCAGCGGCCTCGCAGGCCGCGACAGAGGCCCAGATGCGAGGCGCGTTCACGGCTGGCCCAGGGCGCACCATCGCCCCGGCGCGCAGGGCGCCCCCGCCGCATCGGCCTGCCGCTCCAGGCTTGGGCTTCACGCCCGACACCGGCCGCGTCTCGCCAGACATCCCCTTGACGCCCGCCTCGCTGGCCGCTGCGGCCGCCACCGGCATGCCGTCCACCGCGCCGGCGATCTCGGGCTTCGGCGCCGCTGCGGCGCCCGTCTCCGACATCGATGCCGCCGCCGGTCTCGGCCAAGGCACGCCCAGCGCCGCTGCGGCCAGCGGCATGCCCTCCACCGCGCCCAACCTGGGCGGCTTCAGCCGCGCGGGCGTCTCGCCGCCTGCGCCGCCGCCCGCAGTCGCTGATCCGGCGGACCCCACCACCCCGCGCCCGGTCCAGCACATCGGTGGGCCGCCGCTGCCGACGACCGACGCCGCCGGCAATCCAGCCACCCCCGGCGCGGTCCAGCATGAAGCGGGTCCAGGATTCGCGGCAGCGGCTCAGGGCGGTCAGGGCCAGCCGTCGACGCCAGATGGCGCCCACGCCGCCGCGACGGCGCACCAGGGCGGCTTCGGCGGGATCCTCGGCGCCGCCGCGCACGCCCTCGCCGTGCCGTTCGAGGCGGTCGCGGGCATGGCGGGCTACAACCCGCAGACCCACCAGTGGAACCGCGACCAGCTGATCCCCTTCATCTCGGCGGTCACCAGCATGTTGGCGGCGCCGACCAAGTACCCGCTGGTGGCGCTCACGCAGGGCCTGAACGCCGGTGCGCAGAGCTACATGCAGCAGCAAGGGCGCGAAGCCTCGCTCAGCGGTGCGCAGCTCCAGAACATCCAGGCCGCGACCAATCTGCTGCCGGCGGATATGCGCAGCAGCTTCCGCGCCGTGCCTGGCGCGGGCGGCCCCGGCCAGCAGACCGTCACCGTGGGCAACCAGCAGTTCCACTACGAGCCCGTCTGGAGCCTGTGGCAGGGCGCGGGCGGGCAGCAAGGCCAACAGGGTGGCCAAGGTGGCCAAGGCGGCGCTCCCGCTGCCGCGCCTCCAGCGGGCGGCCAGGCCCCCGGGATCGGCTCGCAGGCCACCGCCGCCGTGGCGGCGCAGCAGGAGGACGCTTTCAAGCCGGACTACGACACGGGCACGCTCGGCATCGCCCCCGGCTCGCGCGGCAAGACCTACATGGCGCAGAACTTCGCCACCCAACTCGGCCCCGGCGCGCCGCGCCTCGACCCGAGCATGCCAGTGCCGGAGAAGCTGGCGCTGCTGAGGGCGAGCGAAGGCGGCGAGAAGGGCTTCGAGGCCGCTGAGGAGCGGGCTGCGAAGGCCAACGACATCCAAGCTGGCGATCCTGAATCGGCGCCCTACGTGCGCGAGGCGCTCAGCACCTACGCTCAAGCCATCGCCGCCGGGCCTGAGAGCGGGCTCCTGGCGACGGGTCCCGGCGACAGTGCCACGGTGCAGGCCGCCCAGTTCGCCAACCGGCTCCTGAAGGGTTTCGGCCTGCCGCCCCTCGAGGGGCTCGAGCAGGCCGGCGACGCCAAGCAGGTCATGGACAAGCTGGCCGTTTATCTGGGCCAAGCGGCTTCGCGAGGCGACCATCCAGCGGCGAGTTCGATGGAGGCCTTGGCCGAGGTGCTGCCATCGCTCGAGACCAACAAGGGCGCGGCCCTGAAGATCCTCTCGCAGATGCAGGTGCGCAACGAGAAGCAGCTGGACTTCCAGCAGTACCGGCAAGCGCACCATGCCCTCTGGGGCACCGAGCAGGGCGCCCTACAGTCTTGGAAGGCGGACAGCGCCGACCGCTACGACAACGAACAGGCGATGCTGCCGAGGATCTACTACCGACCGAAGGGCGGCGGTCAGAGCATCGCCGAGCAGTACGCCGCGCATCGCACGGACCCGCAATGGCGCAAGATGCTCGAGCAGGGCGAGCCCGGTCCTAACGGGCACCCAGGCCTCGGCGGTGGAGCGCTGCGCTACGTCGGGGGAGCGTACTGATGGCGGACGACGATCCGCTTACCGCTCTCAAGAACATGCCGACCGACGCGGACATCGGCGGCGGGCCGCCCAGCGGCGGCGGCGACGACCCCCTCACCGCGCTGAAGAACATGCCGACCGACGCGGACATCGAGGCGTCAGCATCGGCGCCGCCGCCGCCCACCCGCTCGCTGGGTCCGCCGCGCCTGCACAGCCAGGCGCGCAACCCGCGTCCGCCGCCGCCGCCCAAGTCCGACGCGCCGGTCGGGGCGCGGGGCGCGGCGCCCCCGCCCCCGCCTGAAGACCTGTCGATGCCCAAGGTTCTCGCGGGCGCGGCGCATAACTTCGTGCCGAGCGTGGTCGGCGCGATCCAGGGAACGATGGAGTCGCTGGAGCCGAAGAACCTCCCCTCGACCATCGGCGCCATCAACCAGCTTGGCGTGGGCGCGCTGTCGAAGCTGGGCGTCTACGGCGGCACGCCTCAGGTGAAGGCGCAGGATCAGGCGGCGATCAACGCCGCCGGGCAGGCGGTGCACGACCGCTGGCTGACCAGGAACGGCTTCCTCACCACGCTGAAGCACAACCCGGCCCAGCTGGGCATGGATCTCTCAGTGCCGCTCTCGATCGTGGCGGGCGGCGAGGGCCTGGTGGCGGATGTCCCCGGTCTCGCGGGCACGGCGCTGAGGACCGCCACCAGGGCGGCCGACGTGGGCGAGGCCGCCGTCCACCCGCTGGGCTACCCCATCCGCGCCGCCGGTCTCGTCACCGGCGCGCCGGGCGCTGTCGCCCGCACGGCCAACGCCGCGCGCGGCGCCGGGGGCGCCTTCAAGGCGGCGCAGAGCGCCATCGATCCGGCCGAGGCGATGGCGGACGATGTCGGGCAGGCCGCGTTGAAAAGCACCTTCAGGAGCCGCGGCTACAACGGACCCGCCGCGAACGAGAGCGTGCTGCGGGCGATCAATCCCGACCGGCCGATCGCGCGGCAGACGGTGACCGGCGCCGCCGCCAACCCCGAGCAGATGGAAGCGGTGGGCGCCAACATCAACGACTGGCGCCAGGACATCGGCGCTCAGGCGCGGGAGCTGACCGGGGCAGGCGCCCCGCACCCGACCGCGCTCGGCGACCAGCTCGAGCAGGCCTACATCGGCTCCAACAACGGGGCGATCGATAACTTCCAGCAGATGCGGAAGCTGCCTGGCGAGTTCGACCCCTCCTTCGCGGGAGGGCTCTACCACGCGGTCGCGGACGCCTTCGCCAAGTCCGACCAGCAACTGCCGCCGCTCACCGGGCCGGGCTCCCTCGCGACGCTGCCGAAGACCTACGGCAAGACGCTCGAGGCGATGAAGTCGATGCACGACCAGATCGCCGATCTGGCCGCGCACGACGAGCTGACGCCCAACAACCTGATGAACGTCCGCCAGGAGATCGGCAGCCACTACAAAGGCGCGAGCGGCTCCGACATCAAAGGCCTGCGGACGCTTCAGGAGGCGCTGGACAACCACATCGCCAACAGCGCAGCGGCGGGCGACTTCGCGGGCGGCGATGGCATGGCGGTGGCCACCGCCATGCGCAAGGCGACCCAGGGCTACAAAACCCACATCGACACCTGGGAACGCGGCCCGGCGTCGAAGGCGGTGCAGACGCTGCGCAACGCCATGACTGCGGACGAGACCGGGCGCCTCGCGCCCTCCGCGTCCGGCACGACCGAGGCGGTGACCTCGCAGCTGGGCAAGCAGCTGATCAACCAGAACGACCTCTCCGTCCCCGGCGGGGCCAGCCAGCTTTACGACCACCTCAACAGCCTCATGGGCGGCCCGGAGACAGCGGGCGGCAAGGCGCTCAACGACTACGTCCGCCAATCGGTCGCCAAGCTCGATCCGCAGGGCAACCTCGCCGCCAGGCCCGGCCGGATCCACAAGTTCATGGCGTCGCCGATGGCGCGCAGCGTCTTCGCGACCGACCGGCCGCACATGATGCGCCTGGCCGAGGGCGACCGCCTGATGCAGGCCCCATCGGCCAAGGGCACGAAGACGGCCGGGCTGCTGACCAGCCTCAGGCGCGGCCTCATCCAGCATGGCACCGGCGCAGTGATCGGCGGCACGCTGGGCAAGGCCTTCGGCCCGTTCGGCGAATATGTCGGGGCGCGGGTCGGCGAGCACATCTCCGAGCAGGCCTTCCGCGCCGCCCGCGCGCGCGGCGCCTTCCGGCCCGCGCTGCGCCCGCGCGGCGCTCTCGCCCGCCTGGCGCCTCGCGCCGCGCTGGCGGCGGGGCAGACCTGGGGGACGACGCCGCAGACGCCGGAGGAGCAGCAGCGCGAGGCCGAGAAGAACGACCAGGAGGTCGCGGCCGCCGCGCCTGCGGTCAAGGAGGTCGTCGACGCCGCCAACAAGACGGGCAAAGGGCCGCCCGTCACCCCCACCGACATCGACACCGTGGTCCGCATGGCCGCCGCCGAGGGCGACCCGACCCCCGAGGGCTGGAAGGCGGTGGCGGCGGTGATGCGCAACCGCTCCCTCGAGGACAACCACCCGCTCACCGACATCGCTGCCGCGCCCCGGCAGTTCGAGGCTTACGGTAACCGCAACTACGCCGCGCTCCAGCCCGGATCGGCGACCTACAACAGGATCCTCGCCGCCATCGCCCCGGTGCTGGCGGGCCAAGAGGACCCGACCGGCGGCGCCGACAGCTACTACGCGCCCGACCTGCAAGCCCGGTTGGGGCGCAAGAAGCCCACCTGGGACGACGGGTCGGGCCAGATGATCGGCACGCAGCTCTTCTTCAAGAACAAGCACCGGCGCCCCCACGCCGCCGGCGGGCGGGTGGTCGATCTGACGGAGCAGCTGCTGTCGCGCGCAGAGCAGGCCCAGAAGGCCGCACAGTCGTCCACCAGGCCCCTTCTCGCCCTTCCTGACAGTACGGTAGCCCAAGCGCTCCGCGTGGCTCAGCGAGGCCTCTGATGGTCGATCCGGTCACCACCAACAAAGCACTGGCCCAGCCGCCCAACGCCGCCGATCCGGGGACCTGGGACCAGCCGATGAACAACAACGCCGGGGCGCTCGACGCGGTCCTCGGCGGGCTCACCACGATCAATGCCCAGGGCGCCAGCGGCGTCATCGCGCTGACCTTGGCGCAGTACCGGCCCGCCAACGTCGTGGTGACCGGGGTGCCGGCGGGCAACCTCACCTACAACCTCCCCGCCGGTGTCGGCGGCTTCTACTTCTTCCAGAACAACACCACCGGCCCGGCGACGGTCAGCTTGGGCTCGGCCAGCGGCGGCGCGGCGGTGGCGGTCCCGCAGGGCGACTGCGCGGTGATCGTCGTGGACCCGGTCTACGGCGCGCGCCGGGGCGACAGCATCGACACTGAGGCGGCTGGCGGGCCTGGTCAGGTGCAGTACGCCGACCCCGTGAGCGGCAACTTCGCGGGCGCCGCCGGGTTGACTTATAACTCAACAACCCAAGCCGTGGCGGTCGGCGGCCCGCTCAGCGTGGGCGGCGCGCTCGCCGTCACCGGCTTCGCCACCAGGCGGCTGATCTTCAACCCCGGCAGCGCCAGCACGCGCCCGATCGCCATCGCGTTCAGCGCCACCGGCATGTCGATCGATTGCTCGCAGTCCAACGTCTTCAGCACCGTACTGAACGGCAGCATCACCGGCGCACCAGCCTTCGCCAACATGGACGATGGGCAGACCGTGAATTGGAGACTGCAGCAGGACAGCGTCGGCAACCGCACGATGGCGTGGCCCTCCAACTTCCGCTGGCCCGGCGGCACGGTGCCGACGCTTTCGACCCCCGCCAACGCGGTCGACTTGCTGGTCTGCACTTTTTTCGCTTCCAGCGGCGCTTGGCTGGCCAATCTGCTGAAGAACTTCGCGTGAAGGAGGGCGACCTGAAAGCCGCCCTCCCCATGCCTGCCCCGCTTCGCCAAGCAACCCAGTGCCGAGCCCTGCGTGGCCGTGCCGCCCAACGCCTTGCCTTGCTGCGGCACTGCGAGGACTTACCACAGTGAGTTTCGCGGCTCGATCCCTGGCAGATGCAATTCCCGGCGGCGGCGGTGGTGGCGGGGGCGGCGGCACCTTCGCGCCCGTCACCCACCAATACGCGGCCTACGGGTCGTACACTGAGACCATCCCCACCCCGGCCACAGGCCAGCCCGGCCCCTCGCAGCTGGTCATCGAGCTAGGCGGGCCAGGCGGCGGCGGCAGCTTCTCGCCTTTCCTGACCCGCACGCCGCCACAGGTGTCAGGCTCTGGCGGCTCTGGCGCGCTCTGCCGCTGCACCTTCCCGCTCACCTCAAGCGATTGGGGCAAGACGTTCAACGTGACGATCTCGCCAGGCGGCGCCGGGGGCGATGCGGTCGTGAACTTCAACGGCAGCGCCGCGGCGGCATGCGCGGTCACCAACGGCAGCTTCTCGACGGCGACGAACATGCAGGCCGGGGGCGGTCAGGGCGGCACTTGGAACCCAGGCGCCGGGGGCGCGGGCGGCATCGCCTCTGGCGGACAGGTCAACCTCAACGGCAACGCAGGCCAAGGCAACACCCTCTACCCCACCCCCTCGCACGGCGGCGTCGGCATCGTCGGCAACCTGATCACCAGCGGCGCCGGGGGCGACGCCAGCATCGTGACCAACGGCAACGGCTCGCCTGGTGTGACCGGCGGCGCGGCGTTCGCCTACACCTGAGCCTTGATCGCCAGCAGGGCCGGGGTCAGGTCGTAGGCGCCCTCGAGCGCGGCCACATCGATCGCCGGGCTCCCCGCACGCCACCGCTGGCGGCTGGCCTCGTAGAGCGACCGCGCGCGCTGCGCCCAGGCCTGGAACGCCGCCCAGTCGGGATGCTCGGACCCCAGCCGCTCGATCTCGGCGAGCCAGGCGCGGATGGCGGGTTCGGTCATGGGGGTCAGCTCCCTCGTCAGTTATCAACCATCATCGCGCCGGACGAAAACCGCATAACTGACCAAGACGAAGCGGCCAGGGCGCTGCTGAAGGTGACCGCCCTGGCCGCTGTTCACGCTGGCCCCGCCCTTCATGGATCGCAGCCAAGGAGGCGGGCGGGGATGGCGCGAAGGCGCTTACTTGGGCTCCGGGGTCGGCGCGATCGGGTGCGTGACCGTGAGCGATAGGTCGACCACGACCCAGCGGTAGCCGACGCCGGGGATCCAGCAGATGACGAGGTAGTTCTTCTCGCCCCCGCCCGGCAGGCCTTGGTCGGGGCGCGGCGGGACCGGCAGCGGCGGCCAGACGGTGCCCGGCGGCGCCGGGGTGCCGGGGAAGATCGGCAGCTGGCCCGCGGTCGGCGGCAGGCTGTTGTCGGGCGCGCCAGGCGGCGGCCAGAGGCCGGGCGGCGGGCTGGGCAGGCTGTTGTCGATCTGCGGCGGCCAGACCACCGGCGGGTGCGCGATCGGCGGCCGCACGACCGGCGGCGGCAGCGTGATCGGCAGATCGGGGCGACCGGGGATGGGCGGCCAGACGCCGACCGGCGGATCGACATCGGGATGCTCAGGGGTGACCGGCTCCTCGACGCCGTAGCCCGGATCCACCGGGTTCTCAGGGTCGGGCAGGCCTTGGTCGGGGTGACCGGGGCGACGGACGGGGACGATTCTCGCGAGGAAACCGCGGCGTGCCATTGGGGGTGCTCTCCTGCAGGGGGTTGGCGCCCCGCCTTCTACGCCCCTGCCATGTCGCTTTCACTAAGCGTTTAGCGCCGCTTACCTCGCGCGACAGGCCGCACTTGACAACGCGGGTAAGTAGCCTACGGCAAAAGCATGCCCGATGACCTCGGCCCGGCGACTGAAGCGAAGCTTCGCGCGGCGTTCTCGAGCGGCGTGCTGCTGACCGCGAAGGACACCGCAGCGCTGCTTGGCGTCGATGTGAAAAGCTTGGCCGCCATGCGCGAAGCAGGTCAGATCAGGGCAGTGATCATCGGCGCGCGCACCTACCGTTTCACGGAGATGGATGTCCGCGCCTACCTGGCGAACAGCCATAGTAAGGGAAGGGACCCATGTCGCTCTTCAAGCCAACCGGCTCCAAGTACTGGTACTATCGGTTCTACATCAACCGTCGTCCCTTTAACGGAGAGACTAAGACAACTTCAAAGCGCAAGGCGGAAGCCATCCAGGCCGCCCGCAAGGAAGCCGAAGCGCTGAATATGGCGCGCGCCGCGCGCGGCGAGGTCGTCACCGTCATCACCGGCGCCCCAGCCAAAGTACCCACGCTGGAGACGGCGGCGACGACTTGGTGGGATGCGAAGGGCAAGGACTTGGGGCGCCCCACCGACGAGGTCTTCCGTCTCAAGCGACTGACCAATGCCGTCGAACTGGTCGGCAAGGACAAGCGGGTCACGCAGCTGCGGACCATCGACATCCATGAGGCGATCCAGAAACGGCGCGGCAGGCTGGTGAAGGCGCCGGGCCAGAAGGGCAAGGGCCACGTCCCGGCCAACGCCACGGTCAACCGCGACATCATCGAAACCATCCGCCCGGTCATCCGCCACGCCTGCGCGCTGCTGGAGGTGTCGCCGCCGCCGATCAAGTGGGGCGAACTGGCGCTGAAGCGGCCCAAGCCCTGGGCGCGCGACTTCGCCGACGACGCGGTCGAGCGCTTCTACGCCACCCTGCCTGAGCATTGGCGCGACTTTGCGCGGTTCGAGGCGCGCTACGGGCTGCGGGTCGGCGAGATGTTCTTCGACCCCGCTGAGGTCAAGCTGGTCGATGGGCAGTGGCGCGTCGATCTCTTGGACCGCAAGGCCGACGATGAACTCGGGATGCCGCTGCTGCCTGAGGACGGCGCGATGCTGGCGGCCCGCAAGAGCCGGGCTGAGGCGGCGGCGCTGGACACGGTCTGGTTCCGCCAACTGAAGGGCGGGCGCATCAAGGCGCTGAAGTACAACAGCGCGATCTGGGCGGTGCGTCAGGCGCTCCGCAAGGCGGGTCTGAGTTCCGGCGCGCGGGGCGCCAAGGGCACCCACGACCTACGCCACCACGCGGCGATGCGGATGCTGCGCGCGACGGGCGACATCAAGATCGTGCAGGAGCTGCTGGGCCACGCCGATCCCCGCTCCACGGATGTCTACGCGCGGGCGACGAAGAAGGACGTGCGGCGCGGCCTTGAAGCGGTCGCGAAGTGTCAAGGTATTGACAAGGCTGAGGAGGTGGCTGGAGAAACCGCCAGTGAAAACAAGGCGGTAGGTGGCTGACGCATCGCCACCTCAACGCTGCGCGTCTACCAATTCCGCCACGACCGCGACGGGCGGTTTCCCTATGCGGGGCGGGGTTTTAGCGCAAGCCCGGATGGGAACAAAAAGATCGAAAAAGGGCCGCTGCGGACGAAAAGTGACAAGGTATTGACAAGGTTCGGGCCGGGACGTTCACCCGCTGTTCCAGGCCTCACTGCTTCTCCACGACGACGACCTCAGCGACGCGGGCTCGCCGCCTGCGCGCCTCCCACTCAGCCTCGATCCGCTCGTCGGTCCAGAAGCTGAGCGGCATGACGCCGCCGTAGACGCCCAGCCAATTGGCGATGGCGCCCCGGCGGTGCCCATGCACGGTCGCCGGCAGCGGCAGCCCGGAGTCCCCGTCGATCACCGCCCAGGCGGTCGTCTCGCTCATCGCTTCGACCCCCAGCTGAGCGCGGCGCGGGTCAGCCAAGCGGTCATCTCTTCGCCTCCAGCCCGATCCGTAGTCGGTGCAGTTCGCGGCCTCGAGCGTAGAGCGCAGCGACGTAGCCGCTGGGATCGCGCGCCGCCATCGTGCGGCGCTGGCGCCGGGTCTTGCTGGCGTAGAGCGCCGCGCAGTCGAACACCTGACAGGTCAAGGGCGCATGCCCGTGGATCGCGCAGCCGGTGTCGGTGACGTAGACGCACGCGCCGTCCGCGCGGCGCGCCAGCGCGGTGAAGGTGCGCTCGCCCGCCACGATCTCCTGCGTCTCGTAGGGGTAGTCGGGGTCGTCATCCATGATCAGGATCAGCTCGCCCGACCGGCAGCAGAGCGTGCAGCCGCCGCAGGCGACCTCAGCTGGTTCGGTCCTACCCACGGACCTTCTCGATGAAGCGGCGGAAGGGGCCCACAGCCGGGGCTGGCGCGCCGAGGTGGGCCTTGAACTGGGCCACATGCTCATCGATCGAGCCGCCGATCTTGCGCCACTCGCAGGGGCACCAGAGGACGAACGGCGCCAGCGGGTACTCGACCAGCCGCAGGCCCACCAGGCCCGCCCGCTGGCCGCAGTCCGTGCAGTAGCCGTGGCAGCTCCTGACCTCCTCCACGATGGCGCGCTGGCCCTGCCGGACGGCGTAGAACCCGTGCCCGTCCGTCCAGCGGGGGTGGACATCGACATCGTGGATCGCCTCGACCACATCGCCCTTCCCGAGATCCATCAGTTCTTCTCGTTCGTTGGGGTTTTGAACTGACCAAGGTCGGCGCGACCCAAATCTTTGGCGGCCACCTTCATCACCATGATCCCTTTGAGGATCACGTCATCGATGTCGTAGCCGAACTGATCCACGCCGATGGCGACGCCAGTCAGGGCGCCGACGATGGTCTGCGAGGGCACCGCGTCCGGGTCCTCCGCGCAGAGGCTGCGGTGGCGGTGGGCCCACTCGCAGATGCGCTGCACGGCAAGCGAGACGACGCCCTGGACAAGGGTGGACTCATCAAGCCCGCCGGGATCGGCGGTGATGTACATCTGGCGGCACTCAGCCATGAAGGCGTCGGCGCCCGCGCCCGTGCCTTCAGCCGCGAACCCGCCGCGCAGACCGAACTTCACGCCGGTCACTTCTGCCAAGCCCCGACCGCCCAGATCACCGCCGCGTCCATGAAGCAGAAGCGGGCGGCGCGCTCGGTGTAGGGCGGCGTCGGCCAGCTGGCGAGGAACCACAGGATGAAGCCGACGACGACGGCGAGGATGAAGAGGATGGTCAGCATGGGCGTTCTCCTTCGATTAGGCGGGCAGCAGGCGGCGGGCCTTGGCGACCATCCCATCCAGCTCCTTGACCGCCTCAGGCCCCTCAGCGGCCGCCAGGGCGGCCAGCACGGGCAGTCCTGAGCCGATGCTCTCCTGCACCTCCGCGCGGGTCGCCGCCCGGCCGCGCGCGTACCACTCGACGCGCTCCGGCGGTCCCAGGGTGAACAGCCAGCCGCCGCCCTGAGCGTAGAACGGCTTGGACATCTGGGTGCTGCACCAGAGCGCGGCGACGCCGGGGTTGCGCTCGAGGACGATGCCCCCAGGGCTCTCAGCCTCCTCAGTCAGGTTCTTCTCGTTCCGCCGCATCCGGGGGTTAGCGAGGAACGGGCAGGCCTTGGCCGCATAGCGGGCGCACTCGAGGTGCGACG
>Ga0210389_10001414_pt1 | contig 19395 bp, 14 predicted proteins | sample IncBWH28OmetaG_FD_160127 | JGI IMG/M metagenome (GOLD analysis project Ga0210389, IMG submission 160127) | Forest soil microbial communities from Barre Woods Harvard Forest LTER site, Petersham, Massachusetts, United States - Inc-BW-H-28-O ...
ATCCGGCGGCAATACTCGGCTGGCGCGCAAATTGCTGTAGTCTAGAGAATTCATCTATTTGCCTGGCGCAAGTTTGCTGCGAAGTTAGCTGGGACGAAACCAACCGCCAGCGGCGGTGAGAAGGAATACAAAGGAATGTCGACGATGCTGAACTTGAAGTCCCCAGCGCTCCGCAAGTGGCGTGGAATACTGGGCTTGCTCCTGGTTCTTATGATTATGTTTCTTGCGATCGTGCTGTCTTCTGCGCTATTGATAGCGCAGTCCACGGTTGGAACGGGAAGCATTCTGGGGGTGGTAAGCGATCAAAATGGAGCCGTGATTTCCGGTGCCAAGGTGACGATTGCGAATAAAGCCACGGCCGAAGTCATTCATCGAACCACTTCGCCCACGGGGACATACTCCTCGGGCCCAATGCAGCCAGGAGAGTACACGGTGCGCGTCGAAGCCAAAGGGTTCGACACGGCCGAGTTTCCCGTGAGCGCGGAGGTGAGTGTCGTTTCCGGTGGCAACGTGCGGATGCAGCCTGGGCAGGAGAGCAAGGTCGATCAAGGAGCTCGCGTAGAAGTGAATACGACGCAGGCTAGCGTGCAGAGCGTGATCCCAGCGAGTAAGATCAACGATCTTCCAGTCAACGGGCGTAATTTTCTCGAATTGGCTCAGCTCGAACCCGGAGTGCAGATCCAGGACGGGGGCATCCTCGACGCCACCAAGAATGGCGTCACTTCAATTTCATTGCAAGGGAGGTTTGGGCGCGGGGAGCGCGTGGAAGTGGACGGCGTTGATATCTCCGATGAAATTGTGGGAACCACCACGCAGAATCTTCCAGCGAGTGTGATCCAACAGTTCAATATTTCGCAATCATCGCTCGACATCTCGACGGAGCCGACCACCTCGGGCGCGGTGAACGCGACCACCCGCTCGGGCAACAACGACCTGCATGGCGAAGCGTTTGGAATTTTCCGTGGAAACCAGGGCGGGGCCGACCTGCCCGGTATTACGCATCCATCGTTTCAGCGGGAACAGTTTGGCGCACGTCTCGGCGGATATTTAATCAAAGACAAGGTGTTCTGGTTTCTCGATGCCCAGCGCAGCAAACAGGATCTTACTGCGGCTGAGCCTTTCAGTGCACCCTTCAATACTTTGAACGCTACGCTGGCGGAACCTTTTCGTGAACTGCAGGCAGATGCCAAGTTGGATTGGGAGGTGCATGAGAATGCGCACGCGTTTCTGCGCTTCTATTTCGATCAGGACAGCGACATCCGCCCCTTTGGATCGGCCAGTTCTACGCAGGTATTCAAGAACACGAACCACGCGCCCTCTGTGACGCTGGGCTACGATTTCATGACCGGCCCGTACATGCACAGCCTGCGCTTTGAATATCTGAGATCGCGAAGTGGAGTTGCGGACAGTGCGAACGCGATTGCAGCTGGCGTCGATAACCCGATTCCCGGTCTGGGGATCAATATCGGCGCTCCGGTCGCAGGCAGTTGCCCGCTGAGCGGGGGAGGAGCTTACTGCGGCGGACCGAGCGCCGTAGCGCCCGAGACGAGGTCTCAGGCTGACTATCAAATAAAGTATGACGGCAGCCGAGTTTTCGGAAACCACGTCGTGCATTTCGGTGCGACCTTGAACCATATTCAAGGTGCTGTGTCGGCCGCAACCGCGACTTTTCCGCAGGTGGGAACGAGCAGTGGCTGCTTACCGGAGTCGACGCTGATCGGTTGTCTTACCAGTGCCGACCCGACTGCGTATCCGGCCGAGTTCGTGCAATTGGGCAACGGAATTGGTTTTGCCACCGGGCAGTCGGCTTTCGGTGCTTCCGGTGGAGGACTTGGGCCAGATAACCGTTTCGAAGGCTATGTGGGGGATCGTTGGAAGGCTACGAAGAATTTCACGGTGAACTATGGGCTGCACTACCTGCGCGACACCGGCCTCTTCGATAGCAACCTGGGTCAAACACCCTCGCTGAGCTTGTGGGCGCCAGGACTGGGAGATCAGGTTCGCACTCCGAACACCGACTTCTCTCCTGTCGCGGGATTCGCCTGGGACGTGAACGGCGCCGGCAAAACAGTAATCCACGCCGGCGGTGGTTTGTATTACGAGAATGCGCTCTGGAACAATACTTTGCTCGATAGTCCGGGGCGTCTCAAGACGGGGAACTTTTCATACACGCCGGAAGTTTGCAACTTCGGCAACCCGAACGCTTTCAATTGGCCGACCAATCCTGGCATTGTGGGATCTTCCGTGGCCGGTGGAGCGGGAATCGTAGTGGCGGGGACCAATCTGGTTCAGCCAACTTTTTGTGGCCGCACTATTTTGTCCGTGGCCAGTGACGTCCTGGCTCTGAGCAGCGCTTTCCAGGCGGCTGCCGCTACGAACGGTACGGGACAGCCGAATGGGAACTACATCGGGTCCACACTCAGTGCTGCGAACGTCAACGGGTTCGACGTATTTGATCCCAACTATCGTACACCTCGCTCCTGGCAGGTGAATCTTGGCTTCGAACAGGAACTGCGACCCGGGGTTGTATTCAGCGGGAACTACATCCGCAGCATTGGAGAGCATTATCTGCTGGCGGTGGATCGCAATCACAGCGGGGCGGCGCGGTCTTTCAATCTGGCTAATGCTCAGGCTGCTCGTGACGCGGCCCAGACGGCCAATGGCTGCCCAGTTGGATTCAACCAAGCGGCCTGCATGGTAAACAACCTAGGACAGGCGGGGGCGCAGGCCGCGTACTCTGTGGCGGGCCTTGACTCGAACAACGCGGTTACTGGAGGAGGGCCATGTCCGACCTGCGCTTTCCCGGGCATTACTCCGACGGGGATAAATAACACTGGCAACGGTTCGGGGAATGGTTCGCTGGGAACGCTCGACACGCTGGAGCCCGTTGGCCGCTCGTTGTACACCGGCTATCAGTTCAAGTTAGTGGACAATGTCGTGAACCCGTGGCCGTTAGTGAGAGCGGCCCATTTGCAGATTTCGTATTCGTTGTCAAAATTTATCAGCCAGGCGCAGGATCAAGACGCCATCAACCTCGCCATTAACAATGACAAGCCGCTGCAATTTACGGGTCCGAACGCGCTCGACCGCAAGCACCAGGTTTCCTTCGGTGGAACCTTCGAGCTGCCGTTTTTCACGCGGGTGAGCATGTTCGGGCACTTCTACAGTCCGCTGCCGCAGAACCTCGAACTTCCGGAACTTACCAACGGCGGGGAGATTTTTGCCAGCGACTGGCTGGGATCCGGACTCGGTTCGGGAGCACCGCCTGAGCCCTTGCCGGGCACGCAGATCGGCCAGTTCATGCGGGCTACCGACAACAGCAACCTGCACACCGTCATTAGCAACTACAACGTACACTTTGCTGGGCAGTTGACTCCAGCGGGCCAATGCCTGGTGGGCAGCCAATCGTGTCCGGGGTCAGGGACCATCCCGGTGATGACTCTGAGCGATATGAATGCCCTGGGCTGGGTCATGCCGCAGGTGGCAGCGCCGCCTCTCAATGCCGTGAACTTTCCCTGGCTGAAGTCGGTGGACGTCAGGGCCGCATGGCCCATCAAGCTTAAACTTCGGGATCAATCGATTACGGTAGAGCCCAGCGCCAACGTCTTTAATGTATTCAACTTTGCCAACGCGTTTCTGCCCGGGAATTTGCCCACCGCTTCGTTGTTGCCGGGCGGGCTAAATGGAACTTTGGGGCCTAATGCGGTGGGAGGCGTGACCGGGGCAGGTCTTACTCCGTACCGGGCTAGTTTCCAGTCCGGAACCTTCGCTCTCGGGACTCCACGTCAGTTCGAGTTTGGATTGCGCATCGAATTCTGATCTGATCTAAGCGATGTTATTTTGCAAGAGCCGTGGCGGAAGAAATCTCCGCGGCTTTTTTTTTGCTGCGGTTCGAGCTGTCAGGCACGAGCGACTGCTTCTGGCCCTGAGCGCTTTGTGTACAATGTCTCCATGCCGCTGCGCGCTCCGCAAGGGAATCCAAAAGTCGTCAAGCACAGCCGAACCCCGCCCCCGGAAGATACCTTCGAGGAGCCAGCCTACCTCAAGGCGCTCGGCGAGAAGCAGAAAACCGTTTCGCTGAAGCTGATGGACGGCCAGACCGTTTCCGGATGGATCGAGTATTACGACAAAAACATGGTGCGCCTGACGCGCGAGGGTGCGCCTAATCTCTTCATCTTCAAGCACGAGATCATGTACATCGCGGAAGATGGCGGAAAACGGAAGTAGGTGCGACCTCAAACCTCGGACGTCCGACCTCAGTCGCTCCGGACTGTAGTCGCATCTGGGTTTTGAGGTCCAAGGTCTGACGTCTAACGTCCCGAATCATGTCTCCTCCCAATCATCCCGAAAGCTTTCTCCCCACGATGTCGACCATTGCTCGCGAGGCCGGCGCGCTGCTCATGCAGTATTTCCATCAAGGCCTGAAGATTGAGTACAAGGGCGATGCCGATCTGGTGACTGCGGCGGACCGTGCTTCGGAGAAGTTGATCCGCGAGCGCATTAGCCAGCGATTTCCTGGGCATGACGTGCTGGGCGAAGAGCAGGGACTAAACGATCAGGGCAGCGACTACCGCTGGTACGTCGATCCGCTCGACGGCACCACGAATTTTGCCCACGGATATCCTGTGTTTTGCGTATCCATGGGTTTGGAATACCGGGGATCGGAACATCGCTTGGGGGCTGAGGCAAAGCGCGTTGCTGCGGTGGTCTACGATCCCACCCGCGACGAATTATTTTCCGCCGAGCAGGGAAGTGGCGCGCAGTTGAATGGCAAGCCGATCCACGTGTCGAAAGCCACGCAATTGAAGGAATGCCTGGTGGCTACCGGGTTTCCCAGCCACAAACGGCACAAGAATCCGAATATTCATTTCTATCACCAGATCACGCTGAGGACTCACGGCGTGCGGCGTGCGGGATCGGCGGCTCTCGATCTGTGCAACGTGGCCAGCGGGCGCTTCGACGGTTTCTGGGAATTTAATCTCAATCCGTGGGACACCGCCGCGGGTGTGCTCATCGTGGAAGAGGCCGGAGGCAAGGTCAGCCGCTTCGACGGTTCTGCGTTCAGGATGGACAGCAGCGAGACCCTGGCGTCGAATGGTCTGGTGCACGAGGCGCTGGTGCACGAATTCGAAGCGATTTTTGCCGGGCGAGGGTTAGATTCCTTGCCGGTCGCGACGGAATACAAACGATAGTCGTGTGTCGAAAGTCGTGGCTCGAACTCAAGAGCGTTCTGTCAGTGCGTCAACACCTTGAAGGCGTGCGTCCACTGGTTACGCAGGAAGCCGGGAATGCACCACAGCATGCACAATGGTTCGAGCGCACGCGAGGCAATAATTCCACCACAATCAAAGGGTTCCCAGCCGAACTGGCGGATGATTTCCGAAGCCTGCTGTTTGGCAGCGTCATCATTGCCACAAAGGAACATGGTTGGTGTGCCCTGGTCGAATTTTGGGTTGACCATCCGGACGCTGCCCACGCTGTTGAACGCCTTGACTACGCGCGCCGCCGGCAGGAGCGTCTGAAGTTTTTCTCCGAGCGATTCGTTGGGGCCGGTAAAGAAAGGTATGACGCCGTTCACTGGCGCTCCATCGGCAATCGGATTCGTCGTGTCGATCACGGTTTTGCCTTTGAAGGAATCCGGCCCAGCTAACCTGATCACATTCTCGACGACCTTTCCGAGAACCGACAGTACGACAATGTCGCCGAATCGAGCCGCTTCGGCAAAACTTCCCGCAGATGCGTTCGGCGTGTTGGACAGCCACTTGCGTACATTATCTGCCTCCGTCTCGCGAGTTCCCATCATGACCTTGTGACCGTGCGAGGCGAATCCTGAACCCAATGTTTGGCCGACTACACCCGAGCCTAAAACGCCAATTTTCACAGAAGCCTCCTTACTTTTGTTGTGCCCGACCTGCACGAGGACAAGCGATACAATAGATGCAAGCTCTGGGGAAAGGTCGCAGCCTCGCTCAGCCCACGGAAGGAGGACGGTTCTTGATCGATTCACTGCTCGAACGCAAGATCGAAAAGCGCCCGGACCAGGTCCGGCTGCAGGGACGCGTCCTGTTTCTTACGGAAGATCCGGAACTGATCCGGCGACAACTGGCGGGCGAAGATCTGCCCTGGGATACCGCGAATCCGGCCAAGAATCCGAAATTGCGCGATGACATTTCAACCGACGAGATCACGCCGGCGCATTATTGTTTTTATTTCGACGAGACGCTGGGCGAGATTCCCTATCTTGGTTTGAAGTGCGGTAGCGCGACGCCTATCGGCCGCGGCGACGTGAAGCGCGGAGGATTCGTGTGCGCGGTGAGTGGGAAGCGGCGCGGCAAGGGATCGAGCCGCGAACAGTCGCCTTACGCAGAGATGTGCGCGGGCATCCGCGTGGTGATCGCCGAGAACATCGAGCGCATCTACAAGCAGAATTGCCAGAATCTGGGGCTGCTGACTTCGACCAACTTTTCGCTGATTGAGCGCATTCGCGGCGGGGAACAGATTGCCCTGAGCGAGTTCACCGCCGGCGAAGATGAGATTACACGGCAGGTGATTGAGTACGGCGGGTTGTTTCCGTTCAATGTGGCGAGGATGCAAGGGAAAGTCTTCTTGCCGGCGATCGAGAGCGCGAGCCAGTCGCCCGTGCCCACACAGTCTGTGCCTGCGCGGGCTATGACGCTGGCCGAGAAGATCTTCGCGCGGCACATGATTAACGAGAAGGGTGAAGTGGGGGTGTCGTCGGTCAAGCCGGGGGACACCGGCTTTGCGCGGGCTGATCTGCGATTCAGCCATGAGTATGTCACGCCCATGGCGGCAATTTTCTTCGAGCGCTACGTCGGCAAGGACGCGAAGGTCAACGATCCCGCGAGCATTTTGTTCTTTCGCGATCACCTTACGTTTCTTGACGAGGTGATTTCGGAAGAAAAGAAGAAGCTGGGCCTGCTCGACTTGGCCACGCAACTCAAACTCAAGCAGCAGGATTTTGCCGCGAAGCAGGGAATCCGGCTGCATGGCGAATTGACCGACCGTAAAGGTTCGGAAGGGATTTGCCACTCGATCGTGCTGGAGAGTTATGCGCTGCCGGGACAGTTGAATATTGGTTCCGACTCGCACACGCCGCACGTAGGCGCGATCGGCTGTGTGGCCTTTGGCATCGGGACGACCGACGTGTTCAATTCGTGGATCACGAAAGATGTGCGGGTGAAGGTGCCGGAGTCGGTGCGAATCGTGATTCGCGGCAAGAAGCATCCCAATGTGACCGCGAAAGATTTCATTCTGAAGATTCTGAGTCTTGATTACGTGCGCAGCGGTAAGGCGCTGGCTAAAGTCATGGAGTACGCGGGCGAAGCCATCGAAGCGTTGAGCGTGGACGAGCGCGCCACCATGACGAACATGGCCGCAGAAATTGGCGGATTCACCGGCATTGTCGCGCCGGATAAAAAGGCGGTCGATTTTCTGGTGGAGCGCCGAGGCATGGATCGCAATAAGGCCGAATCGATGATCGCCGGCTTGTACAGCGATCCGGGCGCGCAGTACGCGCACGCGATCGAACTCGACGCCGCCGAGATTACGCCGATGGTCGCTACGCCGGGCGATCCCGGCAACGGAAAATATGTGCGCGAGTTGAACACGCCGGTGCCAGTCGAGATCGCCTATGGCGGAACGTGTACTGCAGGCAAAAACGAAGATATGGACATGTATGCCGCGGTGCTGGCCGACGCTCTCAAGCAAGGCAAGCGCGTGGCGGCGTCGGTGAAGTTCTACATCCAGTTCGGATCGCAGGAGACGCGCGACTATTGTCTGAGCAAAGGATATCTCGACGTGTTTCGGAAAGCTGGGGCGGAGGTGATCGAGCCCAGTTGCGGAGCCTGCATCAATGCAGGGCCGGGAGTATCGACGCGTCCCGATCAGGTTGTGATCAGCGCGCAGAACCGGAATTTCCCTGGCCGCAGCGGGCCGGGACAGATGTATCTGGCTTCGCCCTTCACCGTCGCCGCGAGCGCCGTCTCTGGCTACATCGTTGAGTATGAGCCCAGCGGAAAAAGAGAGCTGGTCGGCGCCTAGAGGTCTCCCTTGTAAGTGGTTGAATTCAACCGGGATGGCTGAAATCGGCCACCCCGAATGCCGCAACTTTTCTGCCCCCGCCGCGTTCAAATATCTAGAGAGATTGGAAAGGGCTTTCGGATCGAGAAGTCGAACTAGAGAGATCCAAGGCCAGGAGGTGGGTATGCGGTACATGAAATATTTGGCGGTGTTGGCGGTGATGATGGTAATGCCGTTTGCCTATTCGCAAGCGCAGGTGAGCGTGGGAGTTGGAGTCGGTCCGGTTGGCGTAGGCGTGGGAGCGGCACCGGTGTGTGAGTACGGCTACTACGGGTACTATCCTTACGCTTGCGCGCCTTACGGCTACTATGGCGCTGACTGGTTTGCGGGGGGCATCTTCGTGGGAGCCGGCCCTTGGTTCCACGGTCCTGGGTGGCTGGGGAGCTGGGGTCGGGCTAACGGATGGTATGGTCGTCCATGGTACGGAAATCCGGGCTGGGGGCGCGCTTGGGGCTATCGCGGCGGATACTACGGTCGTGGCGGCTGGGGTTATCGTGGCGGCTATGCTCGAGGCGGATACGCGCACGGGTACGCAGGAGGCGGCTTTCACGGTGGAGCGGTCCGCGGTGGGGCGGTCCGCGGAGGTGGGTTCCACGGCGGAGCAGTCCATGGGGGCGGAGGCTTTCATGGCGGAGGCGGCTTCCACGGTGGTGGCGGCCATGGCGGCGGACATCGGTAATGTCCTGAACGGATAGCACGGTGAAAAGGCTGGCAGCATCGCGCTGCCAGCCTTTTTTCTTTGTTCACTCGCTCTTCGCCAATCGATCCTGGCCAAACTCTCTTTGCATGAGTCGGAACGTTGCTTGGAGCAAGCTATGAGGTTCGGGCTGCCTGTCCTCGCGCCTTTTGCAGTTCATTCAACGCCGGGAATGAGTGAGGAGTTACTATCGTGCGCTCCGGCGGTTGGGAACCAGCGGCAAGCGCGGAGGCGAGCAACTGGATAGCATCTCCGAAGAGCGGAGGCGAGACGACGGTCGCCGCCAGCCGGCCCTGACGAACCCATTCCTGACCCGAGCGGGGAACACCATCGCATCCCGTGATTGGGAGCCGGAGCCAGGCATCGCGGTCGCGCAGATCCGTGAGTTCTTCAAAGGCTCGGCGAGCCCCGATGCCCATGTCATCGTTCTGGCAGGCGATCATGCCGACATTGAGCTGTCTCGAGGTACTCAGCGACAGCCACGACTTGACCGCGTGATAGCCGCTGTTCTGGGTCCAATCGCCGCGAAGCGTTTTTATTTCGACGCCGCGCGGCTTGGTCGCGAGCATTCCCTTGGAGCGGATCTTGGCCACGTCGCGGACCGAAGGTCCCTCCAGGTAAAGGACGCATCCCTGCTCGCCCAGGAGCGCGACAATCTGCTGACCTTGAATCTTTCCAATGGCCTCGTGGTCCGAGAGCATAACGAAAACTGGAACCAGCGCGTGTTGGCGCAGCTGTGCGACGTAGTCAACATCGGAGTTAATGATTGCCCAGGCGATGCCGGCGCCCACCGCAGCCCTCGCGATTTGCGCCATACCCGTGCCTACGGGTTCGGCCAGAATGGCGTCCGGGCGCTTGGAAGGGTCCTGGATGAAGCTGAGAATCTGCTGGGTCTGCTGCACGGCGTCGTTGCCGGAATAGATGACCTGAACGCTCGCGCCAAGTTTAGCGGCGACCGCCTGGGCCGATGCCGCTTGTTCGAGCTGGTAATCGTTATCTTCTGTAATCAGGGAAACCAGAACTTTGAGTTTGTTCATCGAGCCGCACATTTCACCGGGCTTCGCACCGGAGGTGGCACCGCACTTCTGGGTTTATTAAACGCACCTTAGGACCGGCGTAACAGATTACTTCCGTCATGACGCGCACGCGGATTTCAGGCCGACCGAGGGCTCGGGGGACAGGCTAGGCGCGGGAATACAGCCCCTGTACCCGCCGCCCGCATTCTTGCTAGAATGTCCGGTCACCAAACCGCCGCGGTAGTAAAATAAACGCAGAGACTCTCAGGAGACTGACCCTTTATGACCTATGTGATTGCTGAGCCGTGCATTGGCACCAAAGACACCGCATGCGTGGATGCGTGTCCGGTGGATTGCATTCATCCCAAAAAAGATGAGCCCGCGTACGCGACTGAAGAGTTGTTGTATATCGACCCGGTGGAATGCATCGACTGCGGCGCCTGTGTTCCGGTGTGCCCGGTTTCGGCCATCTTTGCACTCGACGATCTGCCGGAGAAGTGGAACGCCTTCACCGAACGCAACGCCAAGTACTTCGGGCGGTAGGGCGGCTTTTGGCTCTTGGCCTTTAGCTCTTAGCTGGTGCGGGTAGACTCGCTGGTAAGAATCGATAGACACACGAAGCGCGCGTCCTTGCTGGGCGCGCGTTTTGCTTTTCGCGTGGGGAGTTAAGCGATCGCAGGGCAAGCGATCTCAATTCCAGCGATCGCCAGCCTGACTATCGCTGGCGCCGGTCGGCACCTTGAACTTTGTCGGCATTGCCCAGAATTTCTGCGTCGATTCCGGTGTGGGCTTTAAGCGCGTCCAGAATATGGAGGTAGTCGCGTTTTTCCATGACCAGGACAAGCAGTTTATGGGATTCCTGCTCGTGATAATAAATCTGCAGCCAGTGAGTTTTTGCGCCGATCACCTCAGTGAACTCGTAGGAAGCCTTGTCGATCTGGCTGAAAGGCACGGTCACAGCCGCACCCTTGGCCGGTTGAACTTCCGCCGCTTTGTCGTTGTCGCTGAATGTGAGTACAGCTTTGATGCGCTTGCCCTTGAGGTTGAGCATTCGAACGCGCCGGAATGACGTTTCCTCGGCGGATCCCAACGAGGCGACAATGAAAATCAGAAGGAGAACAGCCAGGATTCTTTTCACGGTTTTGAAAGTATATCGAAACATGAGAAGCGTGAAGGCCTCGACCGGTTGCCCTGCTTTTCGCGTCTTCTGTGAAACTGCTGCGGAACCGAGTGCCCCATTTTTTCGCGGTTCTTGTGCGAAAGCGCCCTGAACTGCTCGCAGCCTGGGGATTTTCATTTCCGCTGGGATCGTAGCGAGCCGATAGCCGGCGGCTGAAAGCTGCATCCACTAGAATCAAGTCTTCACCCTCGAACCTCCCATGGCGCTCAGAGAGTCGGAAGCGATCGTGCTGCGCAGCTATCCGTTGCGCGAGGCCGATCTGCTGGTCACGTTCTTTACGCGCGTAGAGGGCAAGATTCGTGGCGTGGCGCGATCGGCTAAGAAATCCAAACGCCGCTTTGGCGGAGCGCTCGAGCCGCTGACCTATGTTCGAGCATTTTACGATGTGCGCGAGCGCCAGGAACTGGCGCGGCTCGATTCCTGCGAAGTGCTTGAATCGCCCATGGCTTCGGAAGTCAGCTACGCAAGGGCCGTTGCCCTTGGCCATATCGCCGAACTGCTCGACGAACTTCTCCCCGACCACGAGGCCAATGACGCGATCTTTCGCCTCACCCTGTCGGTGCTGCACGCTCTGACTGGCCCCGAGGTGTGGATGCCGATTACTTATTTCGAATTATGGTTGACGCGACTGGTGGGATTTCTGCCGGAATTAACCGAGTGCACGGTCTGCGGCCGCAGCCTGAACGGCAGCCGGGCGTACTTTCACGCCTTGGCTGATGGCCTGATGTGCCCTGACGACAAGCGGCTGGCATCGTCGGAGATTTCAGCCGAATCACGCACGCTGGCTGCGCAAATGTTTCGCGCTCCGGTTGAAAGTTTCGCAGAGATTCCATGGCCCAAGGCGCAAGCGGCGGACCTGCGGAAATTCCTGATGCAGATCCTGCAGCGACAACTGGAGAAGAAGCTGGTGACGGCGGTGATGCTGGAGAAGGGAACCTTCTAAATAGCTCGCTCGCAAAGCTGACGGTTGGCGTCTGCTTCCATTACAATCATGGATTAACCTGCTGGGCCCGAACTGCGCCGTAGCTGTGAGTGACCACTTCGCATCCTGTGGGTTTTGAGCCAAGAGCCAAAAAGCTAACAGCTAAGTGCCGATTACATGACTCCATCCTCAGCCAACCCGCTAACGTTTCAGGAACTCATCCTGCGGTTGCAAACCTTCTGGGCCGAGCGTGGATGCGTGCTGCAGCAGCCTTACGACGTGGAAGTCGGCGCGGGAACCATGGCACCCGAAACTTTTCTGCGGGTGCTGGGGCCGAAGCCTTACAAAGTTGCATATGTGCAGCCCTCGCGGCGTCCGGCAGACGGACGGTATGGGGAAAATCCGAACCGGCTGTTTAAGCACATGCAGCTGCAGGTGATCCTGAAGCCTCCGCCGGAAAATGTGCAGGAGCTGTACCTGGAATCGCTGACTTCGATTGGCATTGACCTGCGCCAGCACGACGTCAAGTTTGAAGAGGATAACTGGGAAGCTCCGACCCTGAGCGCCTGGGGCGTGGGTTGGCAAGTCATGCTCGACGGCCTGGAGATCACACAGTTCACCTACTTCCAGCAGTGTGGCGGCATCGACCTTTTTCCGATTTCGGCCGAGCTGACGTATGGGTTGGAGCGCATCGGCGCATTTCTGCAGGATGTGGATTCGATTTACGACATCGTGTGGGCGCGCGATCCCGAAACCGGCGCGGTGGTGAAGTATCGCGACGTGCGCCTGGCGGACGAGGTGCAGTTTTCTGTGTACAACTTCGAGTTGGCGGATGTGGGAAAAAGTTGGGAGCATTTCTGCCTATACGAGGCTGAGTGCAAGGGACTGCTAGAGGAAATTCGTGTCAATCTAAACTCGATCGAGGCCGGCGGTGGTTCTGTATCTCCGGCTGTTGCGACGGCCGACGGCGGACACGAGGCGATGGCGCAGATCCTGCGGCGCCCCATCTTGGCGGCGTACGACCTTTGTCTGAAGTGCTCGCACCTGTTCAATATCCTCGATGCGCGGGGCGCGATTTCGGTGACCGAACGCGTGGGCGTGATCGCACGAGTGAGGGCGCTGGCCGTAGGGATTGCCAAGGCTTGGGTGGACCAACAGGAAGCTGAGTTCGCATCGGAGCACTCCGACGAGCCTGCGCCTGCGAGTACGAAGAAAACGAAGCGCGAGAAGGTGGTGCCCGCGGCGATTTGATTTCAGGTTGTGTCATCCTGAGCGGAGTGGAAATTCGCGAAGCGAATCGTTCTGCGACGCGCAAAATGGCGGTTGTGATTCCGGTCACTACGCCGCGGCGACGCACTTGCAATAATTGAGAGTTTTCTGCATGCCAGACTTCCTGTTAGAGATCGGGTGCGAAGAGATTCCGGCGCGGATGATTGACGCGGCGTCCGCAGAGTTGCGCGAACGCGTTGCGGCACTGCTGAGCCGTGAGCGACTATTGGGCGACGAGGTCACACATTTCGATACGCCGCGGCGACTGGCGGTGCTGGCGTCCGGTATAGCTGCTTCGCAGGCTGACGTGGTTGAACAGGTCACCGGGCCTTCCCTTCATGTCGCATACAAAGATGGTCAGCCCACGGCCGCGGCTCACGCATTCGCTAAAAAGGCTGGCGTCGATCTAGCGAATCTGGAAAACCTGACGACGGTTAAAGGAGAGTACCTGGCGGCGAAGATCACAAAGCAAGGCCGAAGCGCGTCGGAGATCCTCGCTGAGAACCTGCCGAAAGAACTCTCGACTATTTACTGGCCTAAGAATATGTACTGGCAGAAGCCGAACGAGCGGTTCGTGCGTCCGGTGCGCTGGCTGGTTGCGATGCTCGATGGAGAAATAATTCCGCTGGAGTTCGATGGCGTGCGGGGAGGGAAAACGTCGCGCGGACAGAGGATCCTGTTTGACGGCGCCGTGAGCATTCCGCGGGCCGGGTCGGCGTACGTTGACTCTCTACGCGCCGCCAAGGTGCTTGGTCGCGGCGAACGAGAGCACCAGATTCGCAAAGCGCTCGATGCCGCGACACGGGCGATTCCGGAAGCACGCTGGCGTGAAGACGCGGCGCTGCTGGATACAGTTGTGAACCTCACCGAGTTTCCGTCGGCGATTCTGGGCAGTTTCGATCCGCAATTTCTGATGCTGCCGGAGGAAGTGCTGGTCACGGTGATGCGCGATCACCAGAAGTATTTTGCCGTGGAAGATGCGCACGGAAAACTCGCGCCGCATTTTCTGGCGGTGTTGAATACTGACGGCGACCCGCAGGGATTAATTCGTCACGGCAACGAGCGCGTATTGCGGGCGCGGTTCAATGATGCACGCTTTTTCTGGCAGACCGATCAGAAAAAGTCTCTGCTGGAGCGGCTCGAACTGCTGAAGCATGTGACTTTCCAGAAGGATCTGGGTAGCTATTTCGAGAAGACGCAGCGCGTGCAGCGGCTGTGCAGTTGGCTGAGCGAGATTGTCAAGCAGGGCGGGATCGCGGTGCGGCCTGGCGTAGTTCACAAAGCCGCCTGCTTGGCGAAGACAGACTTGACCACCGAACTGGTGAAGGAATTCACTGAGTTGCAGGGAATTGTCGGTGGACTCTACGCGCGGGCGCAGCAACTGGACACGAGTTTGCCCGAAGCGACGCGGTTCGCCATCGCAGATGCGATTTACGATCACTACAGACCGGAGTCGACTGATGACACTGTGCCGCGGTCGATCGAAGGGGCGGTTCTTTCGATCGGCGACAAAGCGGACACGATTGCCGGGATGTTCGCACTGGGCCTGGTGCCGAGCGGATCGAAAGATCCGTTTGCGCTGCGACGGCAGGCGAACGCGATCGTAAAAGTGATTGCGGAGAAAAAGTTACCGTTACGGTTGGGTGACCTGATGCGCGATGCGCGCTCAGGATATCAGCGCTCGGAGGCGGAGAAGAAGTTTGTCGAAGACGTGAAGTACGCCGAGTCGGTCGCCGCATTCTTTTGCGAGCGGCTGGAGTTCTATCTCCGCGATGTGTGCGGATATCCTTACGACGTAGTGAAAGCCGTGCTGGGCGCCGACGCGGAAGATGTCGTCGACGCGGTGCGGCGGGCCGAGGCGGTCAAGCAGGTGTTGCACATGCCCGAGTTCCAGGCGATTGGCGCGGCCTGCAAGCGTATCCGGAATATTCTGAAACAGTCGGAGGAGAAGGGAATCACGGCGACGGCGCAATTCGAAGATCTGCCGGGTTCTGCGCAAGAAGAAAAGAACCTCGCTGCCTACGTTGAGGTCAACGGTCCCAAGGTCGAAGTGCTCCGGAGGAAGGGTGACTACGGCGACGCGCTCATGCTGCTCTCGACCGCGCGCGAGCCCGTGGATGCATTTTTCGACAAGGTCATGGTGATGGTCGAGGACACGAAACTGCGGGCGAGCCGACTGGCGCTGCTGCGGACTTTGTTGAAGGAGTTCTCCACAATCGCTGATTTTTCGGAGATTGTGACAGAGAACAAGAATGCGGCAAGTTAAGCGCCTGAGGGGCTGAAGCCCTCGGCTGCTCCTGAAAGCTCATCGGAGCGCTGAAAGCGCTGCGCCACCGAAAACCGCGAGGGTGCGAGATCAGGGTTTAGATTCAGACATTAGATTCAATTTCGCAAAATCCAGAAACAAAGGGCTCATACTATGGCGACGATTACTCTCCCCGAGGTTGAAGCGAAGGAAAGCAAGAAGTCCGCAACCAAGTACGTTTACTTTTTTGGCGACGGCAAGGCCGACGGCAACGGCAAGATGAAGGATGTTCTTGGAGGCAAGGGCGCAGGTCTGGCCGAGATGACCAACGCCGGGTTACCCGTCCCTCCGGGGTTCACCATTCAGACTGAGGCTTGCCGTGAGTACATGCGAAGCGGGGCCGTGTCGAAGGACGTTGACCGGCAAATGGACGAGGCGTTGGCCAGGCTGGAAGCGCTGCAGGGTCAGAAACTGGGTACGGGCGAGAATCCGCTGCTGGTGAGCGTGCGCTCAGGCGCGAAATTTTCCATGCCCGGCATGATGGATACGATTCTCAACCTCGGCCTGAACGACAAGAGCGTGGAAGCGCTGGCGACCCGCAGTAACAATCCGCGATTCGCGGCCGACTCCTACCGGCGGTTGATCCAGATGTTTGGCAACGTTGTCCTCGACATAGAGAAGTCGGCCTTCGACGAAGTATTTGACGCCAAGAAGAAGCAGAGGAAGACCAAGCTTGACACCGATCTCACCGCGAAAGATCTGCAGGAAGTGATTGTCGAATACAAGAAGGTTGTGAAGAAGCATGCCAAGCGCGACTTCCCGCAGGATCCGCGCGAGCAGTTGGTGATGGCGCGGGACGCCGTGTTCCGCTCGTGGCAGAACGACCGCGCGAAGACTTATCGCCGCATCAACAACATCGACGACATGCTCGGCACCGCGGTGAATGTGCAGGCGATGGTTTATGGCAATCTCGGCGACACCAGCGGCACGGGAGTGGGGTTCACGCGCAATCCCGCAACTGGCACGAGTGAGTTCTACGGGGAATTTCTCATGAACGCGCAGGGCGAAGATGTGGTTTCGGGTGTGCGCACTCCGGTGCATATCCTCGAACTCCACAAGATCATGCCCGATGTCTACGACCAACTACGCGACATCACGACACGGCTGGAGAAGCATTACAAAGACATGCAGGATTTCGAGTTCACCATCCAGGACGGTAAGCTCTACATGCTGCAAACCCGTAACGGCAAGCGCACAGGGCTGGCCGCTGTGCGGGTCGCGATTCAGATGGTGGAAGAGGGATTGATCACCAAGGAAGAGGCGATCTTCCGCGTCGAGCCGAACCAGTTGTATGACTTTCTCGTGCCACGCCTCGATGAGAAGAGCACAAAGGTAGAGGTGCTCGCGACCGGACTGCCGGCTTCTCCTGGGGCCGCTGTTGGGCAGATCGTTTTCACGGCGGACGAAGCGGTGAAGATGGCAGGGCACGATGCGGTGAAGAAGCCTGTGATTCTGGTGCGCGCTGAGACGACGCCGGAAGACATCCACGGCATGGAAGTGGCGAAGGGCATTCTGACTTCGCGCGGCGGCATGACCAGCCACGCTGCGGTCGTGACGCGCGGCATGGGCAAGTGTTGCGTGGCGGGTGCGGGCGACATCGACGTGAATGAAAAGGCGCGTGAGATGCGAGTGAAGGGCCAGACGTTCAAGGAAGGCGACTGGATCTCGCTCGATGGCACCACCGGCCGTGTGATCAAGGGCAAGTTGGGCACGCTCGATCCGTCGCCCGATGATCCTGAGCTGCAGACGTTTATGCAGTGGGCAGATCCTTTTCGCAAGATGAAGGTTCGCGCCAACGCGGACATTCCCCGCGACGCTATTCAGGCGCGGGCGTTTGGAGCGGAAGGCATCGGGCTGTGCCGCACCGAGCATATGTTCTTCGGCGAAGACAAAATTCGGCACATGCGCGCCATGATTCTGGCGGACAACGAAAAGGACCGGCGGGTGGCGCTCAAGAAACTGCTGCCGCTACAGCGCAAGGATTTTGATGGTGTCTTCAAGGCCATGGACGGCTTGCCGGTAACGATCCGCACGCTGGATCCGCCACTGCACGAGTTCCTGCCGCGTCGCGAAGACTTAATGGTGGAAATTGCCACGCTTCCGTACGCGGATGCAAAAGAGAAAAAGGAACTGGTGAAACGCTACTCCGATTACGGAGCGAAAAGCGTCGGTGATCTGAAAAAACTTTTGCCCGCGCTGCTGGCCCGGGTCGAACAGTTGCATGAGTTTAATCCCATGCTCGGCCATCGCGGCTGCCGACTTGGTATCACATATCCAGAAATTACTGAGATGCAGGCGCGCGCAATTTTCGAGGCTGCCGTCGATTGCACCAAGAAAGGAATCAAGGTGCTTCCCGAGGTTATGATTCCGCTGGTCGCCACGGTGAAAGAAATGGCGAACCAGGGCGCGATCGTGCGGCGCGTCGCCGAGGAAGTATTCAAAGAAAAGGGAATGAAGGTCGAGTACATGGTGGGCACGATGATCGAGTTGCCGCGCGCAGCGCTGGTGGCAGACGAGATCGCCAAAGAGGCGGAGTTCTTCTCATTCGGCACCAACGATCTGACGCAAACCACGTTCGGATTCTCGCGCGATGACGTGAATAAAGTACTGCCGACATATCTGGCGGAGGGAATCCTGAAGCAGGATCCATTTGCTGCGCTCGATCAGGAGGGCGTGGGACAGCTGGTGAAGATGGCGACCGAGCGCGGGCGCAAGACGCGGCCGACATTGAAGGTCGGAATCTGCGGGGAGCATGGCGGCGAGCCCTCGTCGGTGGAATTCTGCTATCGCACTGGATTGAACTACGTGTCCTGCTCGCCTTTTCGCGTGCTGACAGCGCGGTTGGCGGCGGCCCAGGCCGCGGCGGCTGAAACGCTGAAGGTCGAAGGCGGACGGACGAAATAAAACGTTAACCACAGAGGGCCCCGGGGTTCACAGAGTACTGACGCTCTGTGTTTCTCGGCGCCTTCTGTGGTTTATTGCACCTTCTGCAGGCGGGCGATCAACTTCTGCGGAAGGCTCTCTTCCGATTCCGACCACAGACGGCGCGAGGTAGCGCGTGTATTCATTTCCACCTTCTTCGTGAACTCGACCAGCTTGGCCACGTTGTCGCGAATCTTGGCTTGAGTTTCTTCGGTGAGCGCAACGCTTTCCTGCACGAATAGCGAGTCGAGGCCGAAGTCGATTTCAATGTGGCCGGTCTCCTGGTAAGTTTCGTCGTCGAATTCCTCGCCTTGCACAATGAACTTGATCAGGCTGGGGATGAGCAGCCACTGCTGGCCTTTCTCGTCGGGCGTCCAGAGGTCCCAATAGGCGTCGAAGATGTAGGCGTAGTCATCGTGAACAAGGTCGGCGGCAACCACGACCGCTTCTTCCGGCGTAATGCCAGGCGAGAAGCGACGTTCCAGCACACTGGCTTCATTCCAGGAAACGGGTTGCACGGCACCGTAAGTGACTCCGGGACGCTGCGCTGAAAACGGGAACTGCTGCAACACGGCGAACAGATGAGGCAGCATCGCCGGTCCGGAGAAATCGGGAAACCACAGGCTCAGATATAGAGGATCAGGCATACCGTTTGGTCGGAGGCTACACGGCCTCGACACAGATTGTAACTGCGGCACCCGGAGTGTGCATCGCGTATTGACAGCGAATCGTTGGTTGGCTTGAAGATTATCGCGAACTGAGGGGAAGCCGTCTGAGATGGTCGCCAGGGGTTGCGGCGAGATTGACCGATTGACTGGGAACTTTGACAGTGAGTTCCGACGGCTGCTACCATCAAGTGTCCATCAGCAATCCAGCCTCAGAATCGTCCCCGTCGTCTAGCCTGGCCTAGGACATCGCCCTTTCACGGCGGTAACACGGGTTCAAATCCCGTCGGGGACGCCAACCTTATCAACCACTTGCAAA
>Ga0210389_10001416_pt1 | contig 19354 bp, 16 predicted proteins | sample IncBWH28OmetaG_FD_160127 | JGI IMG/M metagenome (GOLD analysis project Ga0210389, IMG submission 160127) | Forest soil microbial communities from Barre Woods Harvard Forest LTER site, Petersham, Massachusetts, United States - Inc-BW-H-28-O ...
CCAGCGTCAGCACGGCGGCGGCGCGCGCGGCACGCGAGGGATCTTCTACCGCCCGCCACAGCGCGATCAGGCCGAGATACATCAGAAACAGGATCAGCACCGATGTCAGCCGCGCGTCCCACTCCCAATAGGTGCCCCACATCGGCCGGCCCCAGAGCGAACCCGTCACCAGCGCCAGGAAAGTGAAGGCCGCGCCGATTGGTGCGGCGGATTTGGCAGCGACGTCGGCGAGCGGATGCCGCCACACCAGCGTGCCCAGCGCAGCGAGGCTCATCACACCCCAGACGAACATCGACAGCCACGCGTTCGGCACGTGGATGAACATGATCTTCACCGTGGCGCCCTGCTGATAGTCATCGGGCGCCATTACAGACTGGTAGAGGCCGACCGCGAGCAGGATGGCGGTTGCCGCCGCAAGCCACGGCAACAGCCGCGCCGTGAAAGAGAGGAACCGGGTCGGGTTGGCGAGATCGATCAGCGTCATGGCATCCTGTTAATGGTCGCAGGCGTGACAGGCAATCGGCACGTGGGATTTTGAGTGAGAGTTGATTGGCATCAGTCGAGCCCGTGCCGGAGGCTCGCAGCCGCGGCAAACGGCCCAACGACCAGGCTAAACAGCGACAGCGCGCACAGGATCGAAAACGGCGCGCCGAATGACTGTGACTCCATGATGGCGGCCTCGGATGCCGCGACCCCAAAGATCAAAACGGGAATAGACAGCGGCAACACCAGCACGGCAAGCAGCAACCCGCCGCGATGTAGCGTCACCGCGAGCCCCGCCCCGATCATGCCGATGAATGTCAGCGCCGGTGTCCCGGCGAAAAGCGTCAGCGCCACCGCTGCGGTCGCGCCGACGTCGAGATTGAGCAACAGTCCCAGCACCGGCGTGGCGACGACAAGCGGCAGCCCGGCGGCGAGCCAATGGGCCAGCGCCTTTGCCGCGCATGCCAGTTCCAGCGGCGTTCGGCTCATCACAATCAAATCGAGCGAGCCGTCGTCGTGATCGGCCGTGAACAGGCGGTCGAGGGTCAGGAGACTTGCGAGCAGCGCGCCGAGCCAGAGGATCGCCGGCCCAAGCCGCGCCAGCAGCGCAAGGTCGGGCCCGATCGCAAACGGCATCAGCACCACGACGGTGAGAAAGAAGAGCACGCCGATCAAGGCGCCGCCGCCGACGCGAAGCGCGATCCGAATGTCCCGCCGAATAAGGGCGCCAAGCGCAGTCACGGCGCGTCTCCGATGCGTAGCGTTCGCGCGGTAATTCCCAGCGGCGTGTGGGTCGCCGCGATGATCACGCCGCCGCGCGCCAGATGATCCCCCATCAGGGCTGCAAACAGTTTCTGCCCGGACGCATCGAGGGCGTTGGCGGGTTCGTCGAGCAGCCAGATCGGCCGCCGCACGGTCAGCAAACGGGCGATCGAGAGCCGCCGCCGCTGGCCAGCGGACAAATACGCCGCCGGCAGTTGGGCCGCATGATCGAGTTCGACGACGGCCAGGCTTTCTGCCGGATTCGACGGCGCGCCGCCGAGAAAGCCCCGCCAGAACCTGAGGTTTTCCGACACGCTCAGCGCCGGCTTGAGCGCGTCGCGGTGGCCGAGATAGTGCGATTGCTCCGAAAGAGTGAGCTCGCCTTCGCCGCCCTCCAGGGAGATCGATCCGCTCGCGGGGGCGAGCAGGCCCGCAATCAGCCGCAACAGCGAGGTTTTGCCCGACCCGTTCGGGCCGATCACGGCCAGCGCCTCGCCGGAGGCGGCTTTGAAGTGGAGGCCGGAAAAAACCTCGCGGCCGCCCCGCACACATCCCACATCGCGTCCCGAGAGCCGCATTATCTTCCTTTGCCGCGAATGGCCGCCGCCGGGGCGCGTCAGAACTTTATCCGCCACGCGTCGCTTCTAACCGCTTCCTGGTGTGGCGGTGATTGTTGAAAGATTCTATAAGCCGGAACTTGACTCGCCGCACAATCCACCAAGCTGGGAGTCGCTCGGCCAAAGCGTGCGCTGGTGCCATAATACCCCTTCTGGGTATGAACCGACAATTTGGGATTGCCTCACATGACCTCTCTCGACAGCTTCAAATGCCAGAAAACCCTCAAGGTTGGTGGCAAGACCTACGTCTATTACAGCCTGCCCGCCGCCGAGAAGAACGGTCTGAAGGGGATAGCCAAGCTTCCCTATTCCATGAAGGTGCTGCTGGAGAACCTGCTGCGCAACGAAGACGGCCGCACCGTCAAGAAGGAAGACATCGTCGCGGTCTCAAAGTGGCTGAAGAAGCGGGCGCTCGAGCATGAGATCGCCTTCCGTCCCGCGCGCGTGCTGATGCAGGATTTCACCGGCGTGCCGGCGGTAGTCGATCTCGCCGCGATGCGTAATGCGATGCAGGCACTCGGCGGCGATGCCGAAAAGATCAACCCGCTGGTGCCCGTCGATCTCGTGATCGACCACTCGGTGATCGTGAACTTCTTCGGCGACAACAAGGCATTCGGCAAGAACGTCGTCGAGGAGTACAAGCAGAATCAGGAGCGCTACGAATTCCTGAAATGGGGCCAGAAGGCGTTTTCGAATTTCTCCGTGGTGCCGCCGGGCACCGGCATATGCCATCAGGTCAATCTCGAATATCTCGCGCAGACGGTATGGACCAAGAAGGCAAAAATGAAGGTCGGCAAGAAGACCGGCACCTTCGAAGTCGCCTATCCGGATTCACTGGTCGGCACCGACTCGCACACCACCATGGTCAATGGGCTCGCGGTGCTCGGCTGGGGCGTTGGCGGCATCGAGGCGGAAGCCTGCATGCTCGGCCAGCCGCTGTCGATGCTGCTGCCGGAAGTCGTCGGCTTCAAGCTCAAGGGCCAACTGAAGGAAGGCGTCACCGCGACCGACCTCGTGCTGACGGTCACGCAGATGCTCCGCAAGCAGGGCGTGGTCGGCAAGTTCGTCGAGTTCTTCGGCCCCGGCCTTGATTATCTGTCGGTCGCGGACAAGGCGACTATCGGCAACATGTCGCCGGAATATGGCGCGACCTGCGGCTTCTTCCCGGTCGACGCCGCCACCATCGATTATCTCAAGACCTCCGGCCGCAAGGCCGATCGCGTCGCACTGGTTGCGGCCTATGCCAAGGCGCAAGGCCTGTTCCGGACCGCCAAGTCGACTGATCCTGTGTTCACCACGACCTTGACGCTCGATCTCAAGGACGTCGTGCCGTCGATGGCCGGTCCGAAGCGTCCCGAAGGCCGCGTTGCTTTGCCAGCGGTGGCGGAAGGTTTCGGCACGGCGCTTGCCAGCGAATACAAGAAGGCGGCCGATGCCGCGCAGCGTTATGTGGTCGAAAACCGCGATTTCGATCTCGGCCATGGCGATGTCGTGATTGCGGCTATCACCTCCTGCACCAACACCTCCAATCCGAGCGTCTTGATCGGTGCAGGCCTGCTCGCCCGCAATGCGGCCGCCAGGGGGTTGAAGGCCAAGCCCTGGGTAAAGACGTCGCTTGCGCCGGGCAGCCAGGTGGTCGCGGAATATCTCGCCAATTCCGGATTGCAGAGCGATCTCGACAAGGTCGGTTTTAACCTCGTCGGCTTCGGCTGCACCACCTGCATCGGCAATTCCGGCCCGCTGCCGGAAGATATTTCGAAATCGATCAACGACAACGGCATCGTCGCGGCCGCCGTGCTGTCGGGCAACCGCAATTTCGAAGGCCGCGTCAGCCCGGACGTGCAGGCGAACTATCTCGCTTCGCCGCCGCTGGTTGTCGCTTACGCGCTGACCGGAACAGTCACCAAGGATCTGGCGGTCGAGCCGATTGCCAACGGCAAGGACGGCAAGCCGGTTTACCTCAAGGATATCTGGCCGAGCGCCAAGGAGATCAACGCCTTGATGAAGAAGTTCGTCACGGCGACGATCTTCAAGAAGAAATATGCCGACGTGTTCAAGGGCGACACCAACTGGCGCAAGATCAAGACAGTCGAAAGCGAGACCTTCCGCTGGAACATGAGTTCGACCTACGTGCAGAACCCGCCTTATTTCGAAGGCATGAAGAAGGAGCCCGAGCCGATCGCCGACGTGGTGGATGCGCGGATCCTGGCGATGTTCGGCGACAAGATCACGACCGACCACATCTCGCCCGCCGGCGCGATCAAGCTGACCTCGCCTGCCGGAAAGTTCTTGAGCGAGCACCAGGTGCGCCCGGCCGATTTCAACCAATACGGCACGCGGCGCGGTAACCATGAAATCATGATGCGCGGCACCTTTGCCAATATTCGCATCAAGAACTTCATGCTGAAGGGCGCCGACGGCAATATTCCGGAAGGCGGCATGACCAAGCACTGGCCCGACGGCGAACAGATGTCGATCTACGATGCGGCGATGAAATATCAGGCGGAGCACGTGCCGCTGGTGGTGTTCGCCGGCGCCGAATACGGCAACGGATCGTCGCGCGACTGGGCCGCAAAGGGAACCCGCCTGCTCGGCGTGCGTGCGGTGATCTGCCAGAGCTTCGAGCGCATCCATCGCTCCAACCTGGTCGGCATGGGCGTGCTGCCGCTCACCTTCGAGGAGGGTGAGTCGTGGCAGTCGATCGGACTGAAGGGCGACGAGAAAGTAACCATACGCGGACTGCAGGGTGACCTGAAGCCACGTCAAAAGCTCACCGCCGAGATCGTGTCGGGCGACGGTGCACTGCAGCGTATTTCCCTGTTGTGCAGGATCGATACGCTTGACGAGCTGGATTACTATCGAAACGGCGGCATTTTGCACTATGTGCTGCGCAAGCTGGCCGCCTGACTGTGATCGGTGGCTCACTGCGAAGTGAGTGGCGGGAGCGGGGAAGGCGGCCTAAGAAAAGGCTGCTTTCGCCTGTTCGAAAGCCGGCGGGTATCGTTAATTCCGGTTTCACCATGACAGCGATAATGGCTTATAATTCTATCTCACGTTGGTCGGGCGCCTTGGGCGTCTGCGCAATCGTGGCCGTGGTCCGGCCGGCGGTGGCCGAGCCGCGCGCAGTCGTGGAGCTCTTTACATCGCAGGGTTGTTCGTCCTGCCCGCCCGCCGACAAGGTGATCGGCGAGCTCGCCAAGGACCCCTCGGTGATCGCGTTGAGCATGCCGATCGACTATTGGGATTATCTCGGCTGGAAGGATACGCTGGCGGACGCGCGGTTTTCCGCCCGTCAGAAAGCCTATTCGCGGATGCGCGGCGATCGCGACGTCTATACGCCGCAAGTGGTCGTCAACGGCGAAGCCCATGTGATCGGCAGCGATCTTGCCGGGATTGAGCGCGCGATCGATGTCACGCGCGAGAGCGATGGCGTGATGTCGGTGCCGGTTTCGATGAAGTTGAGCGGCAAACAGATTACGGTATCGGTCGCGGCCGCGAACACCGCGCCGGCCGTGTCGCATGGCGAAGTCTGGATCTGTTCGATCTCAAAGGCGGTGCCGATTTCCATCGGACGCGGCGAGAATCGCGGGCGCGAGGTGACCTACTACAACGTGGTCCGTAACGTGCTGAAGGTCGGAGACTGGAATGGCAGCGCGGGGACCTGGACCGTCCCGCTGGAGAACATTTCTCACGAAGGCATCGATGCTGCGGCGGTCATCGTCCAGGATGGAAACCGCGATCGGCCGGGCCCGATGCTGGGCGCCGCTTATACGTCGCTGCATTAGCCCAACGCGATAGCCGCCGGTCCGCTTGCAGGACGGACACGGCGCGTGGTGTTTTCAGCCCGAAAACAAATCGTCGAAAAAGAAATCGCTCAAAAAGAAAAAGGACCAACTCGCGTTGGTCCAAGTCACGGATCAATTATTCTACGATAGACCCGGTCCCGACGACCCCGGGGGGCTGGGGGCTGAGGAATCCGGTATCGAAAGGACCGGGCCAACGTAGGCGAATCTTATCGCAATTCAGCAGGGCACCCCGTGGGCGGAAGTGGGGCGGCATTATGATTAGGCTAACGATCCCGTGACGGCCCCAACAGCCGGTTCCTTCAAAAATCAAAGGCCTCGGCTTTCGGGGGACTAGCAGGGTGCGGAGACACGGCCTCTTGCGGAGCCGTTCAGTCGGCGCAATCATGTCGGCCAGATGACATGGGCCAGATGACAGGAGACGTGGCATGAGTTTGATCTCGGAGGATACCGATCCAAGCGAGGCACGCGCCGCGGTACGCCCTGCCGCGGCGGTGGCTTTGTCAAACCGGGTGACGTTCAATCGTCTCGAACTCAATCGTATCCTCGATCTGTACGGACGCATGGTCGCCGACGGCGAGTGGCGCGACTATGCGATCGACTTCCTGCGCGACCGCGCGGTGTTCTCGATCTTCCGCCGCGCTTCCGAGGTTCCGATCTACCGGATCGAAAAAGACCCGCGGCTTGCGCGCAAACAGGGCATCTACAGCGTGATCTCGGCCAGCGGTCTGATCCTGCGCCGCGGCCATGAGCTCGATCGCGTATTGCTGGTGATTGATCGCAAGCTGGCGGTGGTCTAGCGGCACACCTGCCGTTATTTCGGACAAGCGCGTAGCGCCTGATTCGGAATCCAGAGGCTACGGAGTTAAATAGCGGCGCGAGATTCCGGGTTCGCGCCTGGTTCACGCGCGCCCCGGAATGACGGGGCAAGCTTATTCCCCCGGTACGGTCGAGGCGCCTTCGCCGAGCGCCAGCTGCATCATCACCGTGTCGAGCCAGCGGCCGAATTTGAGGCCGACATTCGGATGGGTTCCGATCATCTGGAAACCGCACCGCGAATGGACGCCGACCGAGGCGGTATTCGCCGAATCCCCGATCACGGCGATCATCTGGCGAAAGCCGCAGGCCGCGCATTCGCTGATCAACCGTTGCAGCAATTGCCGGCCGATGCCGCGGCGATGGATCGCCGGTTGCAAATAGAGGGAATTCTCCACTGTGAAGCGGTAGGCCGGCCGCGGCCTGTAGGGGCCCGCATAGGCGTATCCGACCACCCGCCCGTCCAGCACGGCGACAAAGTAAGGAAAGCCGCCGTCCATCAGCGCGTAAAAGCGCCGCGTCATTTCGGCGAGATCGGGCGAAACGAGCTCGAAGGTTGCGGCGCCGAAGCGGACTTCGTGCGCATAGATCTCGGTGATGAAGGGCAGGTCGGCGACGACGGCCGGCCTGATTTCAAGCGGGGACATCGGCAAAGACTATTTTCGGCCGCCGCAAAAGAAAAGCCCCGGCTCTTGAGGCCGGGGCTTTGGCGACCTTTAGCTTTTGAGCGGGGTCAGTCGCGCTGACCGAGCAACTGCAGGAGCAGCGTGAACAGGTTGATGAAGTTCAGGTAGAGCGACAGTGCACCGGTAATGGCCGCTCGCTCTGCCACATCGCCGCCCTGCCGGGCATAGCCGTAGATGTAATCGTTCTTCAGCCGCTGGGTATCCCAGGCGGTAAGGCCGGCGAACACCAGCACGCCGATGACCGACACCACGAACTGCAGCATCGAGCTTGCGAGGAAGATGTTGACCAGGCTCGCGATAATGATGCCGAACAGGCCCATAATCAGGAACGAACCCATCCCGGTCAGGTCACGCCGCGTGGTGTAGCCGTAGAGGCTCAACGCGCCGAACGTGGCTGCCGTAATGAAGAACACCCGCACGATCGAGGTGTGCGTATAGACCAGGAAGATCGAGGACAACGAGATGCCCATCAGCGCCGAGAACACCCAGAACAGCATCTGGGCGGTCGCAGGCGCGAGACGATTGATTCCGGCGGAGATCACGAAGACCATCGCGAGCGGTGCCAGAATGAACAGCCACTTCAGGGGGCTGACGAACATTGCGTAACCGAACGGCGTCAGGAAGGAGCTGCCGATCTTGGCAGCTGCCCCCGAAGGGTCAGCGGTCACGGCGGCCATGTACACGCCCAGCGCGGCCAGGCCGGTAATGGCGAGGCCAATGCTCATGTAGTTGTAAATGCGCAGCATGTAGGCGCGCAGACCGGCGTCTACAGCAGCGGCGTCAACGCGTCCGGCGGCCCGGCCGAAAGGCGAAGCATAATTGCGGTCTAGGTCCGACATGGTCGAATTCCCACTGGTTGTCTGGCAGGTATACCCATCATAACCCGGCCAGCTCTATTAACCCAGACAACCCCGCCTCGCTGACATTAATTTTGCGTCATCAAGCAGGTGTCTGGTTTCAAGTAGATATCTGGGAAACTAACACATTCACCGCAAGCATTTATGCGCGGCTGAATGTCGCTAGCCGCATAGGACGCAGGCAGGAATCGGCAAAATCTTTATACAATTTTTATATCAGAGGTTTCGCAGCACTGCGGCCGGCTTCTGGTTCAAGGCGAGCAGCGTTCCGGCAAGTCCCAATCCGACGGTGACCAACAGCGCGGACGCCACGACGCCCGCGGCGCTACCCGCCTGCCAGACGAAGCTTAACGTCATCAATCGGGTCACGATCAGCCAGGCGGCAACCGAGCCCGCAATGACGCCGAAAACCGCGGTGGCGAAGCCGATCATCAGGTACTCCAGGGCGTAGGCACCGAGCAAACGCCCTCGCGTCGCCCCCAGCGTCTTGAGAATGACCGCGTCATAGACCCTGTGGCGATGGCCGGCCGCCAAGGCCCCGCCGAGTACGAGCACCGCCGAAATCAGCGTAACCGCGCTGGCACCGCGGATCGCCAGCACAAGATTGGTGACGACGGTGCCGATGGTTTCCAGCGCCTCGCGCACCCGCACGCTCGTGACCATTGGAAATGCTGACGCAACCGACTTGACGATGTCAGCATCGCCGGCGGCATCCGGATGGGCCTCGGTCAATGTTGCTATATGTGTGTGCGGCGCGCCCCTGAAGGCATTGGGTGAAAAAACCAGCACGAAGTTGATGCCGAGGCCCTGCCAGTCGATCGTGCGCATGTTTCCGACTTTTGCTGAAATGTCGCGGCCGAGGACATTGACGACGATCTCATCCCCGATCTTGAGCCCGAGTCCGTCGGCGATCTTCTTGTCGATCGAAATCAAGGGCGGCCCGTCGTAATCGGCGCCCCACCATTGCCCCTCGATGATCTTCGAGCCTTTCGGGATTTCGCTGGTTGACGTCAGGCCGCGGTCGCTCTGCAACACCCATTCGCTGTCGGTGGACGGCTTGAGATCCTCAGCCCTCACACCGCGCGCCGAGACAATCCGCCCCCGCAACATCGGAACTTCTTCCACGGTCGATCCCGGCGCGGTCTGTTTCAGGAAGGCGGTGAATCGATCGGCCTCCGTTGAGGGAATGTCGATGAAATAGAACGACGGGGCGCGGTCCGGCAACGCCGCCATGAATTGTCGCCGCAGGTTGCCGTCGATCTGCGTGATCGTGACGAGCACGGCGAGGCCGAGACCGAGCGACATCACGACCGAGGGCGTCAGCGCGCCCGGCCGGTAGATATTGGCAATCGCGAGCCGCAGCATCGTGATGTTGGTGCGCGGCAAACGGCGCGCCAGCGCCATCAGGGCGGCGGCGATGCCGCGCAACAGCGCAAAGATCGCGATCGCGGATACGACGAACACGGTCGCGACGCGCTTGTCGTAGGCAAGGCCGATGACCACGGTGATCAGAAGTGCGATCACCAGCGCCATCGCAGCAAGATAGCGCCAGCGCGGGCGATGCCACACGCCGGCCACGGTTTCGCGAAACAGCGCCGCCACCGGCACATCATGAACGCGCCCCAGCGGCCAAAGCCCGAACGCGAATGCCGTCAACAGCCCATAGACGAGCGACAAAGCGAGTTCGCCGGCATGCAGCGCCGGGACCACCGGCAGCGGCAAGACCTTGCCGAATACGTGAACAATGACGAAGGGCAGCGCGGCGCCAGCCACAAGGCCGATCACCGAGCCGATCACGGCCAGCACAGTTACTTGTGTGAGATAGATCGCAAAGACGTCGCGGCCGGTGGCGCCAAGCGCCTTGAACGTTGCGATGACGTCGCGTCGCCGATCGATATGGCTCTTGACGGCATTGGCAACGCCGACGCCGCCGACCAGAAGGGCTGCGAGTCCAACCAGCGTGAGGAACTGGGTGAAGCGGTTGATCGTGCGTTCGAGCTGGGGCGAGGCATTGTCGCGCGAACGAATCTCCCAGCCAGCATGAGGCAGCGCTTGTCGCGCATTATCGGCGAGCCGCGTGGCGTTGCGGCCGCCGCTTGCATTGTCGGGCAGCTTCACGCGATAGGTCCAGCGCACCAGGCTGCCGGGCTGAAGCAATTGCGTGGCGCGAAGACCGGCCTCGCTGACCAGAAATCGCGGACCGAAGCCGAGACCGCCGGCCAGCTTGTCGGGCTCGCCATTGTCGATGCTGCGGATTTGAAAGGTTGCGCTGCCGACGCTGACGCGATCGCCGAGCGAAAGGTCGAGCCGGGCCAGCAACGTCTGGTCGACGGCAGCGCCGAATACGCCATCGCGCTCGGCGAGCACATCGGCCACCGGCAGGCGCGGCTCCAGCGAGAGCTCGCCCAGCGTCGGATAAGAGCGGTCGACGGCCTTGATCTCGACCAGCGCGAGGCGGCCATCGGCCACGCGGGCCATGCCGCGCAGCGAGGCGGTCACGGAGACATCGCCGCGCGTGCGCAGGAAGGCGACTTCCTCCGGCTTCGCCTCGCGCTGGAACAGTGAGAAGGCGACGTCGCCGCCAAGCAGCGTGCGGCCTTCGCGCGCCAGCCCGTCGCCGAGACTTGCGGCGACCGAGCCAACGCCGGAAATCGTCATGACACCGAGCGCGATGCAGGCGATGAAGACGTAGAACCCGCGCAGGCCGCCGCGCAGCTCGCGCAAGGCATAGCGCAAGGGAATGGAAGCCGGTCGGTGGCTTGCCATAGTTTCGGAAACAGTCGTCATGAGGCCGCGTCGCGTTCCGCAACCTGCCGGTCGATCCGGCCCGAGCGCAGCCGCACCACGCGATCGCAACGCTGCGCCAGTGCGGCGTCATGGGTCACCAGCACCAGCGTCATGCCGCGCTCGGCATGTTTGGTGAACAGCAGATCCACGATCTGCTTGCCTGTCGTTTCGTCGAGATTGCCGGTGGGCTCGTCGGCCACGAGAATGGCGGGATCGGGCGCGAGCGCCCGCGCGAGCGCGACCCGCTGTTGTTCTCCGCCGGATAGTTGCGTGGGATAGTGATGCAGCCGGTCGCCGAGGCCGACGGATGAGAGCTCTTCGGCGGCGCGCCGTGACGCGTCGGGATTGCCGGCCAGTTCCAGCGGGACTGCGACATTCTCCAGCGCCGTCATGGTCGGGATCAGATGAAACGACTGGAAGACGATGCCGACCTGCCGGCCGCGAAACCGCGCCAGCGCGTCTTCATCGAGGGCATTGAAAGGGGTGCCGCTCACCACCACCTCTCCGCTGTCGGGACGCTCCAGTCCCGCCATGACCATGAGAAGCGTGGACTTTCCCGAGCCTGAGGGCCCGATCAGGCCGATGGCCTCGCCCGAGGCCACACGCAGGCTGACGTTCTTGAGGATATGGACGCGCGCTGCGCCCGAGCCGAGCGAGAGGTTGACGTTGGAGATTGCAATGCTGTCCGGTGCAAGGCCGGACCTCGGCGAGGGCTTGATGAGACTGTCCATCGTTGCGTCATATGGTAGTTCTGGTGCCGTGGTCGAGAGGCTCTCGTCAATGTTCAAGCACATGCTCGTGTGGGGTCTTTTGTTGATCGCATCGGAACCGGTCTTTGCCCAGTCTTCGGCGGCCATCGGCGCGGCTCCGGTCAAGATGGTGGTGCTCGGCGATTCCTTGAGCGCGGGATATGGGCTGGGCGGCTCGGATGCTTTTCCGGCCAAGCTGCAAAAGGCATTGAAAGCCAGAGGGATAGAGGTCGATATGACCAATGCCGGGGTTTCCGGCGACACCTCGTCCGGCGGCCGCGACCGGCTTGATTGGTCGGTGCCTGCGGGGACACAGGCGGTGATCGTCGAACTCGGCGCCAATGATGCCTTGCGCGGCACCGATCCCGCGGTCACCCGCAAGGCGATGACCGACATCGTGACGCGGCTGAAGGCCCGTGGAATTGCGGTGATGTTGTGCGGCATGCTCGCGCCGCCCAATTACGGCGCGGATTTTGCCGCCCGATTCAATTCGATCTATCCAGATCTCGCCAAGTCTTTTGGCGTGGCGCTTTATCCGTTTTTTCTCGATGGTGTGGCGTCCGATGCCAGATTGAATCAGGCTGACGGCATCCATCCAACCGCGGAAGGAGTCGACATCATCGTCAAAAATATCCTGCCTACCGTTGAGGCATTTCTCGGCTCGATATCGAGGCGTGCGACCTGAAAAACAGCCATCGCTCCGGGCTTTTCCAGAGCTTTCCGATAGGTTAACGAGGGGTGCTTCGCAGAGTCACATAACTACGGTAAAAATTAGTGGCCGGTGATTCGTCGCCGGCATTCGTCAGAGAACATGATCTTTTTGGGAAAGCTATCCTAGTATAGGAATCATGTTCCAGCATCGGGAGTCTAGCGATGCCGCGTCTGTTTACGGGACTGGAAATTCCGGCCGAGATCGGCCAGACCCTCTCCTCATTGCGTGGTGGACTGCCTGGCGCGCGTTGGATCGATCCCGAAAATTATCACGTCACCCTGCGGTTCATCGGTGACATCGACGGCATCGCCGCCAACGAAATCGCCTCCATGTTAATCCGCATCAACCGCAAGCCGTTCGAGGTCGCGGTGCAAGGCCTCTCCAGTTTCGGCGGCAAGAAACCACGCGCGGTGGTCGCCAATATCGCCCCGAGCCGGCCGCTGATCGAACTGCAGGCCGAACTCGAAAGGATGATGCAGCGGATCGGGCTCGATCCGGAGGGACGAAAATTCACCCCGCACGTCACGCTGGCGCGGCTGCGCGACGCTTCCACCCAGGATGTCGCGGATTACCTCTCGGTGCGGGGCTATTTCCCGACCAAGGTGTTCACGGCCTCGCGCTTCGTGCTGTTTTCATCGCGCGCGTCCACCGGCGGCGGCCCCTATGTGGTCGAGGATTCCTACGCGCTATGCGCGTAAGATAGGCCTTCAACACCAAGGGCGGTCCGGCATGGGGACCATGCCCAATTCCCGGCTTGCATTTTTCTTTAGGCTAGGGCCGTAAAGTGGGCGTCATGCTGTCTCCCCCGCCCACTTCCTTTCTCGCCCATTATGAGGCGCTCATTTCCGCCTGTGCGATCGAGCCCGATGCCGCGCAGCGCGAGGTCGCGGAAGCCTTTGGCGAACTCGAGCAACGACTTTCGCATTACAAGCCGCCGCGCAAGCAGGGTCTGCTGGGTCGGCTGTTTGCCGATAAGGACGATGCACCGCCGCGTGGCCTTTACGTTCACGGCGAGGTCGGGCGCGGCAAGACCATGCTGATGGACCTGTTTTTTCAGGACAGTCCGATCGAGCACAAACGCCGCGCGCATTTTCACGAATTCATGGCCGAGGTGCATGAGCGGATTTACGGCTTCCGCCAGAATATCGCGCGCGGCCAGATCCCTGATGGCGACGTGATCGCGCTCACGGCGGCTGCGATCTTCGACCAGGCGTGGCTGTTATGCTTTGACGAATTTCACGTCACCGACATTGCCGACGCCATGATCCTTGGGCGGCTGTTCGCCCGCCTGTTCGAACTCGGCACCGTGGTCGTTGCGACATCCAATGTGGCGCCCGACGATCTCTACAAGGGCGGGCTGAACCGGTCGCTTTTTCTTCCGTTCATCGCGCAGATATCCGAGCACATGAGCGTGCTGCGGTTGGACGCCCGCACCGATTTCCGGCTGGAAAAGCTGGCGGGCGTGAAAATGTGGCTGGTGCCGGCTGATGCGGCAGCAAGCTCTGCGCTCGACAAGGCCTGGGCCCGCATGACCGGCAATGCGCCCTGCAAGCCACGTGATATCTCGATCAAGGGCCGCGTGCTGCATGTGCCGTGTTCGGCGAATGGCGTGGCGCGATTTCCATTCGCCGACATTTGCGAGCAGGCGCTCGCCGCATCCGACTACCTTCGGCTTGCGCGTGATTATCACACCATCATGATCGATCGCATTCCGGTGATGGATTTTGGCGAGCGCAACGCCGCCAAGCGGTTCATCACCCTGATCGACACGCTGTACGACAATGGCGTGAAGCTGATGGCCTCGGCGGCGGCCGATCCGATGTCGCTATATCTGGCGGATGAAGGCGTTGAGGCGAACGAATTCAAGCGGACGTCGTCGCGTCTGATCGAAATGGGTTCGGAATCCTACTTAGGCCGCCCGCATGGTCACAAGGATTCGTCCGCCAGCGGCGCAACCACGGGACTGGTGGAAACCTGAGGGCCGGCCGCCGATAATTCTAGTGGCCGACAATTGAGCATGCTGCGGCTTGAACGGGCGGGTCGAAAGGGATAACCAGCAAACCGGCTTTCATTCACCTCCATCGGCTCAAAGGACAGACCCCCATGGCGCGCGACAAGATAGCTTTGATTGGCTCCGGCCAGATCGGCGGAACGCTGGCCCATCTCATCGGCCTGAAGGAACTCGGCGACATCGTGATGTTCGATATCGCCGAGGGCGTACCCCAGGGCAAGTCGCTTGATATTGCGCAGTCTTCGCCGGTCGACGGGTTCGACGCGCATCTGACCGGCGCCAATTCCTATGAGGCGCTCGACAACGCCAAGGTATGTATTGTCACGGCGGGCGTGCCGCGCAAACCCGGCATGAGCCGCGACGATCTGTTGAGCATCAATCTCAAGGTGATGGAGCAGGTCGGCGCCGGCATCAAGAAATATGCCCCGGACGCTTTCGTCGTCTGCATCACCAACCCGCTCGACGCCATGGTGTGGGCGCTGCAAAAGGCCACCGGCTTGCCGCACAAGAAGGTGGTGGGTATGGCGGGCGTGCTGGATTCGTCGCGCTTCCGTTATTTCCTCGCCGACGAATTCAACGTCTCGGTCGAGGACGTCACCGCTTTCGTCCTGGGTGGCCATGGCGACACCATGGTGCCCTTGGTACGCTACTCGACGGTTGCGGGCATTCCGCTCCCCGATCTCGTCAAGATGGGCTGGACCTCGCAATCGCGGATCGACGAGATTGTCGATCGCACCCGCAACGGCGGCGCCGAGATCGTCAACCTGCTGAAGACCGGCTCTGCGTTCTATGCGCCGGCGGCCTCCGCGATCGCGATGGCTGAAAGCTATCTCAAGGACAAGAAGCGCGTTCTGCCCTGCGCCGCCTACCTCAACGGCGAATACGGCGTGAAGGACATGTATGTCGGCGTGCCGGTCGTGATCGGCTCGAAGGGTGTCGAGCGCATCGTCGAGATCGAACTCGCCGGCAAGGACCGCGAGGCCTTCGACAAATCGGTTGGCGCCGTGCAGGGCCTTGTTGAGGCGTGCAAGAAGATCGCACCGGATTTGCTCGGCCGCTGATGTGAGCTTTGGGCCGAGGGGCCTGTCGATCGGTCCCCCGGCCGTCCCAATTTCCGGCCTCAAACCCGCGATTTTGCGCGCCGGAATCGAGATCTCACTTACGAAATGAAATTGCGTTTTGGGTTGCCCTCGGCGTGGCATATAGTATACCAACGACTAAGTCGGACGCCGCTGTTGATTGGGCGGAACAGGATTCGGGGAGAGCGTCGACATGAATATCCATGAATATCAGGCCAAGGCGCTGCTGCACGAATTCGGCGTGCCGATCTCGAAGGGCGCGCCGGTGCTTCGCGCAGCCGACTCCGACGTCGCCGCCAAGAGCCTTCCCGGTCCGATCTGGGTGGTGAAAAGCCAGATCCACGCGGGCGGTCGCGGCAAGGGCAAGTTCAAGGAAGCCTCCGCGGGCGACAAGGGTGGCGTGCGCATTGCCAAGTCGGTGGCCGAGGTCAACGAATTCGCCAAGCAGATGCTGGGCGCAACGTTGGTCACGGTGCAGACCGGGCCGCATGGCAAGCAGGTCAACCGCCTCTACATCGAAGAGGGATCCGAAATCGACACGGAGTTTTATCTCTCGATCCTGGTCAACCGCGAAACGTCCGAAGTGTCGTTCGTGGTTTCGACCGAAGGCGGCGTCAACATCGAGGATGTCGCGCACTCGACGCCTGAAAAGATCGTCACCTTCTCGGTCGATCCGGCGACCGGCATCATGGGCCATCATGGCCGCACGGTTGCGAAAGCACTGAATTTGACCGGCGATCTCGCCAAGCAGGCGGAAAAGCTGGTGTCCCAGCTCTACGCTGCCTTCACCGCCAAGGACATGGCGATGCTGGAGATCAATCCGCTGGTCGTCACCAAGCAGGGCCAGTTGCGCGTGCTCGACGCGAAGGTGTCGTTCGACGACAACGCGCTGTTCCGTCATCCTGAAATCGTCACGCTGCGCGACGAGACCGAGGAAGACGCCAAGGAAATCGAAGCGTCGAAATACGATCTCAACTACGTCGCCCTCGATGGCACCATCGGCTGCATGGTCAACGGCGCCGGCCTGGCGATGGCGACCATGGACATCATCAAGCTCTACGGCATGGCGCCGGCGAACTTCCTCGATGTCGGTGGCAGCGCCAGCACGGAAAAGGTCACGGCCGCTTTCAAGATCATCACCGCTGACCCCAATGTGAAGGGCATCCTGGTCAACATCTTCGGCGGCATCATGAAGTGCGACGTCATCGCCGAGGGCGTGGTCGCCGCGGTGAAGGAAGCCGGCCTCAAGGTGCCGCTGGTGGTGCGGCTCGAGGGCACCAATGTCGATGCCGGCAAGAAGATCATCCGCGAATCCGGTCTCAACGTGCTGCCGGCGGACGATCTCGACGACGCCGCGCAGAAAATCGTCAAGGCCGTCAAGGGAGGCTGACCATGGCCGCCGATCACCTCGCCGCACCGACGCTGCTTGAAGAACATCGCAAGCTCGCGGTATTCGCGGGCGAATGGGCCGGCGAGGAGATGGTTTATCCCTCGCGCTGGACCGAAGGCGGGCCCGCGACGGCAACCGTCACGGCGCGGATCGATCTCAACGGCTTTTACCTCATTCAGGATTCGCGCCAGATGCGCGATGGCAAGGAGAGTTTCGCCACCCACGGCGTGTTCACCTATGACCGTGACGACCGGCTTTACAAATTGTTCTGGCACGACTCACTCGGTTACTATCCGCCGTCGCCAGCCTCAGGCGGCTGGGCCGGCAAGTCGCTGATCCTGGTGCGCGGCTCGCTGCGCGGCAATGCGCGCCACGTCTACGAAATCATCGACGACAACAGTTACGCCATGAAGATCCAGTTTTCGCCCGACGCCGAAGGGTGGGCCGACGTGCTCACCGGCGTTTATCGGCGGACTCATTGACCCCCTCACCGATTGTCTCGCGAAAGCAGCCCCATCCATGTCCATCCTGATCGACAAGAACACCAAGGTCATCTGCCAGGGTTTCACCGGCAAGAACGGCACCTTCCACTCGGAAGCGGCAATCGCTTACGGCACCAGGATGGTCGGCGGTACTTCGCCGGGCAAAGGTGGGGCGACCCATCTCGGCCTGCCGGTGTTCGATACGGTGGTGGAAGCCCGCGAGAAGACCGGCGCCGACGCGTCGGTAATCTATGTGCCGCCGCCGGGCGCGGCGGATGCCATTTGCGAAGCGATCGATGCGGAAATTCCGCTGATCGTCTGCATCACCGAGGGCATTCCGGTCCTCGACATGGTGCGGGTGAAACGCTCTTTGTCGGGGTCGAAATCCCGCCTGATCGGGCCGAACTGCCCGGGCGTCATGACGGCCGGCGAGTGCAAGATCGGCATCATGCCGGCGAACATTTTCAAGCCCGGCAATGTCGGCATCGTGTCGCGCTCGGGCACGCTGACCTATGAGGCGGTGTTCCAGACCTCGCAGGAAGGACTGGGCCAGACCACCGCGGTCGGCATCGGCGGAGACCCGGTGAAGGGCACCGAATTCATCGACATGCTGGAGATGTTTCTGGCCGATCCCAAGACCACCTCGATCGTCATGATCGGCGAGATCGGCGGATCGGCGGAGGAAGACGCCGCTCAGTTCCTGAAAGACGAGGCCAAGCGGGGCCGCAAGAAGCCCATGGTCGGCTTCATTGCCGGCGTCACGGCGCCTCCCGGACGGCGCATGGGCCATGCCGGCGCCATCATCTCTGGCGGCAAAGGCGATGCCGGTTCCAAGACGGCAGCGATGGAATCGGCCGGAATTACCGTCTCTCCGTCGCCCGCGCGGCTCGGAAAGACGCTTGTCGAAAAACTGAAATCATAGTTCATTTTTTAGTTCTTTTCGGCGGGAAGTTTCTTCCTAAATAGGGTACAGGTTCTGAACCTCGCCGGGCCGCGCTTTGCGGCCCGGCCCGCGCCGTCTGTTACGCGCGAAGAAAAAATAATCAGGACGCTGCCATGTCTCGCCAGGACGCGAATGCTGCATTTGCTCTCTCCTCGTTTTTGCAGGGCACCAACGCCGCCTACATCGACGATCTCTACGCCCGCTACGAGCGGGACCCCGCTTCCGTCGACCCCGAATGGCAGGATTTTTTCAAAAGCCTGAAAGACAACCCGGCCGACGTCACCAGGAATGCCGAAGGCGCTTCGTGGGCGCGCGACAACTGGCCGGTGGCGCCCCAAGACGAATTGACCTCGGCCCTCGACGGTAATTGGGCGCAGGTCGAAAAGGCGGTCGGCACCAAGATCGCCGCCAAGGAGCAGGCGAAGGCGCAGGCCAGGGGTGTCGAGCCCTCGTCCGCCGACGTCAACCAGGCGACACGCGATTCCGTTCGCGCCCTGATGCTGATCCGCGCCTACCGGATGCGCGGACATTTTCACGCCAAACTCGATCCGCTCGGCATCGAGCCGCCACGCGATCGCGAAGAACTCGATCCGCGTAGCTACGGCTTCACCGAAGCCGACTTCGACCGGAAGATCTTTCTCGATCACGTGCTCGGCCTCGAATACGGCTCGCTTCGCGAGATCGTCGCGATCTGCGAACGCACCTACTGCCAGACGCTCGGCGTCGAGTTCATGCACATCTCCAACGCCGCGCAGAAGGCCTGGATTCAGGAGCGCATCGAAGGGCCGGACAAGGAAATCTCGTTCACCCGCGAGGGCCGGCGCGCGATCCTCAACAAGCTCGTCGAGGCCGAGGGCTTCGAGAAATTCTGCGACCTCAAATTCACCGGCACCAAGCGCTTCGGACTGGACGGCGCTGAATCGCTGATTCCGGCGCTCGAACAAATCATCAAGCGCGGCGGCAATCTCGGCGTCAAGGAAATCGTCCTCGGCATGCCGCATCGCGGCCGCCTCAACGTGCTGACGCAGGTGATGGGCAAGCCGCATCGCGCGCTGTTTCACGAATTCAAGGGCGGTTCGGCCAACCCCGACGCGGTCGAAGGCTCCGGCGACGTCAAATATCATCTCGGCGCATCGTCGGACCGGGAGTTCGACAGCAACAAGATCCATCTGTCGCT
>Ga0210389_10001418_pt1 | contig 19347 bp, 10 predicted proteins | sample IncBWH28OmetaG_FD_160127 | JGI IMG/M metagenome (GOLD analysis project Ga0210389, IMG submission 160127) | Forest soil microbial communities from Barre Woods Harvard Forest LTER site, Petersham, Massachusetts, United States - Inc-BW-H-28-O ...
CACCACATAGAGACCGAGCGCGGTCGGAAAGACCATCTCCGCCTTGTAGGCGCGCTGGAGGATCTTCTCGAGATCCCAGCCGTCGACCAGCTCGAGGGCCAAAAAGTATCGCCCCGCCGCCACGCCCAGATCCAGGACCTGCACGATGCTGCCGTGCTGGAGGGTCATCGAGATGTGCGCCTCGTCGAGCAGCATGTTGCGGAACTGCGGATCCGCCGAATACTGGGTGAGGATGCGCTTCAGGACCACCTGCTTCTCGAACCCCTCGGCTCCGTGCTGGACGGCCAGGAAGATCTCGGCCATGCCGCCGTCGGCGAGCTTTCCGAGGATCGTGTACCGGCCGTGCGACGCCATGAGCGCCGGCTAAGGTATCATCCCCCGATGCTGAAGCTCTACGCACGCCTCGCGGGAAAAGCGATCCGCCTGGCGTTGCGGGGGTGGCCGGCCGCCGTCGTGCTGCCGCTGTACGCAACGCTCCTACAGATCGCACGCGGGTTGATCGCCCCGCTGGGCATGCTGGGCGGCTTCCTCCTGGCGTTCGTGGTCGCCTTCCTGGCGTCGAGCTACCTCAACCTGATCTCGCTGGCGGTGGCCGGACGCAAGATCGGCTTCGGCGATTTCCGGGACAGCTTCCTGGCGCACTTCAGCGACGTCATCAGCGTCATGTTCGCGACCTGGGTCATCCAGCTGGTGGTCAGCGTCCTCACCCGTGACGCCGGCGACCGCGGCACGATCATCTTCGTCCTCGTCGACCTGACGATGGTGGTCTTCTTCAACCCGGTCCCCGAGATGATCTACCTCGGCGGGGGGCGGACCCGCTCGTTCGGGCTCCTGATGGAGGCGGGGCGGTTCATCACCGCGCACTGGCCCGAATGGCTGGCGCCCAGCGTGGTCATCGCCGCGGTGCTGCTGGCACCGACCGGCCTCATCCAGCACGGGCCCCTGGCGATGCGGCTGCTCGCCTTTCAGTCGCTGTTCTCGCTCGACGGCCTGACGACGACGGTGGAGAGGATTCCCCTCCTGCTGAAACCGATCATGCTGATCTTTCTCAACTGGGCCATGGTGTTCCGCGGCCTGCTGTTCACCGAGCTCACGTTCCGGGTCCGCCGACCGCGTCCATGGCCCTAGACAAAGACAAAGAGAAGCGCAAGCACCCCGAGACCGATCTGTTCGGCATCGTCGCGGGCTTTCACGACGCGGCCGGTGCCGCGCACACCACCTCCGACGAGACGCGCGCCGCGCTCAAGGCTGCCATGTGGGCCGATCCGCACGCCGAGGCGCCCGAGAACGACGGCTCCCACGCGGTGCGGGTGCTGGTCCCGGGCGGCGACCGGAGATGGCACGGCCGCGCCGATCTGGTGCTGGAGGACGGGAGCCACCGCGTCGTCGAAGGGGAGCTGCCGGGGGATCTGCCGCACGGTTACCACCGTCTTCATCCCGAGGGGCACGGTCAGGGCGACGACGTCTCCCTGATCGTCAGCCCCGGACACTGCTTCCTGCCCCACGATCTGCGCACCTGGGGCTTCGCCGCGCAGGTCTACGCCGCGCGCTCGCGGGGGAGCTGGGGGATCGGCGATCTGGACGATCTCGCGCGCATCGGGCGCTTCACCAAGCGGCTCGGCGGTGGCGCGGTGATGGTGAACCCGATGGTGGCGCCCACGCCGGTGCTTCCGATCGAGCCCTCCCCCTACTACCCGTCGAGCCGCCGGTTCGCCAACCCGCTCTTCCTGCGCGTCGAGGAGGTGCCGGGATGGGAGCAGCTGGAGGCCGGGACGCGCGAGCGGCTGGGCAATGCCGGGCGGGCGCTGAACGCCAGCCGCAAGATCGACCGCGACGCGATCTTCAAGCTGAAGATGGAGGCGCTGGAGGCGATCTTCGCCGCCTTCAACGGTGAAGACGGGTTCGACTGGTTCCGCCGCGGGAAAGGCCAGGCGCTCACCGACTTCGCCACCTACTGCGTGCTGGCCGAGCAGCACGGCAAGGACTGGCGGACCTGGCCGGCGTCGCTGCGGCGCCCCGACGGCGACGGCATCGCCGCCTTTCGCAAGGCGAACGTGGCGCGCATCTCCTTTCACGGCTGGCTGCAGTGGCAGCTCGACACCCAGCTGGCCCGCGCCGCGCAGACGATCGTCATCATCAACGACCTGCCGATCGGCCTCGACGTCGCCGGCGCCGACGCCTGGTGCTGGCAGGACCTCCTGGCGCGCGACGTCTCGGTCGGCGCGCCGCCCGACGAGTTCAACGCCGCCGGCCAGGACTGGGGGCTGACGCCGTTCATCCCCCACCGGCTGCGCGCCGCCCGCTACCGGCCCTTCATCGAGACGATCCGCGGGATGCTCTCGCACGTCGGCGGCCTGCGCATCGACCACGTGATGGGCCTGTTCCGCCTGTTCTGGATCCCGCGCGCGCTCGGGACCAAGGGGGGGAGCTACGTGCGCGCGCGCGCCGACGAGCTGATGGCGATCGTGGCGCTGGAGAGCGAGCGGGCGCGCGCCTTCATCATCGGCGAGGACCTCGGCACCGTGGAGCCGGGCGTGCGCGAGCGGCTGCACGACTACCGGATGCTGTCGTACCGGCTGCTCTACTTCGAGCCGGCGCCGCCGCACCAGTTCCCCGAGCTGGCGCTCTCCAGCGTGACCACCCACGATCTGCCGACCATCGCCGGCCTCTGGACCGGCCTCGACGCCAGGGCGCAAAAGGAGATCGGGATCGATCCCAACGCGGCCGGGACCAAGGCGCTGCGCGACAAGCTGCGCGCGCTCGGCGATCTCGAGGAGGACGCCCCCGTCGAGGCGGTGATCGAGGCGACCCACCGCGCGCTGGCCAAGGCGCCCTCGCGCGTCTTGCTGGCGACGCTCGACGACGCCGTCGCCGCACCCGAGCGCCCCAACCTGCCGGGGACCGTCAACGAGTGGCCCAACTGGTCGCTGGCGCTGGAAAAGCCGCTCGAGGAGATCGAAGCGATGGAGCTCCCCCGGCGGATCGCCGGCGCGCTTCAAAGATAGGGCGCGGGCCAATTCGCGCTACCATGGGCGCGTGGGGCGCCGCGGGGGATTGGTCAGCGCTTGAGCGCGTCTTGCGCTCAGGCTGCCGCGACGGCCTCGACGGCGTCCGCGCGCTGCGCGGTGACCCGAGCGCGCCCTGGGCCGACACCGTGGAGCGCCTCTGCGGCAACGTCCTCCGCGCGCCGGCGGCCACGATCACGACCGCCGCGCCCGGCGAGACAATCAGCGAGCGCGCCTCGGCCAACGAGGGGCGCGGCCGCCTGGTCCTCTGGTCGTCCCTCTACGGAATCTAGCTGGGGCTGGCTACCCGCAACCTCGACGCGAACGACGAGCAGGCGTGCGCGCCAACCTACCCGGCCCTCTTCGCCCGCGACGCCGACGGAAGCTGGGGGATGGGCATGCCCGCCCCCACGCCAGTCCTCGACACCACCGGCAGACGCACCGTGGGCGCCTCGCTGTCCGCGCTGGGCGGAGTCTTCTAGGAAATGTGCGGCCGCGCGCTATCATGCGCGCCGTGAATCCGGACGAGCCCGTCGAAATCGTCGACTACGACCCCCGCCGCGCCCACAGCTACCGCGGCGAGCGCGACCGCGTCCGCCTCGGCCTCGCGACGGCGTCGCTCAAGTTCGAACACATCGGTTCGACCGCCGTCCCTGGGTTGGCCGGCAGACCGATCGTCGATTTGATGCTCGGCGCCTCCCCGACGGTCTGGGCGGCGCTCGAGGAGCTCCGCCCGAGGGTGGTGGCGCTCGGATATGAGGATTTAGGCGAAGCGGGCGTGCCGGGGCGGATCTACTTCCGCAAGCGATCCGCTTTGCGCGCCTTCAACTTGGCGCTCGTCGAGGAGGGCGGCCGGCTCTGGCGCGACAACCTCGCGCTGCGGGACTACTTGCGCGCGCACCCGGAGGAGGCGGCGGCGTACGCGGCGGCGAAGCGGGCGGCGATCGCGGGCGGGGCGACGTTGGTGGCGTACTCAGCGGCCAAGGCGCCGGCGTTGGCGACGCTGGTGGAGAAGGCGCGCGCCTGGCGAGGGGGCTGACCCGAGCCCTCGCGCCACCAGCGGATCTCGGACGAGGTGTCGATACGCTCGATGGCGGCCGTATCGGTTGCGGCAGCGATGACGCGCATTCGGCCATGGCAGCGCGGGCACTCCAATGCGTCGACGAAAACTACCCACCTCCAGATCGTTTGATCGAGGTTCCGCACCAGACGCGCGTGGTTCTGACGCCCGCGTCGGCGAGGCGAAATCGCGACGCTCCTCTGGCTTGACGGTTGCTGAAGTTGGCCCAACGGTTCGTGCGTGCGAAACGCCCTATTCCGTGCGGGCCTCCAGGCGGCGGTGGTCGGCTGCGGGTCGAGCTCGGGCAGCGGGACCGGAGGCACGAGCGGCGCGGCCCGGGCGAACGGCACCGGCGGGGCGAACGGCACCACTGCTACGGCTTCATGAGCGGCACTGGGTGCACGGTGCAGATCACCATCAGCGGCAGCGCCCCTCCTATCAAGTCACCCATTTCATATTCTCTGGGGAAGCCTCGGGCAGCGGCGTTTCGGTCGACCAGACGGGTAGCAACGTGGTGATCCACCTGCTAACCGACGCCACCGCCAACATTTGTCGCGACAACGACTACATGGCGACCGGGACCGTCGGCGCCGGCGGCACGTCAATGTCGGTGATGCTCTCCGGTCCCCCTTGCGGCAGCTCGGATTCGGTCTACGTCATCGTCACGTTGACCAAGCGTGACCGTGCCCTACCTGGGTTCTTCGGACCAGTGAATCCTAGAGAACAGCCTCTCCGCTCTGATTTTGATTGCCCCGGCTTCGACCACATCATCGTCAACGACGAGCACCACACAGAGCGCCTTCTGCCACGACCACCTAGCCTACTACCACAGCCCGACGGCGCTCGACGCCTACCCCTTCCGCCACACGGAACCCCAATCGCTGGAATCCCAGTCATCGACAGCCTCCATCATCGTTACGGTTTTGTCGTGGCGGCACGCGCCCCGCCGTCGGTCGATCACGCATCGACTGATATCGGATTGAGTTTCTGCGGCCCACAAGTGTGTGCTCGCGCCGCTGCGGATCGACCCTGGCTGGTGAGCGAGGCCCAGTCGTGATACTCATGAGGCAATGAGCTTACCGGCGCGCGGTGAACAGGTCGTTGCTTGCATTACGGTCTTTGCGGTGGCGGGGTGGATGGGGTGCGGAGCGAAGAGCGCCGACGGAATCGATAGCGGGGGCGCGCCCGGGTCCACCTTTGCAACAAGCGTCGACGGGGGCGCTCTCCTTAATGATTTGACCCCGGCCCAAGCGACGCAGCTGTGCGCCGACATCAACCACCTCGTGACCGATGGAGGCCTTGAGGCCGCATATTGCAACGCACTCAACCTGTCATTTGCCGTCAACTCCGCGGAAACCTACCTTCAAGACAATCCCAGCGCCTCGACCGCCACGTTGCAGGCGAAGTGCTCGAGCTATCTCGAGCTCGAACAATCTGGAACCTGCACCCCGATTGCCGCGTGCGACCTGTCCACGATCGGCACCCAGCCGGCTGCCTGCATGGCGACCGTATCCGACGCTGTCACCTGCATCAATGAAAACGGAATGACTGCTGAGGCGCTCGCGAAGGTGACCCCCGGTTGCACAAGTCTCTCGGCTACTGTCCTGAACCGCTTCTATGCCGCCGGTGGGGCGTTCGAAACGTATAACATTACTCCGAATTCGGCGAGCTGTGCGGCGCTCGTCAATTGTCGTGGCCTTACGGCTTATTAGTTGCCCGGGCGCAGCACGCGGCCGCGTTCCACCATGTAGCTTTTCAGCTCAGCCCCCGTGGCGGACGTCTCCTAGAGTGCCTTCCTCCTTGCCGTCTGTGGGCTCTCCGGCGTCTCTCGGCCGGCGTCATCCTCGATTTCAAGGGCTCCTCCGGGGTAATGGCGGGTCCCTAAGAATGCCAGCGGCTGAAAACCATAAAAACCGGCCGCGATTGGGCGCCGCGCTGTCCGGCTTTCTGCTGAGCAGCTACGGCATGCGGCTGCCAGCCTGGTTCGTGACGTGGCCGCGCACCGCTTTCCCTCCAGAGCTGTGCTCCCGTGGCACCAGTCCGAGGTAGGCACTCACTTGCTGCAGCTGTCGGCGCGCATCGCGTACCGAAATCGAACTACCAGGACCTGTCCCTCCTCTTCCCGGCGCACGATCGCTTCCTTCGTCCCCATCCCCCTGTACCAATCAACAGTAGCAACCCCAGGTCTGGCTTCGTTGTGTTCCAGATCACCGCCACCTTCACTCCCGCCTGCGCAACTACGAGCCCTTTCTAAAGCTACTCTCAATCAGCTCTCGTATCCGCATGAGAGCATCTTGGGAGAGTTGACGATCCCTCCCCTGCTCTCTAACGACTCCTTCGTTATCAACGAATGTCTCGCTGCTTGGCTTGCCCAAATGAATTTGGGTGATCTTGATTCTCACGCGCTTCCGACTAAACGATGACTGAGCCGTTGGGCTTGCGGTTGCTAGCAACTCCAGAAACTCGGTCACTTCTCGCCGCCCGGAGATCTCCGTTCGGTCGCCGTCTGTTTCGATTCCTTCGGGCGTTACGCCCGTAAGGGTCTCAGCCCCAATCGGGATATAGCGTATCGCCAGCTTCACGTTAGCCCCCTCCGCCGACATGCACAGGATTCCCACCGTCAACAGTGCAAGCGCGCTGACTAGCCTCCTGGAGCAAAGAAATGAAGTCGTCATCGGATAGTCCTTTGAAGGGTTTCAGGAAAGTTTGTCCATTTTAGTAAGCCGCGCGATCGTTGTAGTCGCCGAGTTCTCTCATGATCGGATTTTCGTTCATTCCGACGTTATACATGCCCTCGCCAAATCGCACGCTATCTATGTCCGAGTACCCGGCAAGGTGTCCCAGTTCATGTGCTAGGATTCTTGTTAAACTAAAGCTGCCGCCGCCTGGACCAGCAGTTGAGTCGTATGTTCGAGCAGTATCGGACAAATCGACTGTAATTGTCCTTCCCAGAGTAAAGGATCCTATCCTGGTCGCCAAAGATCCGCTGTCGATAATCACGACCTCAGCCGGTCTCGGATTTCCGTTAAGGTCAGCACTGTCCTCGACAATGTCCGCAAGATACTCCCCCCGCGAAGTGTCCTGTGCAATAGTGGTGAGATCGGTCATCACCGCTAGGCGATCCGAAGCGTCGCCGCCGTATACCGTGACCGGCGTCCCGCCAAGTTGGAACGTCAGGGTTTCGCCATTCTGAATGGCATTCGCCCTAACGGCGTCCCTGGTGTCGACCCGGTATTGATCCTTTGCGCTTTGGCCGCTTAGTCCCTCCTGGGCCGCACTCGCCTGCGAAACCTTGGCAGCCACCGCCTCGATCCCCATCATCGCGGCACCCTCGGCCGCGCTCATGAACGCCGCAGCGAGGATGTCGTCGCCTCCCCACTTGCCCTTGTTTGCAAGATTCGTGAGAGCAGTCGTTACTGCCGCCGAGGCGGATCCGTTGACCAGCCCTTGCAGCGACCCCGATGGGCCGGCGTCATAACCCACAATTGCGACTCCTACCCCGATCCCGAAGTTTATCGCAGTTTGCTGGTAACTTGCGCCGTTCAGGAGCGACACGCCGGCATTGAACACCGCGGACTCGAGACCAAACACGAGGCATCCTACAGGTCCCGTCGCGCAGGCAGCGATGAACACGCCGGCCTGTGCCCAGTACATTGGGTTCTCGGCGTCGGACTTGACAGAGTTCCAGAAGCCGCCCCAGGAGACGTATCCCGTCGGATCCGTGTAGCGCAACGGATTGTTAAGCACATAGCTGTAGCGGTTGTAGCTCTGCGTGTCGGAGATATCCTGCACGTTCGGATCAGGCGAGAGGAACCGCCCCAGCACTGGATCGTAGACGCGTCCGTTCATGTTAACGAGACCGACGTCGGGAATCTGCTCCTGCCCCGTGAACTCGCGGTTGCCGACGGGCGGCGTGAACGACTGCCAATTCGCGGCCGACTCGTCCGGATTCCGACGGGCGCCCCATGCGTCGTAGGCCAGGACGGTCGCGTCGGAGCTGGAGGTGGACACGCGCCCCTCCTCGTCGCTCACCGCAGTCACCGAACCGAGGTGGTCGAAGCTGAAGTATTTCGTCGCCACCCCGCTGCCGTCGATGACACGGACCGCGAAAGCATTCCCGCCATGAACGCCGCCCGCGTAGATGTAGTGAATATTTTGGACGGTCGTAGTGCCCGCGGCTTTCTTCGTCGTCTGCTCGAAGAGGCCCTTCCCCGTCCCGCCGAGGCCGACGTAAACGGTCCGGACGGTTGTCGAGCCACTGGTCAGTGACTGCACCACGCGGTTCGCGTCCGCACCGTAGACGAGGTCGACGGTTCCAGTGTCGTTCCCTTGCGAGGGCATCGGATCGCTGACGATCCTCGTCACCTTGTTCGAAGCATTGTACGTCACCGTCCGACTCCCGCTGGACGTCATGTTTCCGTTCGCGTCGTAGACGTAGGGACTCCCGCCGTTCACCGTGCAGACGGCGTGCGGCCCGGCCGCGCAGCCGGCGCTCGTTCCGTAGTTGTATGTTTGGGCGTCCTTTTGAGTGAGATTGCCAATGGCGTCGTAAAGGTAGCTGTTCGACCAGGAGGACGAGGATGCGCCGCCCGAGGTTTGCCCACTCGCGGTGAGTAATCTGTTCGTCAGGTCGTAAGTGAATGTCTCTTGCGACGTGAGCGGGTTAACGGCGTCTGTCCGGGTCCGGGTCAGCAGGTCTCCGATCTCGTCGAACTCATAGCTCCAGTCCTGGATGACTTTCTCGTTGTCCGCGTGCGCAGTCGACTTGGTTTCCCGCAGCCATCCCGTCAGCGGGTCACGGGTGGACACCGCCTCGACACCGTTCCGCATCTGTTCATCGATAACTTGACCCAGCGCGTTCATAACCTTCGCCTGCCACAGAACGGAGTAGTCCGTGGAGTCGTCGGTCAGGTACTGAAGATATCCCAGGCTGGTGTAGTGATAGCCCACCGCTAGCTGCTGGCTGCCATTGACCACCGGATAGCGAATCTGACTCTGGCGACCAAGAGGATCGTATATGTACGAGGTGGTGAAGTTGGTCCCGTCCGCACACTCATCGACCTGCCGCATTCCGCCGAACTGGTCGTAGCCGAAGACCTTGACCGCTCGGTTCGTTCCCGGTAGGCCGCTGAAGGCGCTGGGCATCGTGCAGTCTCCAAGCGCGGCCGGTGGACTCACCATCGCCGCGAGCTGGCCAATCCCGGCGCCAGCACCGACGTCGTAGAGCCATCGCGACATCCCTTCCGTTGGAGTGGTCTTGGTTAGCATGCGACTGAGGGGGTCGTAGCTCATCGTCGTGCCCGTCGTGCTCGGGTCCAACTGGAGGGCGTTCGGATCGATCTGCTGCACGAGATCGCCAAAGCCGTCCTGCGTGTACTGCCAGTGTCCCATGTCGGGATCGCTCATCGTTTGCTTCCGACCGCGCATATCGTACGTGACGAGGATCTGGTTGCCGACGGGATCGGTCGTGTCGGTCACGTTCCCGTCGGCGTCGTAAGAGTAGGAGGTGGTCACGTTGCCAGTCTCTGTAACCTTGGTCTCACTCGCTACCTTACCGATCGCGTTCTTGGTCTCGCTCTCGATTTCCGTGACCGGCTCGCTTTGGCCACCAGGCGTACCCGGTCTGTTGACCGTCTTCTGTGTTTGAATGGTGGATCCGTTGTACGTCGTCGTAGTGCTTATCGACTTCAAGAAGCCGGAATCGTCGATGGATCCCACCGGAACGGTCACAGACGAGACTCGATTGACGAATACGCTGTCGAGCTGTGTGACGGTGAAGTAGGGTTGATCCGTGGAAAAGAACGGCTTTGACTGCTGCGACACCCGTCCCATCGCGTCGTGCAGCGTCCGGGTCTCGATCAAGGAGCCGTCAAAACCACCCGTGAGGGTTTCTACGACTTGGCCGTGATCGTCGGTAAAGGTCCAACCTCTGTTACCCGACGGCGGCGTCACCACTGTAACGACCTTGGCAGTGCAGTTCTCCGCAGTGTTGGAGCACTGGACGGTGGGATCTGACACCGCCAGGCGGTGGTCGATCGTGGTGGTTAGCGGATCGCTCGAGCGGCACCGATCGATCACCGATGTCTGCCGACCGAGGGCGTCGTATGCGTAGCACGTCTCTATTGCGTTCGGATCGGTCTTCGTCAGAACAGCACCTAAGATCGGATCATAGACAGTCGTCACGGAGTGTCCGGCGGGGTCGGTCGTGCGGACCGGAAACCGACCCGCACCGTCGTAGCTGACGCTCGTCGTCCGGAATGGTGGATGCTCGCATGCGCCTTGCTGTAGCGGATCGCACTGTGTGGGCGCCGTCCAGCCGGGCTGGCAGCTACCGAAATCGTTGGCACAGCCGGTGGTGGTGATTAAGTTCCCGAACCGATCGTAGGCATACGCGGTGTCGAGCTGGATCGGCCAACCGGCGCCCGGCTCGAGGTGCGTCTTCGTCAGCGCAAGCTGCGTTGATGAGCTCCCCCCGAAGGTGTTCGCCGGCGAATACTCGAACGTCGTCGTATGCGTGGTGTTCTTCGTTCCGCCGGTGGCCGTGACGACCGTCCGGTCCGGCCTCCCCTGCTGTTGTTCTGCAGTCGCAGTGTAGTAGTTGACAGCGGTTTTCGAGAAGGTCTCCGTGGAGGGCCCTGGCGTCCTATCCACCACGACGTGCTCCGTCTTGGTCGTCGTCGTCGTCGTCGTCATCGCATTTCCGAAGTCGTCGTACTGGAACTCCGAGTCCGTGACGATCGCATCGGTCGTATCGTTCGCAGCAGCGTTCGGGTTAAGAGCGTCGTTAGCTTCAGGATGCAGATATGTCGTGTCGACGATCGAGCCCGGGAACACGAACAGGGGACCTTCGGGCACCCCATGCCCGAGGTCTTCACCGCACTCGAACTCGACATTCGGAACCGTCCCGTCGCAATAGGTCGTAACGGTCTCGGTCATCAAATACTTGTGCCACACCGCAGAAGGACTATTGGGGAAGAAGGTGAGCTGGTACTTGTCGACCTGCGCCGGCAGGCCCGTGTACGGATAGACTTGCGCATATCTGGTCACTGTTAGCGTGTTCGACGCCTGATCCTGAATCTCGACCCGATCAAACCCTAATGGGCCGCGGCCGTTTGTGTCCTGGCGCAACGAGTGATACGTGAAGGTCTGCGTATTCAATTGCCCGGTGCCGGTCCCGTCGGCTGCCGTCGTGTTCGCGACGACGAGAAGCGGAACCGCCAGGAGCTTAGTGTGCTCCTTCGTCGTGTCGTCGTCTCGGTACGTCGTCGCTCCCAATTGTGACGTGATGTTCACGTAGGTCGCGGTCGTCGGCGCGGCCAAGCCGTTGGGGAAGGTCGAAATGTAGGGGGCCCGATTCCCGTTCATCCACGCGCCCGGGGCAAGTCCCTGGTCACCGGCCTCTTCCTGGATCAAATCGACGAATCCGTCGCCATTCAAGTCGACAAACGCGCTGCCAATGTCTGCGATATCCGAGATAGCGCTCGGTGCGACTGCCGGAATGCCCGAGGGGCCAATCGCCGCCTGCCAGGAGGTGATTCCGTCGGGATCGAGCCAGGTGGTGCCCGTGTTGTACAGGATTTCGATGCCGCCCTGGTTCGACGCCGATACAGCGGGTCCCACGTTTTCGTGGTATCGAATCAGATCCACGAGCCCGTCGCCGTTGATGTCCGCCAGGGTGAACCCGAAGTCCTCGTCATCGGTGTTCATTATCGGGTTGGACACCTTTGGCAGCGGATTCTGGCTCTGGGCCTGCAGCGGGTCCGTGATCGTCTGGACAGTCGGAACGAGATTGTTGAGAACCTGGAGGTACGGTGCGGTGTATTGATCGACGAACCCCCACCCTATTCCATTTCCAAACCCGATCGTCGTCGCGACTCCCGGCAAATTCGCGTCCGTGCCGAACGCCGAAGAAAAGAAGCTCACAAAGTCGTAGAAGCCGTCCCCGTCTATGTCGGCGTAACTCGGCCGAGCTTGGGGATAACCCAGTTTCTGCGCGTTTTGTGGAGTCTGCGCAGACTCGACGGGCGGCTGTGCGAACGACACTTGAGAACCCGACGAAGTGTTGATGAGAGTGGTCGGCGGCCCCTCAAGTGTACCCTCAGGATCCACACCGAGGCTGAAGAGATCGGGAAGGCCGTCGCGGTTGACGTCTTGGAGCTGCATTTGGACCTGGGTAAGGCCGGTGTAGAGCCTAGGAATCGAACCGCTAAAGCCAGGGCTCGATACCATCTGGAGGGTCCAGGGAGTTTGCTGGCCCGTCCCGTCATTCTGGCCAACCGCCAACGCACCCGAGTTCAGAAGGACGTCGACTTCCGCCCGTGCATCGGACGATTCTGCGACCAGCACCAGGTCCGCCAATCCATCTCCGTTTACGTCAGCGACGGTCGCGGGGAACTCCGTCGTGAAGTGGATTGCGTTGGGCTGAGTGATGACGTCGTTTTGCGATGGCGGCATGATCCCGAATTCGCCGTGGAACTCCCAGCCCCCACTTTGGCCGCCGGGCGTGAATGTGTTGAGCCAGACCGCTGGAGAGTATGGCTTCGACGGACCACTGCAAGACTTGTTGAACGGGCAGCTTACGCAGCCGACATCCGTGCACATCACGTTTGCGGAGTCCACGACGATGTCCGGGCGTCCGTCGCCGTTCACGTCCGCGAACCGAACGCCGGTGGGATTGTCGTTGTCGTCTGACAAATCGACAGGAAACGTTTGATTTCCGGAAAGCACGCTTCCCCAGTCGGTGCCGGTATTGAGGACCGTAAGCCGCTGGTCCTGCCCGGAGCCCGCAGACCCATTCGCTCGGGCGAGCACGAAGTCGCTGCGACCATCTCCATCGATGTCGATGAACTGCGTCCCCCGGAGCCCCTTCCCAGTCCCCACGCCGGGAACAAACCCGCTGCTGCTGTTCCCCTTGAAGAACCCCAGTGCCCAGGCGTCCGCCCTCCCCCAGGAGCCCTCCCCCTCAGGATACTTCCAGGCAAACGTGAGCGGCGTCAGTGGCTGCGTGCAGGTCGCCCCGGCGCAATAGCCGATGGATTGGAGCTCGCTCAGACCGAGCGATGGCTGGGATGAGAAGCACCCTCCGGGTGAGGATGCTTCAGGAGCGGCGGGGGTGTATGTGAGCGTGTAGGTTCCCTGTGGCGTGCTGATCGATGTCAAGCGCTGGTTCTGCGGGATCTTCAAGGAGGCAAAGCGCGTCCACCGGATGTCAGGGCGGCACTCGTACTGGAAAGTCACCGACGCGAACGTACAGCTAGCAGGCGTCGGTTCGGCATCACAGCCAGAAGTCGAGAGAGACCCCGTATAGTCGATCTTCGAGACCCAGATACCCGAATCGCCGAAGGCGTTCGATGCGCTCTGCGAACCGTCTCCTTGATCGTTGTTGTAGTGGATGTTGAAGAAATTCCCCCATTGATCGACGATACGGTCGAGCATCCACACCGCAGTGTTGATGCCGGTCGAATCGTTCACGCGATCTATGGTCCGTAGTCCGTAGTAGCGCGTTTCGCCAGCCTTCGTGACGACCTGAAACTCGCCCGTTGAATTCAGCGTGATCGTGCTGAAGTCCTTTTTTTCGGGCGTGTAGCACATCACCACAGACGACGAAGATGATGAGCAGTTTCCTGTCCCTGGTGAAGTGTCGAATAGCTTCTGACCGTCCAAACAGACGCCGTCGGTCTTGCCGTCTTGGTTGGTCTGAGCGTTCGTCAGCGAGTCCATCATCACAGGCCGTCCGAATCCATCCTGCTGGCGGGTCCGCGGGCAGCGGGTGATCATCGAGAGGCCGCCCAGACTCCACCCCTGACCGGCGATTCCATCGGCGGCCTGGCTGCTGTAGGCCAGTGATAAATTGGGCGCCATGCCCGCAGCCCCGGGTGGAATCGAGATCGGGACCGTGTAAGTCGCCGCGCCCGAAGGGCTGACCGCAAACTGCCCTGTCAGGACCCCGTTGAACTCCGCACCCATGGCCGGCCCCTGCACCGGCTTCGTCGGATCCGTCGGCGGCGTCGAATCGAGATTGACTTTCGTCCCATCCAGCAATGTCGCATCCTGCGTCCCGTCCCCGTTTGGTGTGACTGGAAGCTGTTGCGAGCCCGGCCTCGCCGTCGCGCTGTGGCTCCCGACCGTCCAAGTCAGGAGCGACCCGGACAGCGTTGCGACGAAGGGCGCGTGGGTCGTCGACACGAACGTAGTCGGGGGTAGCTGCGCAGGCGATGCGATGAATCCGCTCGAGTTCGAGAGGCCGTTCCCCGTCCCGTACGGGATGGTGACCGTCGTGGACGCCGTCGTGACGTAATCGAAGACCGCTTTTGTCGTCGAACCTTCTTGAGCGATGCCGAGCAGCGACGGCACGACGTCGGGCATAGATCGGATGTTGTCGAGAAGGTAGTGCCCAGTCTCGTTGGACGCGACGTTCAGCAGCACTGAGAACGTCAGGTCGGAGTAGACGCCATGAGCGATCGTATTTGCCGTTGCCACCGGCATCTGGAACGCCACCGTCTGCCAGGTCCCAAGGGTTAGTCCTGTGAGGCTTATGTCGCCCAGAGAGATGTTGTTAATACCCAGCGACGGGCTGTTCACGAGCATCTGGACGTCGCCGTAGGATGACGGGTTTGCCTGACTGGTGGGCAGTTGGATGTCGAGCAGGAAGATCGGGTTGACCCCGCCAATCGAGCTCATGGGAGCGCTGGTGAGGCTCGCCCTGTTCTGCGCGGTCACCTCAAATGAGAAGGCACCCTGGGTGCGGTTGGGGTTCAGACCGACGATGCTCGCTGTGGCCGTTGGGGCGAACGCCCAATCGGCGAGCGCCTCGAACCCGAGAATGTCCGACGTGGTACTTGAAACCGGACAGGTCCCCGTCGTTCCGCTGCAGACGGGCGCTGGCGAGCCGGCTCCACAGATCGTTCCAGCGGTAGCAAATGTGTCCGCCGGGCAGGTCGCGGTCGTTCCGGAGCACGTTTCTGCTACGTCGCACGCACTCTCAGCGGGACGGCAGACCGTCCCGGCCGGGGCGAGTCCGTCCGCCGGACAGACCGCCGACGTGCCGGTACATGTTTCGGCGGCATCGCATCCGCCGGCAGAGGGCCGGCAGATCGTCGTCGATGGTGCGAACGTGTCGGCTGGGCAGATTGATGAAGTGCCCGTACAGGTTTCAGTGGCGTCGCAGGTCCCTGTCGACGCACGGCAGACGGTCGTCGCGGGCGCGAACTGATCTGCAGGGCACGCCTTAGTCGACCCATCGCAGGTCTCAGGAACATCGCAAACCGTGACAGCGGAGCGGCAGACTGCCCCAAGAGGCTGTACGGCGTCCGCCGGGCAGGTAAGCGCAGAGCCGTTGCAAGTCTCGGCGACATCGCAAGCGCCGGAGGCCGCCCTGCACACGGTTCCGTTCGAAAGCGGGCTGCAGGTTCCGAGGTGTCCGGCAAGGTTGCACGCGCCGCAGGTGCCCGTGCAGGAGGTGTCGCAGCAGATGCCGTTTGCGCAAAAGCCAGAGGCGCACTGGCTGTTCGAGCTGCAGCCTAAGCCGAACGACGCGTCATAGAGATACGCGGCATTCTGGACGGTGGAAGAGGACGACAGGCCGCCGGCGACCAGGATCATGTTGCTCCCGAGGAGAACCGCCCGAGAGCCCTGCAACGGACCGGGCATCGACGGGGTGGCGGTCCAGGTCGACGTGCCACTGAACAGTTCCGCCGAAGAAAGCGGGGTACTGCCCGTCGCCGATCCGCCAGCGACGATCACGGAACCGTTGGCCACGATCGACGTCGGCAAAACGACGGCGCTCGCCCCGACCCTAAGCGAGGTCATCGTTCCCGCCGACGACCAGGTACCGTTTGAGACGCTCGGGTCGAAAACGATCGCACTCCCAAGGACCTGCGATCCATTCAGACCACCCCCGACGAGAATCTTGCCGTTCGAATTCGGCAAGACAACTGCGAAATGCTGCTCGCGGGGGGGGCTCGGAATCGACGCCAGCGTGCTGAACGCGTTCTGGACCGGATCGAACAGGTACACCGCCGAAATTGTGGAGCTGCCGTTATTTCCAGCCACAAGAAGCACGTGGTTGTTCAACTGATTGTTCGTCGTCTGGATCAACGTCGCGGTGCCGTATCGCCAGCCTGTCGGTGGAATGGGTCCTGTCGTCGCAACCCAGGATCCGGAACCCGACGCAGGGTTGTAGAGGGCCGACGTCGGAATCGTCGCGGTCCCGTTCATGCCTCCCGCCACCAGCACGCGCCCATCGGCCAGCAGCGTCGCCGTGTGCAGATGTCGCGCCGTATTGAGGCTTCCGGCCGCGCTCCAAGTCCCGGTGGAAGGCGAATAGAGCTCGGCCGAAGTCGTGCTGGTCGTCCCGGAGATTCCGCCTGAAACCAATATCTTCCCGCTGGTCGTCGTGTTCCCCGATGTACCGAGCTGCATCGCGGCGTGGAGCCTACGTGCGTTCGCCATCGACCCGGTCGCGCTCCATACACCGGTGCTCTTGTCGTAGAGTTCCGCGGACGTCAGACCCGTCGTGGAGCTGGTGGAGCTGCGTCCTCCGGCAACCAGAACCTTTCCCGTACTCGCAATGAGAGTGAGGCTATGCTCGTAACGAGCCGTAATCATTGAACCAGTCGTGGTCCAACGCGGGTCGAGTGTCGCAGGGTAGACGACTGAGGCGTCGGGCCAGGTCACGCGAACGATGCAACTCGTGGCGCCAGGATCCGTCACTGTGCGTCCCCATGGCGGGCTCGGATCGGAGTCGACCAAACAATCGCTGACAGCGAGCGCTCCATCGGTGCTGACGCCGTCGGCGCCGACGATATAGGGCGGTGCGACGCGAAGCCGCGGTGTCCCCGACGCGTCGAGCATCTCCAGCGTCCCGCCCACGAGCCGCAGCCCCGCGACACCCTTTCCGAGCGCGACGCTGTAGTCGATCTCGGGCGTCGCAGGACGCGCGGGTAAGCTGACAAAGTCCTCGCTGCCGCCGGGCAGCGCCCGATGCAGCACCGCCCCGCCCGCGAGCGCCGCCGGGTAGACGACGTAGCCGCTGGCTGTCTGGGCGGCGACCGGCAATGCCCCTTTGAGCGTCACGTCGACCGATGCACCGCTGGTCGTGTCTTGCAGATGAAGAGCGGAGTTGCAGAGCGCAGGGAGAACCACTTGAGCCAGCTTGGACTCGCCGGCGAGTGTCGCCGCTGCGAATTGTGGCCGCAGGCCGCCCGCCACACTCGCGAACCCCTGAGTGATCGCACTCTGAACCAGCGACCCGGGCAGCGCCTGAATCGCTGCGATGATCTGGCTGGCGCTTGCCGTCGCACCGACTGTCAGAGCGCTTGCGACCTGAATCGAGCTTCCGTTGTCGCTCACGGTGTTATTGCGGCAGGAACTGACCGCCAGCATCGTAGCGACCGCAACAACTACCGCGCCGAGACGGCGAGAGCGTAGCGGTATTCGTTCTCGACACCGGCGGACTAAGTCGCTCGCACGACACACCACCACAATGAGGACAACCCCCGCTTTCGGTCGGATCGGTAGCATTTACGCCCTCTCCCAACCGGAGTCCCCACACCCCGCCCGGAATTCAGATTTATTCGGTCTTGAGCGAGCCCATCTTGCCCAACTCCATTTTCCGGCGTCAACGGGATAGTTGACCGTCGACACAAATTGTTTCGGTTCGCAGAGCGCAACTCCAACCCACAATCTTGACAGGCGAGAAGGCATGCCGGCCGACCTGAGCAACGTTCGCGCCAATGATTGTTTCGCATTCGTGCTCGATTGCAGGCGCGCCAACGACGTGGAAGATCAGGTACTTCAGCCACGCGCCAACGACGTGAAGCGGTTCGACGCGGGACAGTCACACGTCGAGCGCGACCGACCGTCGGCGGCCGGAATTCGGACGCCCCGTCCGAGCCGCGGCCAGCTCTGTCCGACTCCCGGCCGGTCTCCGTCGCGCCTTCCGTCATTCCGACAACGCAGCATCAACGGAGTTCCGCCTGTGAGAGTACGAGTGAGATCTCACTCGTACTCGAGACCCGCTATTCCGGGTCTTCGACTTGCCGTCGCGGCGGCACAACCGGCGCAGCCGGACGCTCGCCCGGCCCAGGCGAGCTGACGTTGTCCACCGACGGCGGCGGCCCGGAGGCTGCCGGCGCAACGACGGGTGGCGCGTAGCCCGCCGGGGCGGTGACGCGACGGTGGAAGCGCGGACTGCTGCCGCCGCCCGACTCAGCGATCGCTTCGTTGCAAGCGTTGACGCGGCTGAAGCCAACGCCCGCCGAGATGGCCGTCAGGGCCAGCAGGGCCGAACCGATCGTGATGTCGGCGGGACGGGACAGCGACGTTCCTTTGTAGTCGGCGTCGGTGCGCGTGATCGCGTAGACGGTGCGCGCGCCCTCGAGCCCCGCCAGCACCACGTCGAAGACCGGCCAGCCGCCGCTGGTGGTGCACTGATCCGGCTCGACGTACCGCTCGTTGGGTGGCGGTCCGTTCACGAACATCAGCGAGCAACTCGTGGGGAGCAACATCGTTGCACAGATTGCCAATCGTCTCATGGCCGTCAGCGACAGCAATGAGCGGGCCAGCTGCCGCAAAAGAACGGCTGGGCAACCCTCACTCTCGGGCTTCCTTGAATTCCGCGCCTTTAGCAGGCGCCGGTTCTCGGGCGACCTCGCTCCAGTTTCGAAACCTGGGGCCGCGATGTCCTACGACCGGAGTAGGCGATCGAGGTTCTGCTTTTCCCAGGCGCAGGCACGGCCGTAGTCGGGAAACTGGCGCTCCTCCTCGAGGAACGCGGGCGTGTGGAAGCGGCGGCGGCCGTTCTCGCGCTTGACCTCGTGCTTGCCGTGCAGCATCTCGTGAAAGACGATCCACGCCACGAAGTAGTCGGGGACGCAGGCCTGGTCGAGCGCCGGGTGGATGCGGATGATGCGATCCTCGACGGCGAAGCTCCCCATCTTGATCGACCGGCGCCGCTGCCGCTGCGAGGCGACCGGCCCCCAGGTGATGCGCGCGTCGAGCGCGCCGCCGAACCAGGCGACGTTCAGCTGGTCGAAGATCGCCTGCAGGTCGTGGTGGCGCCCGGCCGTCCGGACGCTGAGGTGGCGCGGGCGGCGCGTCTGCTGGCGGATGATGTGCTGGTGCTGCTCGATGAACTCGCCCAGCAGGGTCGACGCGCGCCGGTCGTTGTGCACGACGTAGCGGGCGAGCGCCCGCACCACCCGCGGCTCGGCGCCGACGAACATCTGGTGCAGCCGCAGCCGGTAGCCGTCGGACTTCCGGCGCACGGAGATCATGCTGTAG
>Ga0210389_10001419_pt1 | contig 19333 bp, 17 predicted proteins | sample IncBWH28OmetaG_FD_160127 | JGI IMG/M metagenome (GOLD analysis project Ga0210389, IMG submission 160127) | Forest soil microbial communities from Barre Woods Harvard Forest LTER site, Petersham, Massachusetts, United States - Inc-BW-H-28-O ...
ATCAATACCAGCACACGAACTGGCGTTGTCGTCGGAGGACGCGTCACGACGACTCCTCGCCGCTCGATCCGTATGTCCGATGAGAGTGGGCTGCCGGCCATACCAAGGCTGAGGCTGAGGGAGACGCTGACGGAGGCGTTGTGCCGTCTCCTGGCCGGATGCCTCAAAGCCAACGCCAGCGGCCCCGATAACTGCACCGTCGAGTACCGGGCCGTCCCGAAGGACCCCTGACAGCTCGCTCATCGTCGACTACATCACCGGCTGATGCGAACACGTCCGCTGGAGCTATCCCACCAAGCACTGGCACCAGGAGGAGCGAACCGTGTCCCCCTACAAATCGGCATCACGTAAGTCCGTGTAACCAACGGGGTGAGACATCACAACTAGCCGGCGTCAGGCGTCCGGCCGGCATCCTTGAGAGCCCGGCATCGACGATGACTGGTGTCGCACAACGGATAATTGTTGCTGCGCCGACAGGTGCAGATCGCCACCATGAACCGGTCGGACTCGACGACATCGCCCGCGGGCAGCTCAATGCGTACCGGACCCGACACCAGAATGGGCCCTCCTTCCACCACCTGCACGCGGGTCTTTGCGTGGGGCACAGTCATGGCTTGTCCGCCCGGATCACCACAAGCTGCTCTTTCCGGCGTCCGCGCGGCAGCCGCCCCGTTTCGGCCAACCAGATCGCTCGGGCCGACATGACGGGGCCGAATGGAATCCACTTCGAAGCAATGACTTTGGTGTCCAGGCCCGTCGATCTCAAGCGGTCCAGCGACGTTTGGACGCCGGCACATGCCGACTGCACCAGCAGCAGTGATCCGCCCGCACGCAGCAGCGTTGACGCCGCTTTGCACAGCGGATCCAATACCAGACGCCCATCAGGGCCCCCGTTCCACGCCCACGACGGACCGGCGCTCGAACAAATTAGCTCGGAGTCGTCGCGGGGCGGAGTCGGGACGTACGGCGGATTCGCCACCACCACGTCGAACGGTGCGCAGTCCAGGGCGCAGATCCAGGATCCTTCACGGGCGTCGACCTCGACGCCGGCCAGGGCGGCATTGCCGCGAGAACAACGCACGGCGTGCGGGCAGATGTCGTAGGCGGTGACGCTTGCGCAACCCATCGCTGCCGCGGCGATCGCGACGAATCCGCTGCCCGTGCACAGGTCGAGAACCCGTCGCCCCGGGATCAGCGCGGTACGATGCATCGCATCGACGAGCAGGCGGGAGTCTTGTTGCGGCCGATACACACTGCGGGCAACCGACACGGCGGGTTCAGGGTACGTGGTTGTCAACGTGGGCCTTTCGTAAGCCTTCTAGGATCGCCGCGGCGATCACGGCTTGGCCTGTGCACCGCCGTTATCCCGCAGGGGCATAAGCGAATTGCCTGACGATCGTCGAGCAGAACGCCGGAAGGTCCGACGGCGAGCGACTGGAGATCAGATTGCCGTCGACCACCACCTCTTCGTCGACGACGTGGGCGCCCGCGTTGCGAAGGTCGGTGCGGATGCTCGGATATGAGGTCAGCGTTCGTCCCACTGCCACACCGGCTTCCACCAGCGTCCAGGGACCGTGGCAGATCGCGGCGACTGGCTTTCCGGAGTTGACGAAGTTACGCACGAACAAGACCGCGGCATTGTCCATGCGGAGCTTGTCCGGGTTGACCGTGCCGCCGGGAAGCACCAGGCCGTCGAACTCGTCCACCGATGCCTGCGATACCGTACGGTCCACGGCGACGGTCCCCGCCGGCTCGAGATCATGGTTGCGAGCCTGGATTTCGCCAGTCTTCAGCGACAGCAACTCCACCTGGGCGCCCGCTTGCCTTAATGCCGCGCGCGGTTGCTCGACTTCCACTCTCTCTACGCCATCGGCGGCCAGGACCGCAATTTTCTTGCCTTGCAATTCGTTCGACATCGCAGTGCTCCCTTCATGCAGCCGTTCCGACGCCGCAGTACTTGCGGTAAACACGCTGCCGCAGAGCCGCTTTCCGAACGTCCCGATCGCCCGGCTCTCGGCCTTGTTCGTCCGTCCAACGCTCGGTGGTCGCCCGATGCCCACGATGGCACTCGGATACCCCGGCGGTAGGGGCCCAAACGTGCAATCAGTCGGACGCGTTCCGCAACGCCTCGAGCAACGGCCGCGCGGCTTTCTTGAGGAAGAGCTCCTGCGCGTGCCCGCCGATCTGGACGAGCGCGACGTCAGTGAACCCGGCTTCCCAGAAGGGACGGACGGCGTCGACGATCGCATCGAGGCCGGGGCCGCAGGGGATGCTGTCGGCGACATCCTCGGGTCGCACGAATTGGGTCGCGCCGGCGAACCGGCCGGCGTCGTCAAATCGGCATTGACCTCCCAGCCACCGGCGAACCAGCGGAACTGGTCGTGCGCGCGTTCGATGGCGCCGTCGCACCCCGCGCGGCAGACGTGTTCAGCCCGCTGTGGTGATCGAGTCGCCGGTTACGCCGGCGGCCCGGCGGGCCGCAAGCCTGCGTTTTTGTGGCTCGATCGTGTAGCGGGGGTCGCGGGCCGAAGCCTTCCCGGCCTCGAACACGCCGAACCGGGTGAGGGCCGATGCCGCCGCGAGCGCCAGGCCGGACGCCGCGGCGACGGCGCGGTTTCGGCCGCCGAGCAGCGTGCCCAATCCGCCCGCGACGGCGAGCCGTTCGCTCCATCGCAACATCGTGCCGGGGCCACCGTGATGCAACGGCTCAGCCACCACCGGATCCATCCGGCGCTCCATGACGTTGGACGCGACCAGGTCCCCCAGTACGCCGAGCACCGCCAGCGTGCGGGCCGGGCCGGCTTCGGCGACCGGGGTGGTGATCATCGCCAGACCCGATGCGGCCAGACTCGCCGAACTGACGAACACGAACGGCAGGTCTTCGTGGGCGGCGTTCCATGTCGGGGTCGCGGTGTCGGCAAGCAGAACGGCGGTGTAGACCGCGAGCGGCGGCCCGAACAGCGCGGCTTCCAAACCGGCGGGTCCTTCCAGTGCACGCAGCACTGGCCGTAACGGGCCCAACGGGATTCGCTCGCCCGTCAGCCGGTCGATCTCGGACACCGCGGCCACCCCCATGCCTGCGCTGAAAGCGCTCAGAATCCACGAGCCGAGGCTCATCGGCGAGGTCAGCTTGACGGTCCGCATCATGTTGACGAAGCGCTCTGGCCGGCCCAGATCCATGACGAGCGCGACCGCGCCGAGCCCCACGGCGCCCAGGGCGGTCAGGCGCGTGTTGCGACGCAGCCTGGCTCGTCCGGTGAGCTGGGCGCCGGCTGCCAGCAGACCGGACCCGCCCGCGACACCACCCAGGAACAGGTACGCCGCGACCTCGTGGCCCCAGGGCGCGGGCTTGACGACCGGACGCCCGTAGTACGAACTGAACTCAGCTTCGGGGACCACCGGCGCCTCGCGCGAACCGTCGCGCGAGCTGTCGCCAACCCGACGGCCCCTGTTTCTTCCATCCCGGCTTCGCTTGCCACCCGCGGGTTCCGGGGGGCGGAAGCTGTCGAATTCCGAAGTGCTCACGACCGCCCCCTCCAGAAGGCCAGCGCGGCCGCGGCGAACATGCCGGCCCCGGCCAGCCCGGCCCGTTTGAACATCTGCATCAGGTCGGCCGTACACACCCGAGGATCGGGCGGCAGGCCGTACACCTCGGGTTCGTCGAGCAGCAGGAACATCGACCCGGTGCCGCCGACGCCGTCATGCTCGTTGGCGCCGTAGAGCCGCGCCTCGGTGCGTCCCTGGGCGTGCAGCTGGGCGACCCGGTGACGGGCTTGTTCCACCAGCTCGTCGTGGTTGCCGAATTTGATCGACGTGGTGGGGCAGGTCTTGGCGCACGCCGGTATCTGGTCTTCGACCAGCCGGTCGTAGCAGAGCGTGCACTTCTGGGCGACCCCGGTGACGAATTTTTCCGCCGGTCTGCCGGGCCGTTCCACCGGCGTCGCGTACGTTCCGTCGCTGCGGCGTTCGACCACGCCGAACGGGCACCCGGCCACGCAGGTGCCGCAGCCGTTGCACACGTCGTGCTGCACCACGACCGTGCCGAACTCGGTGCGGAACAATGCGCCTGTCGGGCAGACGTCGAGGCAGCCCGCGTGCGTGCAGTGCTTGCACACGTCGGAGGACATCAGCCAGCGGAACTCCGGGGTGTCCGGCGGCGTGGTGTCTGTAGTCGGGGTACCCGGCACGGCGGGCATCCCCAAATCTATGAGCGCGCGGCCGGATTCGCGCGCCTCCTCGATACGGTCACGGCCCTGCTCGATGAACGCCACGTGCCGCCAGGTGCTGGCGCCCAGCGCACCGGTGTTGTCGTAGGACGAACCCAGCAGCTCCAGGTCGCCGTCGCGCGGGTTGCGATTCCATTCCTTGCAGGCCACCTCGCAGGCCTTGCACCCGATGCAGATCGAGGTGTCGGTGAAAAAGCCCTTGCGCGGCTTGGCATCTGCCCAACCGGCGTCGGTGGCCGGGTCAGTCGGTCCGGTTAGCTGGCCCATCGGCTCCCCTAGTGTCCTGTCCGCCCGGCGGGTTTGCGCTATTCCAGATTGCGCGCACCGCATCGCTGATTCGCTGATTGTCCGTGTCAACCGTGGCGCCGGAGCGGGATTGGTACTCGGCGACCAGACGCAGCAGTTCCTCGCCGCGCGGCCGGCGACCCGGCTGGATGTCGCAGCACGCGGCCTTCGACTCCTGGATCTGCACGTTCGGATCCAGCGTCACGCCGAGGAGGTCGTTGGCGGCGTCCCCGCTGACCACCGCGTCGCTGCCGACACCCCAGTGGTAGGGCAACCCGATCTGGTGCACCGTGTGGCCGCTGATGATCAGCGGTGTCATCCGTTCGGTGACCAGCACGCGCGCCTCGATCGCCGCGCGCGGCGAGATGATCGTCGCCCACCCGTAGGGCTCGAGACCGCGCTCGGCCGCGAGCTCCGGGGAGACCTCACAGAACATCTCCGGTTGCAGCTCCGACAGGTAAGGCAGCCAACGGCTCATGCCGCCGGCGGTGTGATGCTCGGTCAGCCGGTAGGTGGTGAACACGTACGGGTAGACGTCGGCACCGGGATCGCCGGCGCTGGGCGCGCTGAGATTGTCCTTGCGCGGGAAGATCATTCGGGCGGGGTTCTGCTGCTGCGGATACAGCGGGTTGGCGACCGGCGACTCCTGCGGTTCGTAATGCGTGGGCAGCGGCCCGTCGACCACCCCCTTGGGGGCGAACAGCCACCCTTTGCCGTCGGCCTGCATGATGAACGGGTCGTCGCCGGCCAGCGCATCTGGGCCACCCAGCTCGGGATCGGGGCGGCTGCCCGGCGCCCGGTCCACGACGAAGTCCGGCACGTCATATCCGACCCACCGGCCGTGGGCCCCTTCTTCCGGATCCCACCAGATGTAGCGCTTGCGTTCGCTCCACGGCTTGCCGTCCGGGTCGGCCGACGCGCGGTTGTAGAGGATGCGTCGGTCGGCAGGCCACGCCCAGCCCCACTCCGACTGGGTCGGCGACGGGCCGCCGTGCGGCACGCGCCGGGCCGCCTGGTTGATGCCGTCGGCATACACCCCGGCATAGATCCAGCAGCCGGCGGCGGTCGACCCGTCGGCGCGCAGCTCGGTGAACGACGACACCGGCTTGCCGGCGTGCGGACCGGTGAGGTGACGGCCGTTGTATTCGGCCATCACCGCCTCGCCGTCCGGGTCGCCGTGCTTGTCGACCGGGTAGTCCCACGTCAGGTCCAAGAGGGGCCGGTCGCGCTCGTCGGTCGAACCGGCCAACCGTTGTCTGATCCGCTTGCCGAGCTCGTAGAAGAAGGCCAATTCGCTCTGGCAATCACCGGGCGGCTCGAGAGCCTTGTGGCGCCACTGGATCAGCCGCTGCGTCTGGGTGAAGGTTCCCGCCTTTTCCACGTGGGTGGCCGCGGGCATGAAGAACACCTCGGTCTCGATATCCTCGGTCTTCAATTCGCCGGTTGCGATCTCCGGTCCGTCCTTCCACCAGGTGGCCGACTCGATCATGTTGATGTCGCGCACCACCAGCCACTTCAGGTGGGCCATGCCGAGCCGCTGCATCCGGCCGTGCGCCGAGCCGACCGCGGGATTCTGACCCAACAAGAAGTAGCCCTCCACCTCGTCGGCGAGCATGCCCATCACTGTCTGGTACGTCCCGTGCGGTCCGGAGAGCCGCGGCAGGTAGTCGTAGGCCCAGTCGTTGTCCTCCCGGGCCGCGTCGCCAAACCACGCCTTGAGCAGGCTGACCGTGTAGGCATCGGCGTTGGCCCAGAAGCCTTTCTGCTTCTTGGACCCCACCGCGTCGAGATAAGCCTGGAAGGTGTCGTGGGTGCCCGCCTTGGGCATCGGCAGGTAGCCGGGCAGCAGGTTGAACAGCGTTGGGATGTCGGTGGAGCCCTGGATGCTGGCGTGGCCGCGCAGCGCCATGATGCCGCTGCCTGGACGGCCCACGTTGCCCAACAGCAACTGGAGAATGGTTGAGGTGCGGATGAATTGGACGCCGAGCGTGTGTTGCGTCCACCCCAGCGCGTAGACCCAACACGTGGTGCGCTCGCGGCCAGAGTTCTCGACGACGGAGCGGGCCAGATAGTCGAAATCGTCGCGGCTGATACCGCAGATTTCCCGCACCATCTCGGGGGTGTAGCGCGAGTAATGCCGCTTGAGGATCTGGAACACCGTGCGGGGGTGCTGCAGGGTGTCGTCGCGCAGCACGCCGCCACCGGATTCGGCGCTCTGCTCGGCCCCTCCTTCCTGGTACGCCCACGTCGACGGGTCGTACTGCCCGGTTTCGGGATCGTAGCCGGAGAACAAACCCCCGAGATCCTCTGCGTCCCGGAAGTTTTCGTTGATCAGCGTGGCAGCGTTCGTGTAGGCGACGACGTACTCCCTGAACCACAGGTCATTGGTGATGACGTGGTTGATCAGCGCGCCGAGCAGCACCACGTCCGAACCGGCCCGGATCGGGATGTGCCTGTCCGACACCGCCGACGTGCGGGTGAAGCGCGGGTCGACGTGGATCAGCCGGGCGCCACGCGCCTTGGCCTCCTCCACCCACTGGAACCCCACCGGATGGCACTCGGCCATGTTGGAGCCCTGGATGACGATGCAATCGGCGTTGGCCATGTCTTGCAGTGATTGGGTGGCGCCGCCGCGCCCGAAGGAGGCTCCCAGACCGGGAACCGTGGAAGAGTGTCAAATACGAGCTTGGTTCTCGATCTGGATCGCGCCCGCGGCGGTGAAGAGCTTCTTGATGAGGTAGTTCTCTTCGTTGTCGAGCGTGGCGCCGCCCAGCGCGGCGATACCCATGGTGCGGCGCAGCAGGTTTCCCTTCTTGTCGATGTCCTGCCAGCTGTTGCGGCGGGACTCGACGAAGCGGTCGGCGATCATGTCGATGGCGGTGTCGATGTCGAGGCGCTGCCATTCGGTCGCACGCGGGGCACGGTAGAGCAGGTCGATCTGCCGGCCCGGCGAATTGACCAGCTGCTCGCTGGCAGAACCCTTGGGGCACAGCCGCCCTCGCGAGATCGGCGAATCGGGATCGCCTTCGATCTGGACAACCTTCTCGTCCTTGACGTACACCCGCTGCCCACAACCGACCGCGCAGTAGGGACAGACGCTCTGCACGACGCGGTCCGCCGTCGAGGTGCGCGCAGTGATTTCCCGCGTGTGTTTTGATGTCACGGCCGACCCGCGGCCGAGCTTGTCCCCCGAACGCAACTGACGGAGGACGGGCCATTCCAGAAACAATCTCGAGATCGCCATTCCCTCACCATAATCCGTCACGCAAGAAGGCGCAGCCACGCGGGCGCTCAGCGCACCACAATGGTGTGCTCGCCGCGCGGCACCAACTCTCCGATCACGGGCGCGCCCGGGATCTCCCCCGCGATCAACAGGCCGCCCGAGGTCTGCGCGTCGGCGAGCAGGAGCGCCTCGTCCTCACCCACCGCCGACAGGTCGACGTGGGGCGCCACCCAGTCGAGGTTTCGGCGCGTGCCGCCGCTGACGTAGCCGGCCGCCAGCGCCTCGCGCGCCCCATCCAGATAGGGCACCGCGGCGGAGTCGATCACCGCCGTGACTCCGCTGGCGCGGGCCAGCTTGTGCAGATGCCCGAGAAGCCCGAAACCGGTGATGTCCGTTGCACATTCGACGCCCGCCGCCAGGGCCGCGCCGGCCGCCTGGGCGTTGAGCGTGGTCATCACGGCGACCGCCTGGTCGAAGCGCTCGCCGGTCGCCTTATGCCTGTTGTTGAGCACCCCGAGCCCGAGCGGCTTGGTCAACGACAGCGGCGTCCCCGGCCTACCAGAGTCATTGCGCAGCAACCTGTTTGGGTCAGCAGTCCCGGTAACCGCCAGCCCGTATTTGGGCTCCGGGTCGTCGACGCTGTGCCCACCGGCGAGATAGCAGCCCGCCAGCTCGCACACGTCGAACCCGCCGCGCAGCGTCTCGGCCGCCAGCTGGAACGGCAGCACATCGCGCGGCCAACCCAGCAGGTTCACCGCGACCACCGGCCGCCCGCCTATCGCGTACACGTCGGACAGCGCGTTGGTGGCCGCTATCCGGCCCCAGTCGTACGCGTCATCCACCACCGGGGTGAAGAAATCCGTCGTCGCGATCAGCGCCGTGCCACCGTCGATGAGCACCACCGCAGCGTCGTCGCCGCTGTCCAGCCCGACCAGCAGCTCACCGCACGGATGGCGGCGCGCGGCGCCTGACTTGGGGCCCAACCCGCGGACGACGTCCTCCAGCTCACCGGGCGGAATCTTGCAGGCGCAACCACCGCCGTGCGCGTACTGGGTGAGTCGGTAGACGTCTCCCTTGAGCATGGCTTCCATGGTGCCCGCGGTGGTCGGGCTGCGACAATCGTTGCCATGGTTCAGGGAGGCGTGTCCGATCTGGTGACCGGCGCGGTCTTCAAAACCGTCGAACGGCAGACGCTGCCGCTGGCGGGTTCGATTCCCGTCCGCCTCCGCCATTCTTCCGGGACCTGACGTGAGCGACGCAGACGATCGGAGGCGGCGGGTCCCCCGCACCGACACCCTGCTCGCCGATCCCCGCCTCGTCGCGGCCCAGCGGGTGCTGGGCCGCGCGCTGGTGAAGTCGGTGATCGCCGAGGCCCAAGAGCGGGCACGAGCCGGCGAAATCGAGCCGGAGCGCGTCGCCGAACACGCGGTCGCCGCACTGCCGGGCACGGCGTCGAGCCTCCGGCCCGTCATCAACGCCACCGGAGTGATCGTGCACACCAACCTGGGCCGCGCGCCGCTCTCCCGGGCCGCGGTGGACGCAGTGGCGGCCGCGGCCGGCACGACCGATGTCGAGTTCGACCTGGCGACCGGCCGCCGCGCTCGCCGTGGCCGCGGCGCGCTGGCGGCGCTGGCCCGGGCCGTGCCTGGCGCGGGCGGTGTGCACGTGGTCAACAACAACGCCGCGGCGCTGCTGCTGACCGCACTCACGCTGGCACCGGGCAAGGAGATCGTGCTCAGCCGCGGCGAGCTGGTCGAAATCGGCGACGGCTTCCGCATTCCCGAACTGCTGGCGTCGACGGGATCGCGGCTGCGCGAGGTCGGCACCACCAACCGCACCAGCCTGCGCGACTATGCCGAGGCGATCGGGCCGGAGACCGGCTTCGTGCTGAAGGTCCATCCGTCGAACTTCCATGTCACCGGTTTCACCTCGGCGGTCGGGGTCGCGGAACTGGCCCCGGAATTGGCGAAGCTGGGTGTGCCCCTGGTGGTCGACATCGGCTCCGGGCTGTTGGCCCCGCATCCGGTGCTGCCCGACGAACCCGACGCGACGTCGATGCTGCGCGACGGCGCGGACGTGGTCACCGCCAGCGGCGACAAACTTCTCGGCGGCCCGCAGGCCGGGCTGCTGTTCGGCCGCATCGAGCTCATCGAACGGCTGCGCCGTCACCCCGCGGCGCGCGCCCTGCGTGTCGACAAGCTGACGCTGGCCGCGCTGGAAGCGACCCTGCTGGGTCCGCCGCCGCCGGTGGCCCAGGCGCTCGCCGCGGACGTGGCGCGCCTGCGAGAACGCGCCAAATCGCTGGCCACCGCGCTGCCCCAGAACTCGGGGGCGGCGGCGGTGGACTGCATCGCCGCCGTCGGCGGCGGCGGGGCACCGGGTGTCGAACTGCCCAGCGCCGCCGTGAGCCTGCCAGAGTCCTATGCCCCGGCGCTGCGTGCCGGCAGCCCGCCGGTCGTCGGTCGCCTGGAGGCCGGCCGGTGCCTGCTCGACCTGCGTACGGTGCCGCCGGAGGACGACGAGCTGCTGGTGGCGGCGGTGCGGGCGTGTACGTCCTAGCCACCGCCGGGCACGTCGATCACGGCAAGTCGACCCTGCTGCACCGGCTGACCGGCATGTGGCCGGACCGGCTGGCCGAAGAGCGACGCCGAGGCCTGACCATCGACCTGGGCTTCGCGTGGACCGAGATCGGTGGCCGTCAGCTGGCGTTCGTCGACGTGCCGGGCCACGAGCGATTTGTGGCGAACATGCTGGCCGGGGTAGGTGCGGTCCCGGCGATTGTGTTTGTGGTGGCCGCCACCGAAGGTTGGATGCCGCAGTCGGAAGAGCATCTCGCGGCGCTAGACGCGCTCGGGGTACGCCACGGTCTGGCGGTGATCAGCAAGGCCGACCTCGCCGATCCGGGACCGGCCGTCGCCCAGGTGTCGGACAGGTTTGCCGCCACTTCGCTTGCCGACGCTCCCGTCGCCATCGGCACCGACCTCGAGCAGGTGCGCGCCGAACTGTTGGCGCTGACCGACCGGCTGCCGGTGCCGGACGCCGATGCCGACGTGCGACTGTGGGTCGATCGTTGCTTCACCGTCCGGGGTGCAGGCACGGTCGTGACCGGCACGCTGGCGGCCGGCACGGTGCGGGTGGGCGACGAGCTCGAACACGGCGGGCGGCGCGTCACCGTTCGCGGACTGCAATCGCTGGGCCGCGACCGGGCCGCGGCCGGCGCGGTGGCACGCGTCGCACTGAATCTGCGGGGCGTTGACCGCCAGGACGTCGGTCGCGGTGATACCGTTCGGACGCCGGGGGCGTGGCTGGACACCGCGGAGATCGACGTTGCCCTGCGGGCCCCGGGCAAGTCCAAGGACACATTGCACCGCCAGCTGGTGCTGCACATCGGGTCCGCGGCGGTGCCCGTGCAGGTGCGCCAACTGGGGGCGGCCGCGGCGCGGCTGCGGCTGGCAAGGCCGCTGCCGCTGCGTGTCGGAGACGTCGGGTTGCTGCGCGATCCCGGGGAACACCGGATCGCGGCGGGGATCGAGGTGCTGGACGTCCGGCCACCGGGGCTGCGCCGCCGGGGCGCGGCCCGCGACCGTGCGACGGAGCTGGCAACCGGCCGTGTCCGTCCGCCCGACTGCGCGCGGGCGGCCGAACTGCGCGCCGCGGGCCTGCCGCCGTCCGGCAAGCGCATAGGCGACTGGGTGGTGGACCCGCAGTGGTGGGCGGCGCGGCGCGACTGCGCGATCGCGACGGTGCAGCGCTGGTCGGCCGATCACGACATCGCGGCGGGGATGCCGCTGGAGGCGCTGCGGCAGCGGGTCGGGCTGCCCGCCGCCGATCTGGTGCCGAAGCTGCTCGAGGGAACCGGCTTCGAGCTGGTCGACGGGGTGGTCCGGTCACCGGGCGCGAGCCTGCCGGCCCGCGTCGACAGCGCGGTACGCACGGTGGAGCAGTGGCTGGCCGCCGAGCCGTTTCGGGCTCCGGAGGCCGACGAACTGGCCGAGCTCAAGCTCGGCACTCGGGAGCTGGCGGCGGCGGTGCGCGCCGGGCGGCTGACTCGAATCGCCGACGGCGTCGTGCTGGGTTCCGACGCGTTGGATCGAGCGGCCGGTGTGCTGGCGAAGCTGCCGCAGCCGTTCACCGTCAGCGATGCCCGCCGCGCGCTGGGCACCACCCGGCGGGTCGCGGTGCCTCTGCTGGAGCAGCTCGACGCCCGGCGCGTCACACGCCGGGGTGGTGACGGCACCCGGATAGTCGTCTGATCACGATTCGGCCGCGGAAATCGTTGCCGCAGAGTTGGTTTCCGATTCCACGGCAGTGACCATCTCGAGTTGAGCGAGGTTGGCCGCCACCGTGACGAGCGCCTGCGCGGCCTCGACCGCTTCGCCTTGGTCGGTCGCCCCGACGCGCAATGCCCGCGCGAATTCCCCTGCTATCGGCCGATTTATCTCCTCGACACGCCCGAACACCTGGTTGGTGGCGAATTCCAGGTGGGCTTCCAGCAAAGCCCGGGCCGACGGGTACGCCCCGGTCGGCGGCAGCGTCCTGATGTCGGCGATCATGTCCGCCGTGAGGCGCACCCAGGTGGCGCGGTTGGCTGCCCGCACCACCGGGGTCCGCAAGTCGGCCCCGCTGCCGGTCTCCGAAAGATAGTGGCGCACAGCGTCATCGACCCTTCGGCTGCCCACCACCGCATGGTGGCTCAGCTCCGCGAGGGCGGCATCGGTTTCCTCCGGGCCTTCCTCCGGATGATCACGGGTGACACGCAGCACCGCCGCCTGCAGATAGCGCACGTTGACCTCTCGCGCGGCCCCGATCAGCTTGGACACCACGGCGGTCGCACCCCTGGGCCACAACAGCAGCGATACGCCCATACCCACCGCCGCGCCCATCGCGATGTCTTCGATGCGAAGCAGACCGAGGTGCCAGCCGGAGGGGATGGTGAGGCTGAGGATGGTGAGCAGATTCAACGCGCCCATGGCCTGTGCGACGGTGAAGGACGCGAAACGCGGCAGGTACGTTGCCAGGAACACCGTGATCGGCACCAGCAGCCACTGCGCTACGGGTGCGACACCGACAGCGGCGACGAGCAACCCGCCGAAGATGATCCCCAGCGCCGTACCCACGACCGCCTGAACCACTTTGGTTCTGGTGGCCAGCGCACTGCTGCTGATCACCAGCATCGTTCCCACCACGACCCAGAAGCCGCGCTCGACCAGATGCAGATGAGTGAGGGCGACGGCCAACGCCAACCCGACCCCGATACGCAGGCCGTTATGTGCCGCTACGGAACGGCTGGCCAGAAACGCGGTGACGATCGTGGTGCCGGCGACGGCCTCTGGTGACAACCGATCGGCGAAGCCGGTGGGCGGCAGCTGTAGCCCGAGGGCCCGTGCCCACACCGGCCGGGCATCGGCCGTGGCAGCGGCGGCGATGACCCTGCCCGTCAAACCGATGGTTGTCGCGATCACTCGGCACGCGAGCAGCCGCTGGCCAACCTCAACGGCACCCGCATCGTCCGGCGCGCTGAGCATCAGCACCACGTCGTCGCGGTAACGGCCGCGTGCCAAGGCCCGCAATCGGGGAAGTTCCTGTTCGAGACCGGCGCGATTGGTCGCGCGTTGGGCCAGTTGGGATGCGTCGAGCAGGCCGGAACAGCACCGCAGGACGGCGACGGCCGGCGGTTTCACCGGACCCAGCGTGGCGCCGGCGTCGTCGTCGACGAGGTCGGCGACCAGCTCGAGAAAGTCGACGATGCGTACCAGGGCCCGGCTGCCGGCGCTCAGACCGACCGGCCGGAAGCTCGCGGCCAGGAAGTTGGACCGCAGCGCGTCCATCGCCGCAGTCACATCCGTGGTCGAGCAGACCCCCTCGATCCGATCGGCCAGCGCCGCACACACACGTGCGGCGTGGCGGCGCAGGTCGTCGTAGTGCCGCGGGGGAAGGAAGAACAACGCCGCCGGCACGCAGAGCACCAGGGCAATCAGCCAGCCCAGCAGCCGCTCGCCGATCGGCCCGACGGGCGTGCAGACCGGCCAGACGTAGAACAACAGGGTTGCGCGTTGGCCGGCGGACATCGTCGCGCTGAGCATGCCGGCCAGTGTCACCGCCACCCCGAGGAGAAACATCAACGTCACCGCCAGCCACGCGATGGGAGCGACCAGGGTGCCGAGGGTGATCAACACAAACCCGTTCAGGGCCAAGCCGAGGTAGGCCACGGCACGCTGCTGTCGGTTGCCCGGAAATTCGGTGACCACCAGCAGCCAGAAGGCCCCGAGCAACGCGTACAGCGGTGTCGCCTTGCCGCCCACGACGACAAAGGCGAACCCAACCGTAAACGGCACCATGATGGCCGCACGGATGGCGCGGCGCAGCGCATCGCGCTCCGGATCCTTGCTGCGCAACAGCTCCAGAATTTGCCGGGGCGACCGGACCCGGATCAGCATGCCTGGATGATAGAGCCGTTGTCCGGGTGGTGTCGTAATCCCGCTCGGGCGGATTACCGGTCAGCGCACAGCAATTGAAATTACAGCCGCTCCTTGACCGCCGCGGAGAGGCGCGCGCCGTCGGCCTTGCCGGCAGCGATCGCGGTGGCGGCCTTCATCACCTGTCCCATCTGCTTCATGCCTGGCCGCTCTCCCAGTTCCTCGGCAACCTGTGCGATCGCGGTGTCGGCGACGTCGGCCACCTCGGCCTCGGTGAGCTGAGTCGGCAGGTACTCGTCGATGACCCGCGCTTCGGCATGTTCCTCGGCGGCCAGCTCGCCGCGGCCGTTCTGGGTGTAGATCTCGGCCGCCTCGGCGCGCTTTCGCGATTCCCTGGCCAGCACCTTGATGACCTCGTCATCGGAGAGCTCGCGGGCCTGCTTGCCGGAGACCTCCTCGGTCTGGATTGCGGCCAGCACCATGCGCAGGGTCGCCGTCCGCAACTTGTCCTGGTTCTTCATCGCCTTGGTCAGGTCCGCCCGGAGCCGGGATTTGAGTTCCGCCATGCCCGAGACGCTACGCGACGGGACGCCGGTCAAGATTGAGAAATGCCCCGACCGTCGACAGGATGGAGCTCATGACGAACGACGGGCCCGGTTGCGGTGCTTGTTCCAGAGCCGGTTTGCAAGGCCGCTGCACACGGTGAACGCGCCGCCGCCTGGATATCCGCTTGGTCCGCCTGGAGGCTATGTGCCCGCCGGCTATCCGCCGCCGGCATACGGGCCCGCGCCGGGCTACGGCCTCCCACCCGGCTCCGGCCCCCCGCCGGGCTACGGCTTCCCGCCCGGCTACGGCCCGCCACCCGGCTACGGCCCCCCGCCGGGCTACGGCCCGTCGCCAGTTGTCCCAGGAGCGCTCAAACCCGGGATCATCCCGCTGCGTCCCCTCACCCTCAGCGAGATTTTCAACGGCGCGGTCGGTTACATCCGGGCCAACCCCAGGGCGACGCTGGGACTGACCGCGATGGTGGTCGTGGCCATGCAGATCATCTCGCTGCTGGCGACGGTCGGCCCACTCGCGGCCTACGGCGGGATCAACACCGAACGGTCGGACCAGCTTTCCCCGGGAGTCGTCGGCGCATGGATGGCGTCGATGGGTGCCAGCGTCCTGGTCACCTGGCTCGCCGGCATGCTGTTGTCCGGCATGCTCACCGTCATCGTCGGGCGGGCGGTGTTCGGGTCGTCGATCACGATCAGCGAAACCTGGGCCAAGATCCGGGGGCGGCTGCTCCCCTTGCTCGTGCTGGCGCTGCTGGAAGCCGTCGTGCTGGCCGCGGTGTTCGGGCTGGTGGCCGTCGCGATCGCGCTGTTGGCGGCGGTCGGCAATTCCGGGGCGGCGGTTGTGTTGGGCCTGCCGCTGGTGCTCGTCGTAATCGCGTTGCTCGCGTACCTCTACACAGTGGTGTTGTTCGCGCCCGTGGCGATCGTGCTGGAGAGGCTGCCCGTCATCGATGCGATCAGCAGATCCTTCGCCCTGGTGCGCAACGGCTTCTGGCGGGTATTGGGGATCCGGGCGCTGACGTTTGTGGTGGCATCCGTGGTCGCCTACGCCGTCGCGATACCGTTCAGCATTGTCGGCCAGGTCATCCTGCTCGGGACCCCGTCCACCGGAACTCTGCTGTTGGGCACCGCGATCGCATCAGTCGGGTCGGCGATCGGACAGATCATCACCGCGCCGTTCAGCGCGGGGGTCGTCGTGCTGCTCTACACCGACCGGCGCATGCGCGCCGAGGCGTTCGACCTGGTGCTGCAGAGCGGGGCGGCCGGCGGACCCTACGCGGTCGCATCCACCGACAACCTCTGGCTGACGTGGCCCGTCTAGGGCCCGATTAAGGATCAGCTGACAGTGCCTTCCATCGACATCGACCGCGATGCCGCACATCAGGCCGCACAGGTCGAACTGGACAAGCCGATCTATTCCAAAGGCTCTGTGGCAGAACAGTTCGCCGAGTGGGTCAACGAACTGCTGTACCGGCTGCTGCAGCACGCCTCCTCGTTACCGGGCGGGTGGTTGACCACCTCGGTGCTCCTCATCCTGCTGGTGATCGCGGTGGTGGTCGCCATCCATGTCGCACGGCGCACCATGCGCACCCGCCGCCGCGGCGACCACCCGTTGTTCGAAGCCGGCCAGCTCACGGCGGCACAGCACCGGGCTACCGCTGAAGGCTATGCGGCCCAAGGTGATTGGGCTGCAGCGATCCGGCACCGACTGCGCGCGGTCGCCCGTCAGCTCGAGGAGACCGGCGTTCTGGAAGCGGCCCCGGGCCGCACCGCCAACGAGCTGGCCTCCGACGCGGGTACGGCGTTACCACATCTGGCAGGCGAATTGTCGCAGGCGGCAACGGCATTCAACGACGTGACCTACGGCGAGCAGCCGGGGACCGAGGCCGCCTACCAGATGATCGTCGACCTCGACGACCACCTGCGGTCGCGATCGGCGGCCGTCAGCACGGCGGCGGGCCAGCCCGCCGTGATCGAATCCTGGGCGCAGGTCCGGTGATGGCGACCACCGCGGCACATCCGGACGCCGTGACCACGACGGTGGCGCGGCGACGGCGTTCATCGCGTGGGGTCGTCCTCACGCTGATTGCGCTCGCGACCATCGCGGTGATCGGCGCCTATCTGACCGCGCCCCGGCACGGTGCCCGGATGGATCCGGAGTCGACCGATCCCGACGGCGCCCACGCATTGGTGACGCTGCTGCGCGACTTCGGCGTCGAGGTCGTCGTCGCCCACGGCATCGCCGATGTCGAACGGGCAGCGCGGCCCGGCTCGCTGATCCTGGTTGCGCAGACCCAGTACCTCACCGACGCCACGCTGCTGGACCGGCTGGCGAAGACCCCCGGCGACCTGCTCCTGATGGAGCCGACGGTGCGAACCCGCGACGCCCTCATGCCGGGTGTGCGCATGTCGACCGCCAGCACCTTCGACAGCAACCCGAATTGCGCTCTGCGAGAGGCGACTCGGGCCGGAATGGTTCGATTCGGGCCAAGCGACACCTACCAGGCCACCGACGGCCGGACATTGACCCGCTGTTACGACGGGGTATTGATCCGATTCCGTCAGAACGGGCGGACCGTCACAGCGGTCGGCAGCACCGATTTCATGACCAACGATGGCCTGTTGCAGGCGGGAAACGCCGCGCTGGCGATGAACCTTGCGGGCGACCGACCCCGCCTCGTCTGGGATGCACCGCAGCGCGCCGAGGGCGAAACCTCCACTTCCACATCGCTTGTCGACCTGATCCCGGAGAACGCCATCTGGATTGTGGTGCAGCTGTGTCTGGTCGTGCTGTTGGTCGCCCTGTGGAAGGGACGCCGGTCCGGACCGCTGGTGGCCGAGGAGTTGCCCGTCGTGGTGCGTGCCTCGGAGACCGTCGAGGGACGCGGTCGGCTCTACCGCTCCCGTCGGGCGCGCGATCGCGCCGCAGCGGCACTGCGGACAGCCACGATGCAGCGGCTGCTGCCCCGGCTCGGCCTGGGCCCGGACGCATCGGCGCCCGCGGTGGTGACGACGGTGGCCCAGCGCACAGCAGCCGACCCGGGATACGTTGCCTACCAGCTGTTCGGGCCGCCGCCGGCCACCGACAACGACCTCCTACAACTTGCTCGCGCCCTCGACGAAATCGAAAGGCAGGTCACACGCACGTGACGCAACCGTCCCCTTCCACCGCAGCCGAGAGCCCCACCTCGGAACCGACCTCGGCATCGGCACGCGAAGCGCTGCTGGCGTTGCGCGCCGAGCTCGCCAAGGCCGTCGTCGGACAGGAGGGAGTGGTCAGCGGCCTGGTGATCGCGCTGCTGTGTCGCGGCCACGTCCTGCTGGAAGGTGTTCCGGGAGTGGCGAAGACGCTGCTGGTCCGGGCGCTGTCCGCCGCGCTGCAATTGGAGTTCAAACGGGTCCAGTTCACCCCCGATCTGATGCCCGGTGACATCACCGGTTCGCTGGTGTACGACGCGCGCACCGCCGCGTTCGTGTTCCGGCCAGGCCCGGTGTTCACCAACCTGCTGCTGGCCGACGAGATCAATCGCACCCCTCCCAAAACCCAGGCCGCGCTGCTCGAGGCGATGGAGGAGCGTCAGGTCAGCGTGGACGGCGAACCCAAGCCGCTGCCCGATCCCTTCATCGTCGCCGCGACGCAGAACCCGATCGAATACGAGGGCACCTACCAGCTGCCCGAAGCCCAACTGGACCGCTTCCTGCTGAAACTGAATGTCACACTGCCGTCGCGCGACTCCGAGATCGCCATTCTGGGCAGGCACGCGCACGGCTTCGATCCCCGCGATCTGTCTGCGATCAAGCCGGTGGCCGGCCCCGCCGAGCTGGCGGCCGGCCGGCAAGCGGTGCAGCAAGTCCTCGTTGCCGACGAGGTGCTGGGCTACATCGTCGACATCGTCGGGGCCACCCGCTCCTCTCCCGCGTTACAGCTGGGTGTGTCGCCACGCGGGGCAACGGCACTGCTGGGCACGGCTCGGTCCTGGGCGTGGCTGTCCGGCCGCAACTACGTCACTCCCGATGACGTGAAGGCCATGGCCCGCCCGACGCTGCGGCACCGGGTGATGCTGCGCCCGGAGGCCGAGCTCGAAGGGGCCACGCCTGACGGCGTGCTCGACGGAATCCTGGCCTCGGTTCCGGTGCCCCGCTAGTGGTTTGCGCCGGCGACGATGCAGCGCGAAGCGATGAGGAGGAGCGGCGCCGATGACACTGACCGGACGCACCGGGCTGGTCGCGCTGATCTGCGTCCTGCCCATCGCGCTGTCTCCTTGGCCGGCAAGGACTTTCGCGGTGTTGCTAGTGCTGCTGTCGATACTGGCGGTCGTCGATGCCGGGCTGGCGGCCAGCACCCGCGGATTGCGTTATACGCGTTCACCGGACAGCTCTGTCCGGCTGACCCAGCAGGTGGACGTGGGCGTGCTGATCCACAACGACGGCCGCCGCCGGTTTCGAGGCCAGATCCGCGACGCGTGGCCGCCCAGCGCGCGCGCCGAGCCGCGCATTCACGCCGTCAACATCCCCGCCGGGCAACGTCAGCACATGCAGACCCGGCTACGGCCGGTCCGCCGGGGCGACCAGCGGGCGGCCGCGGTCACCGCCCGGTCGATCGGGCCGCTGGGGCTGGCGGGA
>Ga0210389_10001420_pt1 | contig 19330 bp, 15 predicted proteins | sample IncBWH28OmetaG_FD_160127 | JGI IMG/M metagenome (GOLD analysis project Ga0210389, IMG submission 160127) | Forest soil microbial communities from Barre Woods Harvard Forest LTER site, Petersham, Massachusetts, United States - Inc-BW-H-28-O ...
GTACCGAGTGAGCCATCGGCACTAAGTAGCGCCTAGAGACATTGTGTCTCATAGGTAGGCCTAGAAACATTGTGTCTCACGGGAATAAACGAAGTAGGTCCGAGATAAAAGGGCGACGCCGGGTGGCTACGGGGGCAAACCACCCGGCGTCGCTATCATCGGCGTTCCGACGGGGGCCCGGAACGCCGGCAGCGGTGCCCCGACGGGGGACCAGAGCACCGATATGAATGGTACACGGCCGACCCCCTGTGTGTGTCAAGACCTAAAGACAACCAAATCTCTGAACGCCATTCCAGCCACACGGCTACCGGCGCGCCGCCTCGCGTCCGTGCTCAACTCAAGCGCCCATGACCGGCGGTTTCTTCAAAGTCGAGCACTAGGTGTATTCGACTGACTGCATTACGTGGCCATAAATTTACTGAGTAAATTCAGCGGATACACAAAACCGGGGGAGAAGTATACGGCCAGCACAGAACAGCCAAAGGACCCGACGGCGTCTTAGCCGGGACAGCGGCGGAACGACCGGAGGCGCCTGACGGGTATCAGCGGTCGTCGTCGGACGGGTCGCGCTTGGCCGGAAGGTTCATCCGGTGCTCCATGAACCCGCGGACGTTGTCCGGCTCGCGCCCGCCGTTGGCGAAGACGACCGCGATGTACGGGATGAAGATCGCGCCCACCGCCGGGACCAGGACCAGCCACCGCAGGTGCTCGACGAACAGGATGATGGCGATGGCGAAGCAGACCACCCGGATGCCCATCATGATCAGGTACCGGTGCTGCCGGTAGCTGATGTCCTCGGACATAGGCCGGCGAGCCTGGGTGACCAGGTGCACCTGCTGCCCGCGCGCGGCGTGGCTCAACTTCACCCCTCCACGTTATATCGCCTGAGACGAACCGGATACACCCTAGCCGCCAGAGAATCAAGTCCCGCGGGCAGGGGGGCGGCAGGCCGCCTGCACCGCCCGGCCGGGGCTGCGGGATCCTAGCTTGCCTGGCTCACCGAGGACATGTTGAACCCCTCGATGCGCAGCGGCGGCATGGCGGCGCGGTTGAAGTAGTCGCCCCACTCGCGGGGCAGGGTCTGCCGCGTCGCGCCGACCTCGAGCACGCGGGAGAGCATGCCGACCGGGGACTCGTTGTAGCGGAAGTTGTTGACCGCCCCGACGACCTCGCCCTCCTCGACCAGGTACACGCCGTCACGGGTGAGGCCGGTCAGCAGCAGCGTCTGCGGATCGACCAGCCTGATGTACCACAGGCAGGTCAGCAGCAGGCCGCGCTTCGTCGAGGCGATCATCGACTCGAGCGACTCGGACGCCCCCGGCGCCGACAGCACCAGGTTGTCCACCGACGGGGTCACCGCGAGCCCGGCCAGGCCCGCCGAGTAGCGGCTGCTGTGCAGCGCGGACAGCACGCCAGCCGACAGCCACGAGGCGCGCGGTGACGGGAGGCCGTTGTCGAAGACGGAGGAGTCCCTGCCCGACGCGTGAGCCACCACGAACGGCGCGCACTCGAGCCCCGGGTACGACGGGTCGCTGAACAGGTCGAGCGGCACAGGGGACAGCCGCTCGCCGACCCGCGTGCGCTGCCCCTCGGCTTCGATGCCGGTCCTGGAGAACACGGTCCGCCCCTCGCCTGCGTCCCGCGCGCCGGCCGACCAGTACAGGTAGGTCAGCATGTCGGCGACGGCGGTCGGCGGCAGCAGCGTCTCATACCGCCCGGCGGGCAGGTCGACCCGCCGCGACTGCCAGGACAGCCGCTCCGCGAGTCCCGCGTCCACGGCGGAGACGTCCACGTCGGTGAAGTCGCGCGTCGCGACCCCGGCCCACGCCGAGCGCGCGAGATCGGCCGACTTGGCGTTCAGCTCAAGGCGCCCGGTCGGCTGGTCGTGGCGGGCACGGACCCCCGCCGACGTGCCCACGAAGGTCGAGGTCACCCCGTGCTCGGCGAACCCGTAGAGCTTCCGCCCGGCTGCCTCGGCGGCCCGCAGCGTCTCACCGAGCCGCGCCGAGAAGGAACGGAAGACTCCGAAATCGGTGCCGCTCGGCGCGGCGGACCAGGATGAGGAGTCAGAACGGTAGCTTGTTTCACCGCCCACCAGCGCCGCCGCGTCCTCGGCGGCCGAGGACTCGGCAGCGGCCTTTTCCGCCTCCCGCACGAGCTCCTCCACCTGGCCTTGGGTGACGCCGGAGCGCGCGACCATGCCCACGCCCGCGGTGCCGTCGGCCCGCCGGTCGATCGAGATCACGGTGAGCGAGCGCGAGGCGGCGACCCCGTTGGTGGTCAGCGTGTTTCCCGCCCAGCGCAGGTTGGCGGTCGACGACTCATCGGCGATCACGACGGTCTCGCCGCCAGGCCTGGCCGCCGCGAGGGCGCGTTCGATGGTTTCCTGCGGCGTAGGCACGATGTCGTTCGGGCTCACTTACTTTCCTTCCTCGGCCGTGTTCAGTACCCGCACCTGACGGAAGAGCGCCGTGGGCGCGCCGTGGCTCACCGGGGCAACCTGCCCAGGCTGCCCCTTGCCGCAGTTGAAGGCGCCGCCGAGCACGTAGGTCTGCGGGCCGCCGACCGCCTCCATCGAGTTCCAGAAGTCCGTCGTGGTCGCCTGGTAGGCGACGTCCTTGAGCTGCCCGTCGAGGCGGCCGTTCTTGATGCGGAAGAACCGCTGCCCGGTGAACTGGAAGTTGTACCGCTGCATGTCGATCGACCAGGACTTGTCGCCGAGGATGTAGATGCCGTCTTCTACCGCGGCGATCAGGTCATCGGCCGACGGCCCGTTCGCGGCCGGCCGGAGCGACACGTTGGCCATCCGCTGCAGCGGCATGTGGCCAGGGGAGTCGGCGAACGCGCACCCGTTCGACCGGCCGAAGCCCTTGAGCTGCGCCATCCGCCGGTCGAGCTGGTACCCGACGAGGACGCCGCCGGAGATGAGGTCCCAGGACTGGCCCGCGACGCCCTCATCGTCGTAGCCCACCGTCGCGAGCCCGTGGACCGCCGTGCGGTCACCGACGATGTTCATGACGGGTGACCCGTACTGCAGGCGGTTGAGCTTGTCGAAGGTGGCGAAGGACGTGCCCGCGTAGGCGGCCTCGTAGCCGAGCGCCCGGTCGAGTTCGGTGGCGTGCCCGATCGACTCGTGGATCGTGAGCCACAGGTTAGACGGGTCGATCACCAGGTCGTAGCGGCCGGCCTCGACCGACGGCGCCCTGAGCTTGGCGGCGAGCAGCTCGGGCAGCTCGGCCAGCTCAGCGGGGAAGTCCCAGCCCATTCCCGTCAGGTACTCCCAGCCCCGTCCGGCGGGCGGGGCGAGCGTGCGCATGTCGTCGAACCCGGTCTCGGTGACCGCGGTCGCGGTCAGCTCGGGGTGCAGCCTGACCCGCTGCTGTGTCGTCGTGGTCGAACCGTCGGTGTAGAACTTGCACTCCTTCACCTGGTAAACCGACGCGTCGGCGTGGCTGACCGCGGGGTGCGCGAGCAGTCCCGCCGACCAGCCGGCGAGCAGGTCGGCCTTTTCCTTGGCGGAGACCGTGAACGGGTCCACCTCGTACGCCGACACCCAGGTGACGTCGCCGTAGGCGGGCTCGGGTGCGAGCTCGATCCGCTCGGTGTTCATCGCGGCGGCGACCTTGGCGACCTCGACGGCGTGCCGTGCGGCGTCACGCGCGGCCTCAGGCGTCAGGTCGACCGTGGCGGCGAAGCCCCACGTGCCGTCGACCACGACGCGGACCGCGAGCCCGCTGTCGTCGGCGTCGGACAGCGACTCAAGCTTCCCGTCGGACAGCGAAAGGCGCTGCCCGCGGACGCGCTCGACCCGGAAGTCGGCGTGGTCCGCGCCAAGCGCCCGCGCGGTGTCTAGTGCGGCGTCGGCGAGGTTCCTCAGCGGCAGCGCCGCGAACTCAGCATCAATACGTCCGTCATGATCTCCCACGCCACGAACCTATCGTCTCTGGTGGCACCCAAGTCAAAACCAAATGCCACTCAACTCAAACCAGGGCGCCGGACGTAGCGCCGCGTTTTGTGGCGGATGTCTACAACAGGACCACCGGATCTTCGTCCGGCGCGGCATCGAAGCGGCGGGCGCCTTGCGGGAAGGTGAACACGGTGCTGGTCGCGGATGCCGGGAGCCTTGGCGGTAACCTCGGCTGTCGGGTTGAGCGACGACTTGGAGGGTGATCGTGGGGCGTTCCGTGCTGGTGACCGGGGGGAACCGAGGGATCGGGCTGGCGATCGCGCGGCGGCTCGCCGCCGATGGCGACAGCGTCACCGTCACCTCCAGGTCCGGTGAGCCGGTCGACGGGCTGTCGGTCGTGCAGTGCGACGTGCGCGACGTCGCCTCGGTCGACGCCGCGTTCACGGCGATCGAGCAGGACCAGGGGCCGGTCGAGGTGCTCGTCGCCAACGCCGGGATCACCCAGGACCAGTTGCTCGCGCTGATGAAGGAGGACGCCTTCACCGACGTCATCGACACCAACCTGACCGGCGCCTACCGCGTCGCCAAGCGCGCGGTGCGCGGCATGATGAAGATGCGCCGCGGCCGGATGATCTTCATCTCCTCCGTCGTCGGCCTCTACGGCTCGGGCGGCCAGGCCAACTACGCCGCGTCCAAGGCCGGCCTGGTCGGCCTCGCCCGGTCGCTCGCCCGTGAGCTCGGCTCGCGCGGCATCACCGCGAACGTCGTGGCGCCAGGGTTCGTGGACAGCGACATGACCGCGGTGCTCTCCGAGGAGCGCAAGGCGCAGATCATCGGCGCGGTGCCACTTGGCCGGTACGCATCGGCCGACGAGGTGGCAGGCACGGTCGCTTTCCTCGCCGGGCCCGACGCCGCCTACGTCACCGGCGCGGTCATCCCGGTCGACGGCGGCCTCGGCATGGGTCACTGAGTTGCGCGCCCGATGGCAAAGACCGCCATCATATCGGGCGCGCAACTCAGTCGTATCTTCCGGGGGGACAGCTCCCAAGCACGGGGGGCTCCCGCCCCCCGTCCCCCCTGGCCCCCGTACCCCCCGATGTCCGCTGCCGCGGACAAGAGCTAGGTGCGAGTACGAGACTCGGTACTAAATGACGAAAGCTGGTTTCTGATGGGCATTCTTGACGGCAAGCGGATCCTGGTGACAGGCGTGCTCACCGACGCCTCGATCGCCTTCCATGTGGCACGCGTGGCGCAGGAGCAGGGCGCGACCGTGGTGCTGACCGCGTTCCCCCGGCCGACGCTGGTGGCGCGAATCGCGAAGCGGCTCCCGCGGCCCGCTCCGGTGATCGAACTCGACGTCACGAGCACCGAGCAGCTCGACGCGCTCAAGGACCGGGTGAAGGAGCACGTCGACGGCCTGGACGGCGTTGTCCACTCGATCGGGAACGCGCCGCAGGCCGCGCTCGGCGGCAACTTCCTCGCCACCGGGTGGGAGGACGTGGCGAAGGCCGTGCACGTGTCGACCTTCTCGCTGAAGTCACTCGCGATGGCGGCGCTGCCGCTGATGGCCGGCGGCGGCAGCGTGGTCGGCCTCGACTTCGACGCGTCCGTCGCCTGGCCCGGCTATGACTGGATGGGCGTGGCCAAGGCCGGGCTTGAGTCCTGCGCCCGCTACCTCGCCCGTGACCTCGGCCCGCACAAGGTGCGGGTCAACCTCGTGGCGGCGGGCCCGCTCAAGACGATGGCGGCCAAGTCCATACCCGGCTTCGAGAAGTTCGAGGACGTGTGGTCGCAGCGCGCACCGCTTGGCTGGGACATCGCCAACCCGGAGGCCGCGGCGCGCGCCTGCGTCGCGCTGCTTTCCGACTGGTTCCCCGCGACCACCGGGGAGATCGTGCACGTGGACGGCGGGGTGCACGCGGTCGGCGTCTGATCGCCGTCAACGGTTCTGCTGCTTCTCCTTGCGTAGCGGCCAGTTGGTCCCGATACTGCATTCCATGGGAGGTTCTGCGGCCGAGGTTCCTACCTCGCCGGATGAACAGCAGCCGGGCCCCGGTCTCCGCGCCTCTGACGCTGAGCGGGATCAGGTGGTAGCCAAGCTGAGGGATGAGTACGTCGCGGGCCGCCTCTCGCACGACACGTTCCTGCACCGGGTCAACGTGGTGCTCGAATCGCGGCAACAGGCGGAACTGCCGCCGCTGGTGGCCGACCTCCCAGGCGAGTCACCGGGTGGCGGTCTTGTCGGCTGGCTCCGCGGCACCTGGTCCCGCGTGAGCGGTGCCGCCGCGCAGGCCGCGGCGTCGCGTGCGGCCGGCCAGCCGCGCGGCACCGGCCCTGGGACCGTGACCCCGCCTCGTCGGCCCGTCAGGTCCCTGACCACGAGCATGACGGCGGCACCCGGCCGCAGGCAGCCGTTCCTGCTGCAGTTCCCGCGCGGTGGCGGCGACCAGTTCAGCATCGGCAGGGACGCCGGCTGCGACCTGGCGATCGCCGACATGACGGTCTCCCGGCTGCACGCACGGCTCGAGCGGACGCCAGAAGGCTGGCTGCTCTCCGACCTTGAGTCCACGAACGGCACCCGGGTGAACGGATGGCGGGTCCGCGGCAAGATCCCGGTTCACGCCGGCGACCTGGTGAGCTTCGGCAGCCTCGACGTGGTTTTCAGTGTTAGCGCGCGGGGGGACGCACCCCCTGCACCCCCTGCGCATGGCGGGGGCTTCGCCCCCGCATAACCCCCCCGCGCCTGCGCTTCCGCGCTGTCGTTGCCTGGCGACTTCCTTGCATGATCTAGAGTTCTTAAACGTGACAACGGTTCTGCTCGTACGGCACGGCCTGACCGCGACGACGGGGCAGCTGCTGACTGGCTGGACGCCAGGCGTCGGCCTTGACGAGCGTGGCCGGGCGCAGGCGAAGGCGCTGGGGGAGCGGCTCGCCCCGGTACCGCTGAACGCGATTGTGACCAGCCCGCTTGACCGCTGCCAGCAGACGGTCGAGGAGATCGTCGCCGCGCGCGCGGGACGCACAGGGCAGGCGGGTCACGAGGGCCAGCCGGCCGTCCCGGTCACCGACGACCGGGTGGGCGAGTGCAAGTACGGCGACTGGACGGGCAAGCCGCTGAAGGAGCTTGAGAAGGACCCGCTCTGGCCGGTGGTCCAGGCGCACCCGAGTGCCGTCACCTTCCCCGGCGCGCAGGGCGAGTCCATGCTCGACATGCAGCACAGGGCCGTCTCCGCCGTCAGGGAATGGAACGCCAAGCTCGGCAAGGACGCGACCTACCTGGTCTGCTCGCACGGTGACGTGATCAAGGCAATCGTCGCCGACAGCCTGGGACTTCACCTCGACCAGGTCCAGCGCATCGTCGCCGATCCCTGCTCGCTGACCGTGATCCGCTACACTCCGCTGCGCCCTTTCCTGCTCCGGCTGAACGACACGGGAGGCGGCATCGACGACCTGCTGCCGCGCCAGAAGGCCACGGACAGCGCGCAAGGCGCGGAGAGCGATGCCGTGATCGGCGGCGGCGCGGGTGCGGTTATCCCCCAGGAGGACGACCCCTCGTACCCCCGCGAGCCAGGTACCGCCCCAGGCGCGGAAGGATAGGACTCATGCCGGTCTTTTACTACGATCCGCCGGACAGGTTCATCGCCGGCTCTGTCGGGCAGCCGGGGGATCGAACGTTCTACCTGCAGGCGACCTCGGTCGGCCGGGTGACGAGCGTTGTCCTGGAGAAGTTCCAGGTGAGCCTGCTTGCCGAGCGGATCGACGAGCTGCTCGACGAGGTGCTGCGCCGCACGGAAGCGGCCGACATCCCTGAGACCGCCCCGGCGGCGCTGCGCGACGACGGCCCGCTCGACCTGCCGCTCACCGAGGACTTCAGGGTTGGCGCGATCGCGCTCGCCTGGGACAGCGACGGTGACCGGGTCGTCATCGAGGCCCAGGAGGAGAGCGACGCCCCGGTGGAGCCGCTGTCCGATGACATCCCGGTCGACGGTCCTGGCGTCCTGCGGGTCAGGATCAGCCCGAGCGCGGCCCGCGCGTTCGCGCAGCGCGCGCTGAACCTCGTCGCGGCCGGCCGTCCGCCGTGCCCGCTGTGCGGGCTGCCGCTCGACGCGAACGGTCACGTCTGCCCGCGGCAGAACGGCCACCGGGTCGCCCGTGCCTGATAACACGGTGCCTGACATCACCGGGGCCTGGGACTCCGACCTGCCAGAAGGGGAACGCGAAGCCCTGGAGCTGCTCGAACGCGGCACGCTCACCGTGGAGGGCCGCCTGGTGGACGCCTCGAACGCGACGCTGTTCTGCACGGTCAAGTCGCACGGCACCCAGGCACAGTGCGTTTACAAGCCGGTCGCGGGTGAGCGGCCGCTCTGGGACTTCCCGAACGGCACCCTGGCCGGCCGCGAGGTCGCCGCCTACGTAGTGTCCCGGGCGGCCGGGTGGAACTTCGTTCCGCCCACGGTCATGCGCGACGGCCCGTTCGGCCCCGGCATGTGCCAGCTATGGATCGACCTCGACGAGACCGTTGACCTGATCGCGCTCGCCCGCCGCACCGAGCACCAGCCGCTGCGGGAACTGGCGGTCTTCGACGCGGTGATCAACAACGCCGACCGGAAGATCGGCCACCTCCTGCCCGTCGTCGACGGCCACCTGTACGGCTGCGACCACGGCGTCTGCTTCGCCGAGGATTACAAGCTGCGCACCGTCCTCTGGCAGTGGCGCGGGGAGCCGCTGCCCGCGCGGGCGGTCGGGACGCTGCGCCGCCTGTCCGCGGGCCTGGCGGACGGCTGGCTCGCCGAGGAACTGGCGCAGCACCTGACCCGCGCCGAGATCGCCGCCACCGCCGCCAGGATCGACCTGCTGCTGGCCAGCCGCGTGCACCCCTACCCGCCAGAAGACTGGCCCGCCGTCCCCTGGCCCCCCGTCTAAAAGAACGCGCGGCCTAGAACTCGCCGTCGCTGTTGTCGCCGCGGCGGCGCAGGTAGCGCTCGAACTCGCGGGCGATCGCGTCACCCGACGCCTCAGGCAGGTCCGTGGCGTCCTTGGCCTCCTCGAGCGTCCGCACGTACTCGGCCACATCGGAGTCCTGCTGGGCGAGCTCGTCCACGCCGCGCTCCCACGCGCGGGCCTCCTCCGGCAGGTCGGCCTGCGGCAGCGACACGTCGAGCACGTCCTCCACGGCCCGCAGGAGCGCCAGCGTCACCTTCGGCGAGGGTGACTGCGCGACATAGTGCGGGACGGAAGCCCACAGCGAGACCGTGGGGATGTCGGCGGCGGCGCACACGTACTGAAGCACGCCGACGATCCCCGATGCGCCCTTGTAGTCGGTCGGCTCGGAGCCCACGCCGTGCAGCAGCTTGGACTCGGAACCGCTGACCTGGACGGGGACGGGCCTGGTGTGCGGCGAGTCGGCGAGCAGCGCACCGATGAGGATCATCATCTCGACGCCGAGCTCGGTGAGCCCGCCGATGAGCTCGTCGGTGAACCCGCGCCAGCGCATGTTCGGCTCAACGCCGTGCACGAGCACGATGTCGCGGGACAGCCCGGTGTCCGCGGTTCTGGCGAGGGACAGCCGCGTGGTCGGCCAGACGAGCCGTTCGGTTTTCCCCCCGACTACCTCGATCACTGGCCGGTTGACCTGGAAGTCGTAAAAGTCATCGGGGTCGATCGCGGCGATCGGCGTGGACTCCCACGCGATGCCCAGGTGGTTGACGACACCGCTCGCGGCTTCTGCCGCGTCATTCCACCCTTCGAACGCGGCAATCGCCACCGGGTTGACGAGCGGGCCATCGACGTCGCTGAACTTGATGACTTCACCTCCGCTGTAGCCGCGGGCTGGCGCCCGTGACTACAGCCTACGTCTCCACGCGGACTTGACGTGTGACCTGTGGCAGGCACAGTTTCGCGTCGGCACTTTTGTTTTCTGACCACTAAGCCCTACACTCGGTAATCCTATGACCGGGCTTGTGATTCAAGAAGCTACAGAGCGTTCCGTCGCCCTGAGGGGCGCCCTTGCCGAACGTGTGGTGCCCGGTTCGATCGGCCTGGACACCAAGCTGCCGGTGTTTGGCCACCCTCGACCAGGAAGATGGCACGGATGCGGGAACTAGCTGAACTCCTCGACCAGCGGGTCGCGGTGCTTGATGGCGCCTGGGGCACGATGCTACAGGGGAAGAAGCTGTCCGCGGCCGACTACCACGTCGACGGCCACCAGCAGGACACCGCGGGCGACCCGGACCTGCTGAACCTGACTCGCCCCGACGTCATACTCGACATTCACCGCCAGTACCTGGCGGCCGGGGCTGACATCACCACTACCAATACCTTCACTGCCACGAGCTTCGGCCAGTCCGACTACGGACTTGAGCACCGGGTGCACGAGATGAACGTGCGCGGCGCCCAACTCGCCCGCCAGGCCGCTGACGAGGCGGACGGGACGAGGTATGTCGCCGGCTCGGTCGGCCCGCTCAACGTCACCCTCTCGCTGTCACCGAAGGTCGAGGACGCCGCCTACCGGGCGGTGACCTTCGACCAGGTCAAGGCCGGCTACGCCGAGCAGATCGCGGCGCTGCGCGAGGGCGGCGTGGACCTGCTGATGATCGAGACGATCTTCGACACGCTCAACGCCAAGGCCGCGATCGCGGCGGCCCAGGAGGTGGCACCGGAACTGCCGCTCTGGCTGTCGGGGACCATTACCGACCTCAGCGGGCGCACCCTGTCCGGGCAGACGATGGAGGCGTTCTGGAACTCCATCCGGCACGCGAATCCCCTGGTCGTTGGCGTCAACTGCTCGCTCGGGGGCAAGGAGATCAGGCCGCACATCGCGGACCTGGCGCGGGTCGCCAACACCTTCACCGCCTGTCACCCGAACGCGGGCCTGCCCAACGCGTTCGGCGGTTACGACGAGGAACCGCGGGACACCGCCCATCACCTGCGCGAGTTCGCGGCCGAGGGCCTGGTCAACATCGTCGGCGGCTGCTGCGGCACCACCCCCGCGCACATCGCCGCGATCGCTGAGGCAGTCCGCGGCGGCCACCGGCCTGTTCCCAGGGCCGCCAGCGGCATCACCCGGCTGTCCGGGCTCGAGGTGTTCGAAATCACCGCGGACACCGGCTTCGTGATGATTGGCGAACGGACCAATGTCACCGGCTCGGCCAAGTTCCGGCGGCTCATCGAGGCCGACGACTACCAGGCGGCGGTGACCGTCGCCCTCGACCAGGTGCGCGGCGGCGCGAACGTGCTCGACGTGAACATGGACGCCGACCTGCTCGAGAGCGAGCAGGCGATGACCACGTTCCTCAACCTGATCGCGACCGAGCCCGAGGCCGCCCGCATCCCGGTGATGGTCGACAGCTCCAAGTGGACGGTGCTCGAAGCCGGCCTCAAGTGCCTCCAGGGCAAGGGCGTCGTCAACTCGATCAGCCTCAAGGAGGGCGAGGAGGTCTTCCTCGACCACGCCTCGAAGATCAGGAGCTACGGCGCCGGCGCGGTGGTGATGGCGTTCGACGAGCAAGGCCAAGCCGATACGACCGAACGAAAGGTGGCCATTTGCGGCCGCGCCTACGACTTGCTCACGCAGCAGGCCGGCTGGGCGCCTGAAGACATCATCTTCGACCCGAACGTGCTGGCCGTGGCGACCGGGATCGCCGAGCACAACGGGTACGCGAAGTCCTTCATCGAGGCGCTGCCGCTGATCAAGGAGCGCTGCCCCGGTGTCCGGACCAGCGGCGGCATCTCCAACCTGTCGTTCGCCTTCCGCGGCAACGAGACCGTCCGCCGGGCCATGCACGCCGCATTCCTTTACCACGCGATCGGGGCCGGGCTCGACATGGGCATCGTCAACGCCGGCCAGCTCGACGTCTACCAGGACATACCGGCGGATCTTCTGGAACTGGTCGAAGACGTCCTGTTCGACCGGCGCGAGGACTCCACCGACCGGCTGGTCGCCTACGCCGAGCAGGTGAAGTCGACCGGCGCCAAGAAGTCGGAGGCCGACCTGTCCTGGCGTGAGGTGCCGGTCGGCAAGCGCCTCGAGTACGCGCTGGTGCACGGCATCGCCGACTACGTCGAAGACGACACGGAGGAGGCCCGCCAGCAGGTCGCCCGGCCGCTCGAGGTCATCGAGGGGCCGCTGATGGACGGGATGAAGATCGTCGGCGACCTGTTCGGCGCCGGCAAGATGTTCCTGCCCCAGGTAGTGAAGTCCGCCCGGGTCATGAAGCGCGCGGTCAAGTACCTCGAGCCCTTCATGGAGGCCGAGAAGGCCAAGAGCGAGGAGCGCGGCGAGGTCAGGCGGGGCAACGGCAAGGTCGTGCTCGCCACCGTCAAGGGCGACGTGCACGACATCGGCAAGAATATCGTCGGGGTCGTCCTCGGCTGCAACAACTACGAGGTCATCGACCTCGGTGTGATGGTTCCGGCCGCCAAGATCCTGGACACCGCGCTGGCCGAGGAGGCCGACATCATCGGCCTGTCCGGGCTGATCACCCCGTCGCTGGACGAGATGGTGAACGTCGCGGCCGAGATGGAGCGGCGCGGTATCAGCAAGCCGCTGCTGATCGGCGGCGCCACCACCTCCAAGCAGCACACGGCGGTGCGCATCGCCCCCGCCTACAGCCGTTCGACGGCGCACGTGCTCGACGCCTCGCGGGTGGTCGGGGTCGTGCAGCAGCTGCTCGACCCGGAGCGGATCGCCGGGTTCGACGAAGCCAACCGCGTCGAGCAGCAGCGCCTCAGGGAGCAGCACGCGAACCGGCGCAGCCAGCCGATCCTCTCCATCGAGGCCGCCCGCCGCAACCGCGAGCAGGTCGCCTTCGACGAGCTCCCCGAGCCGGCCTTCTGCGGGGTCAAGGCGGTCTCTCCGTCGCTGGCCGAGCTCCGCCCGATGATCGACTGGACGTTCTTCTTCCTCGCCTGGGAGCTCAAGGGCAAGTACCCGGCGATCCTCGCCGACCCGGCCGCCCGCGACCTCTTCAACGACGCGAACGCGCTCCTCGACGAGATCATCGCGGAGGGGCTGCTGACGGCGCGCGGCGGCTACGGGTTCTGGCCCGCGCACGCCGACGGTGACGACATCCTCGTCGAGGCGGGCGCGGGAACACCGCTGCGGCTGCCGATGCTCAGGCAGCAGACCGCCAAGCCCGACGGGCGCCCCAACCGCTGCCTGGCCGACTACGTCGCCCCCCATGCCGGCAACACTGCCGGTGATCACCTCGGCGGGTTCGCGGTCGCCATCCACGGCGCCGACGAACTGGCGAAGAAGCACGAGGCCGCGGGCGACGACTACCAGGCCATCATGGTCAAGGCCCTGGCCGACCGGCTGGCCGAGGCGTTCGCCGAGCACACTCACCTGCGCGCGCGCCGCGACTGGTACGAGTCCGATGGCGAGGTCGCGATCGAGGAACTGCACGCCGAGCGCTTCCGCGGCATCCGTCCGGCCTTCGGGTACCCCGCGTCACCCGACCACAGCCTGAAGCACGAGTTGTTCGTCCTGCTCGGCGCAGGTGACTTCGACATGGGCCTGACCGAGTCATTTGCGATGACCCCTGCCTCAAGTGTCAGCGGCCTGCTGTTCGCAAACCCGGCGTCCCGTTACTTCACCGTCGGCCGCATCTCCAGGGACCAGGTAGCCGACTACGCGCGCCGACGGAACATGGAGCTCCAGGCAGCGGAGCGCTGGCTCCGCCCCAACCTCGCCTACGACCCGGAGTAGCCCGGGCCCGTCAGCCTGCGGTCTAGCCGTCCGGATAGCCTGGCTGGCGTGCCTAATGAGCTAGCGGCGGTGCTGTTCGATATGGACGGGCTGCTTGTCGACACCGAGCCGCTGTGGTTCGAGACCGAGGCCGAGGTCATGGCCCGCCTGGGCGCCCCCTGGACCAAGCTGGACCAGGAACAGCTCCTAGGCGGCTCCATGGACAACACCGTCGGCTACCTCCTGGCCAGGGCGACGAGACCCGCGCCGCCGGCGGACGTCGCCCGCTGGATGACGGAAGGCATGCTCAGGCGCGTGGCTGAGGGCCGGGTCATGGTCCGCCCAGGCGCCCGCGAGCTCCTCGCGGAGGTCGCCGCCGCGGGTGTCCCGCACGCCCTGGTAACGGGCTCACAGCGCCCCTTCACCGAGGCGGTGCTGGCCAGCACCGGCTTCCGCTTCCCGGTCACCGTCACAGGCGATGACGTCACGAGGGCCAAGCCAGACCCCGAGCCCTACCTGCTGGCCGCCAAGCTCCTGGACGCTGACCCTGAGCAGTGCGTGGCCCTGGAGGATTCACCCAACGGCGTAGCGTCCGCCACGGCCGCGGGCTGCCACGTCGTCGCCGTCCCGACCTTGGTCCCCGTCCCGCCCGCCCCAAGGCGCCTGATAGCGCAATCCCTCAGCCGCGTAGGCCTAGAGACCCTGCGGGACCTGGCCGCCTGACGCCAGGTTTTGACTTCTGTTCACCCCTGGACCGGGCTCAGCGTACCGAACACCAGTCGAGATATGTCACGATGGAAGGAGCATCAGGGAGGCGAGAAGGAATGAGCTACAGCAGCATCGCCTGGCTCCCGCTAGCGCTGGGACTCACGATCCTCGGCCTAGTGCTGAGCTACCTCACCTACCGACGCCGCGGCCTGCGCCCGGCCATGATCGGCACCGCGTGGTCGCTGCTGCCGATCGCCGCTTACCTGACCGGGGCGATCGAGATGCTCTGGAAGGTCGGCGCCGCGATCGGGCAGTTCGGCTCCGGCTTCGTGTTCTCCCCGATGAAGTGGGCGGGCATCGGCGTCACCGGCCTCGCGATAGCGCTCTTCCTGGCCGCGGGCGGCCGGAGGCGGCGCCGGGCCGCGCGCGAGGCGCGCGAGGCGCGCAAGACTGCCCGTGGCGACCGCAAGGGCGAGGCCGAGGGGTCATCTGCCCCGCCCGCCCTCGGGAAGGCCAAGACCGCGCCAGGGACGCAGATCCTGCCGACGGAGCGCCAGCGGGTGCCCGCCGAGCGCGCCACCGCCGCGACGCCGGCGAAGGGGTCGCGCAAGTCCGCCCCGCCCGACGATGACGATATGAAGGACATCGAGGACATTCTGCGCAAGCGTGGCATCTAGCACCGCGGCCTGGCGGGGATGATCTTCGTCACCGTCGAATCTTCGTGTACTGGGCGGAGTTTCCGGAGAATTTCCCGCCCGTGACGTGCGGTTCCGTAGATCACTGTCGAGTTACGATTACCTACTGTTAGGTCACTTTTGTTCCAAAATCTCACGGGACGCCTTACTCTGACAGCGGCTTAACTTTGCGTCGGGTCACCGCCCCAACGACGGTCGTACCGTGGCCGGTCGCCAGGGCGAGCACCGCGAGGCGTGTAGCCTCCAGAATTCCTTGGGCGAGCGACCCTCGCCGAGCATAGATCTTGAGGAGGACCAGGGTGGTGAGGCACTTCCGTCTGCGCGCCATCGGCGCCACGACCACCGCTGTGGCCGTAACCGTGCTGACTGCTGCCGCGTGCAGCAGTTCAACGTCGAGCGGAGGCTCGACTGGGCCAACGGCATCGTCTGCGTCGGGCCCGAGCGCGCCGACTGGCGGCAACCAGGCGCTTAACCCGGGCACCGGATCGCCGAAGTACGGCGGGACGCTGAACGAGGTCGGGGTGAGCGACGTCAAGGTCATGGACTACGACCTGGCCTACTACAGCACCGACGACAACATGCTCAGGCTCACGGAGCGTCAGCTCTACAGCTGGGGTAACACCGTGAGCACAGCGACCACGCCCGAGCCTGATCTCGCCACCGCGGCGCCCGCGGTGAGCGACGGCGGCAAGACGGTGTCCGTGACCATCCGTAGCGGCGTCATGTGGAACACCACGCCGGCCCGCGCGGTGACGGCCGCGGACGTGGTCCGCGGCATCAAGCGCGCCTGCAACCCGAGCGCCGAGAACTTCGGCGGCATGGCCGACTTCGAGAGCACGATCGTGGGCCTGGCCGCATTCTGCAGCGCGTACCCGAAGGCCGCGGCCAACAGCGCCCCGGCGATGAAGGCGTACATCGAGGGACACAACGTCTCCGGCATCACGACGTCAGGTAACACGATCACGTTCAAGCTGACCCAGCCGGCCGCGTGGCTACAAGGCGCGATGACGCTCGCGCCGTTCACCGCGGTGCCGATCGAGGCGGAGAGCGCGCTGCCTGGCACCCCGGGTGTCTACAACCACATGTACGCCGACGGGCCGTACGAGATGTCCCAGTACACCCCGAAGAAGAGCATCACGTTCGTGCGCAACCCGCAGTGGAAGGCGAGCACCGACCCGCTGCGCAAGGCGTACGTTAACGAGGTCCATGTCGACGAGACCGGCGACCAGACCACGATCTACCAGGAGATCACCACCAACACGCCGCAGCTCGGCATGACGTGGGACTCGCTGGCGCCGCCGGCCGACTACCCGAGCCTGCTCGGCCAGGTCGCCTCGCACAGTCCGAACGTGGGCCTGTACTCGACGTACAGCTCCAACCCGTACGTCGTGTTCAACACCGTGTCGCCGAACAACGGCAGCGCGCTACAGAAGGCCAGCGTGCGGCAGGCGCTTTCCTACGGGCTCGACCGCACCCAGATGCAGAAGACGCTGGGCGGCGCGGAGACCAACCCGGCGCTGACGCACATCCTCCCGCCCGGCACGGACGGGTCGCAGGACATGCCGGCGAACTACAACCCGTACCCGTACAACCCGACCCAGGCCAAGTCCCTGCTGACCGCGGCCGGGTTCACGTCGAGCCACAAGCTGAACCTCAAGTACCTCTACCGCGCCGACAGCCAGGGCGGCACCAAGCTGTTCCTGAACATCCAGGCTCAGCTGAACTCCCTCGGTGACGTGAACGTCACCGGGGTGCCGACCAACCAGTCGGACTTCTACGGCAAGTACCTGACCGTCACGACGTCGCCGACGCCGGCGCAGACCGGCGCCTGGGACTTCACCGGGGCGGGCTGGAGCCCGGACTGGTACGGTAACTCGGCGGTGTCCTGGTTCGGCCCGCTGTTCTCCAGCCCAGGCGGATTCCCGGCCAACGGCGGAAGCAACTTCGGCTACCTGTCCGACGCCACGGTCAACTCGCTGGTCGCCAAGGCGCTGTCGCAGACCACCGAGGCGGCGGCTGACCCGTACTGGGCACAGGCCGACCAGGCGGTCATGAAGGCCGCGGCGATCTTCCCGATCACCGACAACGTTGAGTTCGCCGAGCATGCCTCGTACGTGCACAACGCGGTGTACCTGCCCATCATGCAGCAGTTCGACGCCTCGAACGTCTGGCTGAGCGACTAGTAGCTATCGTTGCCGCCGGCCGCCCGGATCCGGGTGGCCGGCGGCAACGAGCGCAAAAAAACTGCGGCTAGGTTGTCTTCCGCGCGGGACGAGTCACGCGCGGAATACCGATGGTTGAGAGGCGAGCTGCATTGGCTCTGCTTGAAGTTGACGACCTGAACGTGTCCTTCCGGACAGCGGATGGCATCGTTCAGGCGGTTCGCGGAGTTTCCTACCACATCGACGCCGGGCAGACCCTCGGCATCGTGGGCGAGTCGGGCTCCGGCAAGAGCGTTTCCACCCAGACGGTCACCGGGCTGACCAAGGGCGCGCGAATATCCGGCAGTGCGCGGTTCGAGGGCATGGACCTGCTGACGGCGGCGCCCTCGCAGATGCAGGCCATCCGGGGCGCGAAGATCGGCATGATCTTCCAGGACCCGTTGTCCAGCCTGCACCCCTACTACCGGGTCGGCTGGCAGATCGTCGAGATGATCCGGCTGCACGACCGGGGGATGAGCAAGCACGACGCCCGCAAGCGGGCCGTCGAACTGCTGCGCCTTGTCGGCATACCGCAGCCGGAGACGCGGGTCCACGACTTCCCGCATCAGTTCTCCGGCGGCATGCGGCAGCGGGCGATGATCGCCATGGCGATGGCGCTCAATCCGGCCCTGCTGATCGCCGACGAGCCCACCACCGCGCTCGACGTCACCGTGCAGGCCCAGGTGCTCCGGGTGATCGCCCGCATGCAGGAGATGTTCGGCACCGCGGTGATCCTCATCACTCACGACCTCGGCGTGATCGCCGACGTCGCCGACGAGGTGCTGGTCATGTACGGGGGCAAGGTGATGGAGCACGCCGACCGGCGGACGCTCTTCTACGGCAGTCACCACCCGTACACCGAGGGGCTGCTCCAGTCGATGCCCGCCTACGGCGGTGACCGCGAGCGACTGCGCCCGATACCAGGACAGCCGCCGAGCCTGCTCGACCCGCCGCCCGGCTGCCCGTTCGCGCCGCGCTGCTCCTACGTGATGGACCGCTGCCGTACCGAGATGCCGTCGCTCGATCCCGCGGGGACGGAGCCGGGGCACCTGTCGGCCTGCTGGCTGCCGCACGACAGCGCCGCGCGCGCCGAGGTACGGCAGCGGGTACTGCTCGCCGAGACGGCCAGTTCCGCGGGAGCGTGAGAGAGATCATGAACGACGTTAACCTCGCCCCCGCCGCGGCCGCCGACGACGACGTGCTGCTGCAGGTGGAGAACCTGGTCAAGTACTTCCCGGTCAAGTCCACCGGGTTCTTCAAGCCGCGCGATAACGTGCACGCCGTCGACGACGTGAGCTTTACCGTCCGGCGCGGCCAGACCTTCGGCATCGTCGGCGAGACCGGCTGCGGCAAGTCGACGCTCGGCCGGTCCATCACCCGGCTGCACGACATCACCTCCGGCCGGATCGTCTTCGACGGCCAGGACATCTCGCGGATCTCGCAGCGGCGCATGCGCCCGCTGCGCCGCGAGATCCAGATGATCTTCCAGGACCCGATGGGGTCGCTGAACCCGCGGCGCCGGGTCGGCTCGATCATCGGGGACCCCTTCGCCATCCACAAGATTGCCTCGGGCGCGGACCGCAAGCGCCGGGTGCAGGAACTCATGGAGCGCGTGGGGCTGAACCCGGAGCACTTCAACCGCTTCCCCGCGGAGTTCTCCGGCGGGCAGCGGCAGCGGATCGGCGTCGCCAGGGCGCTCGCCTTCCGGCCGAAGCTGATCGTCTGCGACGAGCCGGTGTCCGCCCTCGACGTGTCCATCCAGGCGCAGGTGATCAACCTGCTGGCCGACCTGCAAAAGGAATTCGGCCTCACCTACATCTTCATCGCGCACGACCTGTCGGTGGTCCGCCACGTCAGCGACACGGTCGGCGTGATGTACCTGGGCAAGATGACCGAGATCGCGCCCTCGGATGAACTGTTCACGGTGCCCAGGCACCCCTACACCGGCGCGCTGCTCTCCGCGGTGCCGGTGCCCGACCCGGACCAGTCCGACGAGCGGCACCAGATTGTCCTGGTCGGCGACGTCCCGTCGCCGATCCTGCCGCCTTCCGGCTGCCGTTTCCATCCCCGCTGCCCGAAGGCCGCTCAGGTCTGCGTAACGGAGGAACCGAAACTGGAGTCCCGGCTCGGCGAC
>Ga0210389_10001422_pt1 | contig 19324 bp, 15 predicted proteins | sample IncBWH28OmetaG_FD_160127 | JGI IMG/M metagenome (GOLD analysis project Ga0210389, IMG submission 160127) | Forest soil microbial communities from Barre Woods Harvard Forest LTER site, Petersham, Massachusetts, United States - Inc-BW-H-28-O ...
TCTCGGCAGAGCACCGCCATCTTCTCTCCCTCCTTCAACCGAGCTACAAAACGCATCCGCTCGTCCATCTTGGATAACTCCTTCCAAGGCATTTCGCGTCTCCCGCAAATGCCAGAAAGTGTTACCCATGTGCTCGGAAAAAGTGTTACCTATGTGCCCGGTAGGACAAATCCAGGCGTCAAGAACCGCAGTTGACTTGTCAGCGATTACTGACAGCATCTCGGCGACTCGCGCGGACGAGCGACTGTTAAGCTAAAAAAAATTAGCGAGGAGTCGCCGGCGTTGTTCCCTTACTATCGCGCGCGCATCCGATTCAGGGTCGTTTTGCTGGCTTCGATCGCCCTGGGTGCCTGCGCGGGGCGTCCACCCGGTGCCGATTTTCCCAAGCACGAGTCCGTGGCCCTGGCTCAGCCGGAGGACACCGCCCTTGGGGGCCAGTTTTCAGGGGCTGCGCGCCAACATCCGGGCGATTCGGCATTTCGCGTGATCAGCGTCGGGGCGGACGGATTTCGTGCGCGCGCGCAGATGATCGACGCCGCGCAGCGAACTCTCGATCTTCAGTATTACATCTTCCGCGGCGACGAGACCGGCCGCATGCTGACCGAGCACCTGTTGCGGGCGGCTGACCGCGGCGTGCGCATTCGCGTGCTCATCGACGATGGCGACACGGTTGCCGGCGATGAGCAGATTCTCCGGCTCACGCACTATCGTTCCGTGGAACTGCGCATCTACAATCCCGGGAAATACCGCGGCCACGTGCGATTCGTGAGACGGCTGGAGTTCGTGCTGAACGCGGGACGGCTCAATTACCGAATGCACAATAAGCTGCTGGTCGCCGACAATGCGGTGGCCCTCATTGGGGGGCGCAACATCGGCAATCAGTATTTTCAAATCGATCCTGAGTCTCAGTTTGCCGACGACGATGTGTTTGCCGCAGGGCCGATTGTCCCGCAACTATCCAAAACCTTCGATGAATTCTGGAACAGTTCGCTCGCAATTCCGGCGGAAGCGCTGGGACGTCCGCACGAATCGCGTGCGCCCAAGGCAAAACCGGGCGCAATCGACTACGCGGCCCTGCTCTCCAACGGCGAGCCCTATACCGGCATCATGTCGGGGAAACTGCCCTTGTCGTGGGCGCCCGCTCAATTGGTCTACGACAGTCCCGACAAGAAGCAAGTGGTCAGCGGCAGGGTTTCCGGCGCCTTGATCGTCCCCGAGGTGGAGAAGTCGATTCGCGCGGTGCAGTCGGAGATGCTGCTCATAACGCCGTACCTCGTGCCGAGCGCAGATGAGTTGCAGGCGCTCAAAGAACTGCGCGAGCATGAGGTGCGGGTTCGCATCTTGAGTAATTCGCTGGAATCGTGTCCGGAGATTTCCGCCCAATCGGGATACGATAAATATCGCGTTCCCCTTCTCGAGAGCGGTGTGGAACTGTACGAAGTGCGCGCGCTGTTGGGGAACACACGGGGCAGCGGTCAGAGCGCCAAAATATCGCGCTACGGCAATTATGCCTTGCACGGCAAGATGTATGTTTTTGATCGCAAGAGGGTATTGATAGGCTCCATGAACTTCGATCAGCGTTCGCAACACATCAATACCGAAATTGGTGTCATCATCGGCAGCGCCGACATCGCGCAGCAAACCGCCCAGCGCTTCGAAAGCATGATCAAGCCGGAAAATTGCTACATCCTGGCGTTGAGCCCTGGCGGCACGCTGCACAAATCGCGCCTGCTCTGGCGCACGGAAGAGAACAACCATGCCGTCGAGTACGATCGGGAGCCCGCGCGCTCGGGTTGGCAGCGACTGCAGGCCAAGTTCTTGTCGCATTTACCGCTGGAGCGTGAGCTGTGACGCGGGCATGCGTGGTCGCGCTGTCAATAATATTCTTCAGTTATTGGCAGCCGGCGCGCGCCGCACCGCCGGCAATTGCAGTCGCTGAGATCAATTATCTGCTTGGGTTCATCGACCGCTCCGGCTGCAAGTTTTATCGGAACGGCAGCTGGTACGACGCGCATCGGGCGCAGTCCCACTTGCGCGATAAGTACAACTATCTGGCCGCACGCGATCGTATCAAGACCGCTGACGACTTCATCGAGCAAGGCGCAACCAGAAGCAGCATGAGCGGCGAGGAGTATCAAATCCAATGCGAAGCCGGGCCCGTGGTGCCGAGCAATCGCTGGCTGCATACGGCGCTGCTCGACTACCGTTCGTCATCCGGGCAGCACGCGCGCGCCAATTCTCCCACCGCCCAGTAAGGCTTCGCGCCGCGTCAAATCGGCCTGCCGAGGCGTCAGCTGTGCCCCGGAAGACGCGCCCGCCGCGCATGCTGTATTATTGAGCGCTGCGGCGACATCAGTTTCGAGGATCTTTACGATGAAAACCTTGTTCTTACATCCGCCCTCATTCGACGGTTTCGACGGCGGCGCGGGCGCGCGCTACCAGATGAAACGCGAGGTGCGCTCTTTCTGGTACCCCACTTGGCTCGCGCAACCCGCGGCGCTGGTGGAAGGGTCGAAGCTGATCGATGCGCCGCCGCATGGTCTTGACTTCGATGACATCGTGCCGGAGCTGAAGAATCGGGATCTGGTGGTGATGCACACCTCCACGCCTTCCTTCAAGGCCGATGTCAAGACCGCGGAGATGATCAAGGCGATCAACCCTGCCGTGAAAATCGGATTCATCGGCGCCAAAGTCGCGGTTGAACCGGAGAAGAGCCTCATCGCCGGAGCGGCGGTGGACTTCGTCGCCCGCAATGAATTTGATTTCACCATCAAAGAGGTGGCCGACGGCATGCCTTGGAGCGGAATCAAGGGTCTTTCGTACCGCAATGCCGATGGCGTCATCGTTCATAACGAGGACCGCCAGGTTCTGGAAAACATGGATTCCCTTCCCTGGGTGACGCCCGTCTACAAGCGCGATCTCGACGTCGAGAAATATTTCGGCGGCTATTTGAAGCACCCCTACATCTCGTTCTACACCGGACGCGGCTGCAAATCGCGCTGCACCTTTTGCCTGTGGCCGCAGACCGTGGGCGGGCACCGCTACAGGGTGCGCTCGGTCGAAAACGTCGTCGAGGAAATGAAGTGGGCGAAGAATGCGTTCCCGCAGGTGAAGGAGTTCTTCTTCGACGACGATACGTTGACCGACAACCTGCCGCGTGTCGAAGCGCTGGCGAAAGAGCTGGGGAAACTCGGCGTCACCTGGTCGTGCAACGCGAAAGCCAACGTGCCGCGCAAGACGCTGGAAGTCATGAAGGCGAATGGTTTGCGCCTGCTGCTCGTCGGTTACGAGTCCGGCAATCAGCAAATCCTGATCAATATCAAGAAGGGCATGCGCGTGGATTTTGCGCGTCGATTCACCAAGGACTGCCACGAATTGGGCATCGTCATCCATGGCACGTTTATTCTGGGTCTTCCCGGCGAGACCAAGGAAACGATCCAGCAGACACTGGATTTCGCCAAAGAGATCAATCCCCATACCATTCAGATTTCGCTGGCGGCCCCTTATCCGGGGACATTCCTGTACCGGCAGGCGAAGGAAAACGGCTGGCTCTATAACGAGGAGATCGATCTTCTGACGCAAGAGGGAACGCAAATTGCGCCGCTCAGCTATCCGCACCTGAGCCACACGGAGATCTTCCGGTCGGTCGAGGATTTCTACAAAAAATTCTATTTCCGCCCCTCCAAGATCGCATCCATCGTCGCCGAGATGCTCAAGAGCCCGGAAATGATGAAGCGGCGGCTGCGCGAGGGGGTTGAATTCTTCCACTTCCTGCGTTCGCGGCACGACGCGGCCTGAGGCGGGGCGCGACAGCGTGAGTTCCTCGCCCGCGATGAATGAATCAAGCCGGGAGTCCTTCGCTGAAGGACCGATTCGCGTCGGCAGCGAGGAGCATAAGACGCTTTTTTGCCGCACGCTGCTCGACACATTCAATCCTTACAAGCCGACGGTGATCGATTGGCCGCATCTCGAGGCTGAGGCGCGCGCCCGTTTGGTGGAGCTGCCCATTTGGGACATAGCCGTGCAGACGGAGGGCAGAGCACGGCTCAATGTCGCCTCCTATGCCGCGGTCACCAAGGATCCATTGCTGCGCAAGGCGATCGAGCTCAATGCTTTCGAGGAAGGGCGCCACAAACACGTCTTGTCCAATCTGGTCGCGGCGTATGGCATTGAACTTGCGCCCGAGCCGGAATACGTCGTGCGCGGCGATCCGGAATGGGCCTTCATGGTGACCGGCTATAGCGAATGCATCGATAGCTTTTTCGCGTTCGGATTGTTCGAATCGGCCAAACGCTCCGGTTTCTTTCCCGCCGAACTGGTCGAGACGTTCGAGCCGGTCATCCACGAAGAGGCCCGCCACATCCTGTTTTTCGTCAACTGGGCAGCCTGGCATCGCAGGAACATGCCTCTTTGGCGGCGGCCGTGGTTCGAGCTGAAAGTGCTGGCGGTCTGGCTCTTTTTGGCCTGGGAGCGCATCGGCATCGCGCGCGACATGGGGAGCGGCGTGCAGGACAATAATTTTACCGTGACGGGCGCGAAAACCGTGGGCGCTGATATCGACGCGGCCGAACTGATGGACATCTGCCTCGCGGAAAACGCGCGGCGCATGGGTCCCTACGACCGGCGCTTGTTGCGGCCCTTCGCGGTGCCGGCCCTGGTTAAATTGGCGCGCCGTTTCATGCGATCGGATCGCAAGCCAGAAACCCGCACTTAGCATCGCATGAAACTGCGTATCGTTGTCATCGCGGCTCTGGGCGCCGCCCTGGCGCTCTATCTCGTTGCATTTGTCGGCATTGGCGCGGTGCTGTCGGCTGCGGTCGCGGTGGGCTGGAGCGGGTTTGCGATCCTTTGTCTGTATGCGCTCGCGCTGTTCCTGGTGTTGGGGTTGGCGTGGCAGGTATTGCTCCCGGATTCGCGCCGCCCAAGCGTGTGGGTGTTGGTGGGGGCGCGCATGGTGCGGGACGCGGCCACCGAAGTGCTGCCATTCTCGCAGTTGGGCGGGATCGTGTTCGGCGCGCGCGCAGCGATCTTGAAGGGCGTCGCGCCCGCGGTCGCCTTTGCATCGACGGTCGTCGACGTGACGACCGAGCTGTTGGCGCAGATTGTCTTCGTCGCGGTTGGGCTCGTGATTTTGATCGTCCTCGGTCCGCGCACTCCTTTCGCCGCGTCATTGACCACCGGCGCAATCGTGGGTTTGAGCGCGGCGGCGGTCGGCTGCGGATTGTTCTTCGCCCTGCAGCGCCATAGCCTTTGGGTTACGGGAAAGCTCGCCGCGCGCCTGCTGCGCGGCGCGGGGGAGGTGAGTGCCGCCGTCGCCGCCACCTTCGATGAAATTCATCGTTCTCCCGCGCGCATCGGCCTCTCCTCGGCACTGCACCTGGCCGGCTGGATCGCGAGCGCGATCGGGACATGGATCGCGTTTCGCTTGATTGGAACGCGAGTGGGGGTGTTGCCCGTGGTGGCGATCGAAGGCCTCATCTCCGCGGCGCGCAGCATGGCCGTATTCATTCCCAACGCGCTGGGTGTACAGGAAGCCGCCTACGCCGTGCTTGCGCCGTTGTTCGGAGTCGGCGCGGAATTCGGACTGGCGGTCTCGCTGCTGAAACGCGCCAGAGACATTGCCTTGGGCGTGCCCATACTGCTGGTCTGGCATGCAGCGGAAGGGCAACGCGCCCTCGCCAGGGGACCGACGAGCTATAATTGATTTTGCGTTCCGCGGTTTGCAAATGAATCAAGAAGCCAATCTCGAAGGGTCGATCCTGCAGTCGCCGTACGCCGGCCGCAGTGCGCAGATGTTTCCGCACCTGACGGCGGCGCAAATCGCGCGCTTGAGCACCCTCGGGCGCAAAATTTCCACCCACAGGGCCCAGATACTCGCCGAGCCGGGAGATCGCCTGCCGATGTATGTCGTTCTGTCGGGCAGCATCGAGATCATCCAGCCGACGCTGTCCGGCGAGACGCTGTTGGTGGTGCACACACAAGGGAGTTTTTCAGGCGACGTGGGCACGTTGCGCGGCAGCAGTGCGGTCGTGCGCATGCGTGTGCGCGAAGCCGGCGAGGTGCTGGCGATCGACGAGGCGCATTTGCGCGCCATCTTTCAGACGGATGCGGAACTCAGCGAGCTCTTCATGCGCGCCTATATATTGCGGCGCGCGACCCTGATTTCCACGCAGAGCAGCGATGTGATTTTAGTCGGCTCGACGCACTCTTCGGGCACGTTGCGTCTGCAGCAGTTCCTGACCCGCAACACCTATCCGTTCGTCAACATTGACTTCGATAGCGACCCGTCGGTTCGTGAATTGCTGGATCGCTTCCATGTCAAGGTCGAGGAACTCCCGGTGGTGGTGTGCCGCGCGTCGGTCGTGCTCAAGAATCCGAGCAACGAAGAGGTCGCCGCGTGCTTGGGGATGAACCAACAGATCGACGACGATCGGATTCGTGATGTCATCGTGGTCGGCGCCGGACCGGCCGGGCTGGCGGCCGGTGTTTACGCGGCATCCGAAGGACTCGATGCCCTGGTGCTCGAAACGGGGACACCCGGCGGGCAGGCGGGATCGAGTTCCAAGATCGAGAACTATCTGGGCTTTCCGACCGGAATTTCCGGGCTGGCCTTGGCGGCGAGGGCCCTGATCCAGGCGCAGAAGTTTGGCGCTGAAATCAGAACCGCATACTCGGTCATGCATTTGAGTTGCGATGAACGGCCTTATGCGATTCAGTTTGCAAACGGTCAAACCGCACGGGCGCGCACCATCGTCATTGCGACCGGCGCGGAATACCGCCAGTTGGCCCTCGAGAACGCGTCGCGATTTTTGGACATGGGCATTTACTATGCTGCGACGATCACCGAAGCGCGCCGCTGCGGTGCGGGCGAGGTTATCGTGGTGGGTGGCGGAAACTCGGCGGGGCAGGCCGCCGTCTTCTTGGCGGCCACCTGCAAAATGGTCCATCTGCTGGTTCGCTCAACCGGACTGACGGAGACGATGTCGCAATACCTGATTCGCCGCATCAATGACACGCCCAACATCACGTTGCGTGTGCGGACCGAAATCACCGCGCTCGAGGGCCAGGATCAGTTGACCCGCGTGACCTGGAGAACGGCCGGCCAGAACCCGGAGACGCACGATATCGGCCATGTGTTCCTGATGATGGGGGCGCTGCCGTGCACGGGTTGGTTGGACTCTTGCGTTGCGCTCAACGACAAGGGATTCGTTCGAACCGGCTTTGATCTGGGCGAAGATCTGGCGGCCTCGAGGTGGAGCGGCGGACGACAACCGCAGTTCTTCGAAACGAGCATTCCAGGGATATTTGCGGTTGGCGATGTGCGATGCGGCAGCGTCAAGCGCGTCGCTGCCGCGGTCGGAGAGGGGTCGGCGTGCATTCAGCAGGTGCATCGCGTACTGCACGAGTGATCGTCTTGTTTCGGGTTACTTAGCGTTCCCCGGCCTGCCGCGTTTCCAGGAAGAACAGGGCCGCCAGCAGCAGTCCTTGCAGGGCGCAACCGAGCAGCCGGATGGTCGTGCCCTGGTTGGGGGTCAATTGGGCGTAAGTTGCCGTGGCCACGATCATGAACAGGGCGCCGACGGTCGCGCTGGCAATCTCGCGCGAGGCCTTCAGTTCAGCCAAAAAAAACAGCGAAAAAGGCGATTTCATTATTTGGAAGGCCGCCGCGAGGGACGCAATGAGGCCCGTCGCCTCAGCCGCCGCGTAGCGCGGGGGCAGAAACGGAATGCCGATGCGCAGCCCGAAATACACCGCCACGCATGCAACGGCTGCGATGCCTGAAAATAGCTTCAGGCTGCCAAGGCTGATGCGCTTGCGCAGGGCCAGGTCATCGCCGGCCGCGGCCAGTCGCGTGATGATTATCGGGGTGATGATGAGCGGAATGAACGTCATCATGTTGAAGATCTGATTGCCGATGCTGTAAATGGCATTCTCGGATGCGCCGCCGTCGCCGTAGACGATTTTCCGCTGGATCAGCCACTGCGAAAATGTCAGCGTCGAGACGACCAATATCTGTTTCGCGCCGTACATGAACAGGGTCTTGACTTCGGTTCGGCCGGCCGCCAGCGAGCGGTTGATCAGGTGGTAGCCGCTTTGCGGATTCCATGAACCTGCCAGCCGGCCGAGGGCGGCGGTCATATAGGACACGGCGACGATCTGCGCAACCACCGCGAAAAACATGAGCCGGATGCCCGAGGTCCGCGTGTCCGCAAAAACGGCGAACGCGGCGAACAGCGAGGAGGTGAGAATGTAAGACACGCCCACATAGATGCTTGCGGACAGTGCGAATGACATGGCGGTGAGCAGCGAGTTCAAAATCATGAATGAGGAATAGATGCACACCGCAATGACCGCCAAATGCGTGGATCCTGTGACGGTCAATTGCGAGGCAAACGCCCCGGCCACTGCGATGCACGCCAGGACAATTCCCGTGACGGCCAGGGTGCAGGCGGCGAGAACGGTCGGCGCCAGCGGCGCGCCCTCCTTGATCTTGCGCGTCAGCTGCGCGTTGACCGACAGCTCGAGGCCGAGTGAGCAGAAGGCCACGGTCGAAACTGCCGTCGCCTGAAGGTAGCTCATTTCGCCGAAGGTACTTGGCGCAAACCGTTGCAGCGCAATGAACATGCCCGCCGCATTGAGCACCCGCGCGATCATCGACAGCGCCAGATAGATGCTGTTCTTGCTGCGAGAGCGGGCGAGCAGCTTCGCGAAATTGCGCCGAAACGGCGTTGGCTTTTCCGTATCGATCATTTGCCGCGGCGATAATCCCGGCCGTATTCCTGATATGAGAAGCCGAAAGCGGCAACCAACATGCCCACGCCTCTGCAAACCGTGGCTATTGAGCGGGCGACGGCGGCGAAATCCCGGCGGCCGCGCGTTGCCGCGGTAACGATGACCAACATCGACCCGGCGCAAATGCGGCCAAGGCCGCGCGCCGCGTTGGCGAGTCGGCTGCGCCAGCCGACATTGGCGTCTCCGATCAACAGGGTGTAGGTGGCGCCGGCCCGCAGCCAACGGCGCATCATCCACCTCAGCGTTGCGCGGGCGCGAGGGATCGACTCGTAGGCCAGGCCGCCGGGAGTACAGCGAACGTCGAAGCCGCGCGCGCGCAGCGCCCGAAAAAAGACCACGTCCTCGCCGCCGATGGCATTCAGCCTCTCGTCGAATAGCACGCCGGACGCCGCAATCAGGGCGGTTCTCATCATCACGTTGCCGGTATACCCCTCCACGCTTTGATTGGGTGTCGTGCAGCGGTGATGGAAGAAATCCCCTGCGACGATCCAGGGGGGCGGCGGAGCCTCGAACCGCGGTTCAAGGGGGCCGACGACAATCACATTGTCCGTTTCCTTGAAGCAATCCACCATTGACTGCAGCCAACGATCGCTCGGAACTTCATCATCGTCGAGGAACGCAAACAGATCGGCTTGCGAGGCAAACGCCAACTGCAGGGCGCTGTTGCGCGCGCTCGAGAGTCCGCGTTTCGGCTGAATCACGCTGCGGAGTTTGAAGCGGCCGCCGGCGGCATAGCTTTCCAGCACACCGGCCGCGGACCCAGAGTCGTTGTCGACCACGGCAATGGTCACCTCGCTGTCCCGCATCGTTTCGAGCACCTGAGCATCGAGCCCCTTTAAAAGGGCACGCAATCCGTCAGGATTCCTAAAGGTGCAAACGCAGACAGCTACCGTCGTCACTAGAGCGCGCAAACCCCGCTCTTCGATGCGCTGCCGCTCCAGTAGGTCATGTCGATGACCCCGGACGGCAGTCCTGACGTGCCGTAGATCTGCACGGGACCCTGGAAGGAGAAGACGTCGGCGCCGCCGCGTGACAGGGAAAATTGCGGGTTGCCGGGAGCGCTGGGCACCTTGAAGGAGGATATTCCCGCCGCGGCGTCCTGCGTGAAGGACCGGCCGCCGATCGAAATCTTGACGGTCGCAGGCGCGGTGAGGAACGAGACGAGCTCGATGTTGTTCTCCGCGGGCGCACTGCCGGTCAACTTATTGGGCGCGGACTGCGCCGGACTGGCGGCGTTCGTCGGTTCGCGACGATAAAAGAAGTACAGCACGTCATGCGTAATCGGCGGTGGCGTACCGAGCAGGAACCAGCTGGCGTAATAACCGGTGAGATCGTAGAAGCCCGTCCCGATGTCGGTGCGCAGGGTCGCATCGGTGTACGGCTCCACTTCGCTCGATTCCGAAAAATCGCTCCAGGTAACCAGTTGTACCCAATCCGCGCCGGCGTTGATGGCACTCATCCATGCGGTTCGGAACGTAGTGCTGTTGCCGGCCTCCCAATATACGGAGCCCTTCGGCCGGTACTGCTGCGGATCGACGGGCATCATGTAAAGCTTTCCAAAGTTATTGTGAGCGAGCGACGGGTCGTTCTTCATGTTGTCGGAACTCGCGGCGGTCGCCGTGCCCCAATCGCTGAAACCGTGGCTGATGCTGGCGTAGGCCGCGGCTTGGCCGCTCCAACCCAGAAAAGTCGGAACGAAGGCGACCTTTATCCCGCGCGAACGCAATTGGTCGAAGATGTTTTGCCACCAGGCGGGCGGATTGGCCCCGGCGTTGAATGCGGTGACCACCAATCTGCCGTCATCGAGCCGATAGGCCGCATCACTGGCCGCAGCCGCGGCGATAATTTGCGATACGGCATCGGCGTCAGCCTTCAGCGCCGAAATATCCGGCATGACCACGATCTTGAATCGGGGGTCGACCGATTTCGCGGCCTGCAGCAGCATATTGAGATGACTGTTCGAGTCGGCGGCTTCCTTGCCCGACATCACGTCGATGGTGAATCCGGTGATGCCCCGGGCAATGGCCATGCGCACCTCGGTTTCTACATTTTGCAACTGCGAGCCGGCCGAAGAGCTCGCACCGACGGGTAAAGGACGTTGACGCAGATAGCCGCCGAGCGCGGCGTGTTTACCGTTTTCCCCGCTTGGGTTCAAGAACTCGGTGTTGTAGTAGTCGCTGCCGGCAGGCTTGTTGCCGATGGCCAGCGGGAACGGGTAGAAATAATGTGCAAATACTTTTTTTTGCGACTTGAACAAGAGCGAACTGTCAGGCATGGAAAATGGCAGGCAGGCGCCGGGATCCCGGGTATCAGCCAAGGCGCCGCTGCCGGCCGCCGCCGGCGCCGCCAAGGCGAACTGCAGGCAACTCAGTAGCCCCAATCGTTGCAATATAGTCAGCTGAATGTGCCGCATGAAAATTGCTCTCCAGGTGAGACCGCGGATGCGGGTTTACGATTTTGCGGAGAAAAAGGCGTCGATGCGCTTGCGCATATCGTTCGCAAGGGATTCAACGTAGGGCTCGTGCATCATGCTTATGTGGGTGCCGACTATCTCGACGACCTCCGCCTGACGCGCGAATTCCCGCCACATGTAGCCGATTTGCGGCAGGTACAAGAGCGGCTTTACCGTGGCCTCATAAACGACCACGTTTCCGGAGTAGCGCTCGGGCGTGTACGCGAACAAAGCCTGGAAAAGTCGGTTGACGAAGGACTTGTGGACCGGCGGATATCGCGACACGTCCATTATTCCCTCGATCGCGTAGCCACCGCCCCATTTCTGTCCTCGCTTGAGGCCCAGCGCCCCCTTGCCGATCGCCGATGCATTGTTCGCAATGCTCCAAAGCAATGAACGCAGTGTGCGGCTTCGCATCAAGTCTCCGTGGTTGAACCAGCCGCGTACATTGCGAGCCAGCTCGATCCAATATCGTGCCTGCCATCGGGATATTGCCGCGCCGGTGTTTTCGGGTACTCCGTCGATGACCAGCAGAGGTCCGACTTCGCGGCCGAGCGCGCGTAATTTGTCCACCATGGCGAGCGCGATGACCGCGCCAACGCAGTATCCGCCGATCAGCAAGGGACCGGTCGGCTGAAATCTATCCAGGGCCTCCACGTAGTAGTCGGCAAGGGAATCCACGGAGTTGCCGAATTTGATGTCGGGCATCTGCTTCGGCGGCGCCTGGATGCCATAGAAGCGGATTGTGGGCTCGAGGCGCAGCGCCAAGTCGAGGAAATCCGTGCCCGCGACTCCCGATGCGGAGTGAACGCAATAAAAAGCGGGGCGCGGGGCGCCCGTAGCAAGCGCGCAATCGTTGATGGGCACGATCGCCCGGGTGGAATTGCGGGATGCGTGTGCGAACAGAGCATGGGTATTGCGTGCCATGGCGTTGCCCAAAGGCGCGCTCACGAGGGAGTCCGCACGTGCGATTCAGACTCGGCGTCGATGTTGCGAACGGGGTTGAAGGTCCGGTGGTTCGAGCCTGCTTTTATAATAGGCATATTCTGTTGCGTGCGGCTTGTAACGAAAACTCTCATGCATGAGCCAACGCCCCGATGCATCTTTCGTCGATCGTTTATTTATACCGAACAAAATACAAACAGGCGCCTAAAGATGCTGTAGGACGATTTGAAGTGCATGGTGCGAATTCCGCCGACAGCGTTGCACGCTGCGCATGATAAATTGGCAAAGATGGCAGTTGAAAGTTCAATTACGCTTGGAACGTCTTCAGCGAAGTTCGTACCAAATCCCATTCACGCCGCGTGGATATTGGACGGCAACCCGGTGGCGCGGGCCGAACTCTTGTCGAGCAGCGCGGACGGCACCGCAAGCACCTACTTCTGGGATTGCACGGCCGGACGATTCAATTGGTTCTATAGTTTCGACGAAACCTTCCACATCCTGGAAGGCGAGGTCACGCTCAAATACCCCTCCGGGGTTTCGCGGCGAGTCGGCACCGGGGATACCGTTTTTTTTCCGGCCGGGTCAAGCGCCGAGTGGACGGTCGACAACTACGTGCGGAAGCTGGCCTTTTGCCGGACTCCGGTGCCGCGTGTTCTGACCGTTGCCAGGCATATGGTCCGCCGCCTCAAGCGCGCCGTGCGAGGCGGCGCTGCCGAAGGCGGCGGGCTGCTTTAGAGGGTGCAGACGCCTGATTTTGCTGCGCTGCCGCTCCAGTAGGTCAGGTCTTGAACGGTCGATGGCAGACCGCTCGGCCCATAGATTTGCACTCCGCCGTGGAATGAAAAGACATCGCTGCCGCTGCGCGACAGCGTGAAGAGCGGGATGCCGGGCTGCAAGGCGACTTTGAAGGAGGTCACCCCTGCAGCGGCGTTCTGGGTGTAGGTCTTGCCGCCGATCGTGATCTTCAGCACGCCGGGACTGGTCAGGATGGCGAGCAGCTCAATATCGTTTTCGGCGACGCCTTGATAGACAGTGCCGAGCTTGCTCTGTCCGCTCGCTGCCGCAGTCACAGGCTCACGGCGATAGAAATAATAGAGCACGTCGTGGGTGATTTTGGGCTCTTGTCCGGTGAGATACCAACTCGCAAAATACCCGGTCAAGTTGTAGAAGCCCGTGCCTATGTTTCGCTGCAAGGTGGCATCCGTGACCGGCGCGATCGCCGAGCTTTCCGACAGGTCATTCCACGTCACCAACTGGACCCAATCCGCGCCGCCGTGAATCGCACTGATCCAAGCCGCTCGCAGGGCCGCGCTGTTGCCGGCTTCCCAGTAAACAAAATCCTTGGGTCTGTATTGCTGCGGATCGACAGGCGTCATGAATATTTTTTTGTAGGTTGAATGAACGATGTCGGGATCACCCTCCGTAGCGCCGGCGCCGGCGACCGTGGCCGCACCCCAATCGGAAAAACCATAGGAAAACGAGGCGAATGAGTCGGCTGTTGCCGACCAGCCGAGGAAGGTCGGCACCAGAGCGATCTGAATGCCTTGTGAGCTCAAGAGGCTGATGACCGACTGCCACCAGACGGGCGTATTCAGGCTGGCATCGAAGGGCGACACGACGAGACGCCCATCGCTGAGATGATATCCAGCCGGGCTGCGGGCCACGGTGGCGATGATATTGACCACGGCGTTGGTGTCGGTGCCGAGCGTGGTCATATCCGGCATGATTACAATCTTGAAGCGCGAATCGACCGCCTGGGCCGCGGCAAGCATGAGGTGTAAATCGCTCTGAGCGTTGGTCGCATCGCTCGCCCCCAGCGAATCAAAGGTAAATCCGCCGATGCCGCGGGCAATCGCGGCGCGCACCTCACCCTCCATGTTCAGTTGCTTCCAATTCGGATTGGTGCTGGGCGCCACGCCTAGCGGTCTTTGCCGTAGGTAGCCGCCTTGATTCAGCCACTTGTTCGATTCGCCGGTCCTGCTGAGGTACTGCGTGTTGTAGTAATCCTTGGCGGCGGGGTTATTGTCGAGCGAGACGGGGAACGGGTGAAAATAATGCGCAAACACCCGCTTGGGCGAATTGAAGACGGCATCGGTGGAGAGCATCGGCGAGGGCATGCAAGCATCTCCACTGTTGGAGGTGGTCAGAGGCCCTGAGACTGCCGGTGCGGGAGCCGCCGCAGGCGCCGGCGCGGGAGCGGGTTTGGTAGTAGGTTTCGCCGCGGTAGCCGGTGGTGCGGTGGCTGAAGCCGGCGGATCCGCCGAGGAGCTGTTGGAGGAGCCGCCTCCGCAACCACTGAGTGCGAAGATCACAGAGAAAACTGCGAGCTGAGCCAATGCGCCATGCGCGTTCGAACGATATCCCATTGCCACCTGTTCCCAATTTGATGATTGACACGGAACATGAGCGGCGATGGTGTGAGTTCACGATGACAGCCATGGGCTGTCCCCGGAAACCCCGCTATCTGTCACTCACAGACCGGAAGCTTTGCGTCCCCGGCTTGCACCGGGTTTGCCCTTGGACGGGTGGCAGTTAAGCATGTGAGAGAGGGGCGGGCACTGTGTCGTACCTAGCCGACAGCCGCCGCAATTGTGCAACGGAAATTGTGACGTGATGCCTTATAATTTCGCTTGCGGAAACGGCGCTGCGGCGCGAACGGTTGCGGCGTTTTACACTGTAAAATTCGGAGAATTGCCAGTCTGCAATATTTCGCGGCACTGCCAGGGATGCGGGCGCGGGATGCGCATCAAAAAAGGCCGGCCGAGTCAAGTGTTCGTTATGGGGCCGCGCGCCGGGTGTGAATCCCCTGCCGTCCCCATGTCGTTGATCCCCGACGTCTTTACACCCGCGCGATTCGCAGCGTGAACGCATGCTTTGTAAGACCACCGCTTACGTCCAGCTGCGCGGCTGTCTGGCATCTTTATCCCCCCGTGTCTGGCGAACTAGCTGCTTGAGGGGATCCGCATTCAGCGGATGTAGGTGCGTATCGATGCGAATTTTGATTTACAGCGCTAATTTTGCGCCGGAGCCGACGGGTATTGGCAAGTATTCCGGCGACATGGCGTGGTGGCTGGTGGACCATGGCCACGAAGTTCGCGTGGTATGCGCGCCTCCCTACTATCCACAGTGGCAGGTAGATAAAAAGTATCGCTGGCCGCTGTATCGGCGCGAGCAGTGGCGCGGCGTCGACGTGTGGCGAACGCCGCTCTGGGTTCCGAAGTCGCCGAAGGGCCTGACTCGAATACTGCACCTGCTGTCCTTCGCAATCACCTCGTTTCCCGTGATGCTCTGGCAGATTGCCTGGCGTCCGGACGTTGTATTGACGGTAGCCCCGGCGTTCATGTGCGCGCCCGCCGGCCTCTTGACCGCGTGGCTGTGCCGTGCCAAACGCTGGCTGCACCTTCAGGACTTCGAAGTGGACGTTGCCTTCAAGATGGGGCTGTTGAAGGGCAGGCTTCTGCAGAGAATCGCCCTGCGGGTGGAGAGATCACTGCTGCGCCGATTCGACACCGTCTCGACGATCTCCGGCAGAATGATGGAGAAGTTGCGCAGCAAGGGCGTGATCGTCGGGAAAACCCGGTATCTCCCAAACTGGGTCGATCTGAGCCGCATCAAGCCGCCCAAGAACGGCAGCTATCGAGCGCAGCTTGGGATTCCCGAGGACGCGGTCGTCGTGCTGTTTTCGGGGACACTGAGCGGCAAGCAAGGACTGATGGTCATTCCCGAGGCCGCGAAGCTCCTGCGGTCCCGACGCGACATCGTGTTCGTGGTCTGCGGCGATGGGGTGATCAAGCCGGAACTTGAAACCGCCGCCACCGGCTTGGCGAACGTTCGCTTCATGCCGCTGCAGCCGTCCGGGCGGGTATCGGACCTGCTGGCGGTAGCGGACATTCATCTGTTGCCGCAGAGTCCGGACGCCGCCGACCTGGTGCTGCCCTCGAAATTATCCGGAATGCTCGCCAGCGCGCGGCCGGTGATTGCCACCTGCCGTGCGGGAACTGAAATCAGCGAGATCGTTTCGCAATGCGGCCTGGTGGTAGCCCCCGAGAACAGCACCGAACTTGCCCAGGCCATCATCGCGCTCGCGGACGATCCGGAGACGCGGGTGTTGCTGGGGCGGCGCGGCAGAACCTTCGCAGAAAACAATTTTGAACGCGACGCCGTGTTGAGCACGATGTTCGAGCCGATCGAAATCGAGCGGCAACTGGCACTATGAATGACAAACTGGAATCTTGGCTCGCTACCTAAAGGGTTGTCGCACTACCTGACGCAGTTTGGTGGGTCTTAAGCAGAAAGAAGTAGAAATTATGAGCGCCGAGCGTACCTGGCATTCGAACCTGCAATACCGAAAACGACCGCGCCGTTGGCTCATTGTTTGGGCCTTTGCTTGGTTGTGCACGCTTGCGCTGGGCGCGGCGCCCGCCCGCGCGCAGCCCGAGTATCTGCTGGCTCCCGGCGACATTTTGAAGATCAGCGTGTTCAAGAATCCGGATCTGAGCCTGGATGTGCGCGTGTCCGAGTCCGGCGCGATAGGCTATCCGCTCATCGGATCGGTTCCGGTGAAGGGCCTGACGCTGCCCGCGGCGGAATCAAAAATCGCGCAGATGCTCAGGGACGGCGGATTTGTCGTCAACCCGCAGGTGAACATCCTGCTGACGGAAGGCTTTGGCAATCTGGTGTCGGTGATCGGGGAAGTAAACAAGTCCGGGCGCTACTCGGTCGATGTGGCGGGCGGCCATGTTTCCGGCATGCTCGCGGCGGCCGGCGGAGTCGCGCCCACCGGCGGCGAGGTGGTCACGATATCCGGAATGCGGAACGGGAAACCCTTCCGACGCGACGTCGACATCGTCAAGATGTCCGGCACCGGAAATCAGGCCGATGACATCGAGCTTTTCGGCGGCGACACGCTCTTCGTATCCCGCGCGCCCATGTTCTACATCTATGGCCAGGTACAGAAGCCCGGGCAGTACCGCCTGGAACGCGGCATGACGGTGATTCAGGCGCTTGCCACCGGCGGCGGCGTCACCGGCAAGGGAACCCAGCGCGGCATCGTCCGTCACCGCCGCGACGCCAATGGCAAGGTAAAGGAAGAGGGTGTTTCCATGGATGACGACGTGCAAGACCGGGATGTCATCTACGTCAAGGAGAGTTTGTTTTGATCGCCGCGACGATATCGAGTCAACATTTAATTGCCGCCGAGGCTGCGCCCAATCATGAGCTTTAATCAATTCGTGGTGATTTTGCGGGCCCGCTGGCTGATTGCGGCGGGAATTTTCATCGGGGTGGTCGTCCTGGTGGCGTTCGCAAGCGTCGTTTGGCCCAAGCAGTACACCGCGACTGCGTCCATCGTCATCGACAGCAAAACCGATCCCGTGACCGCGGCCAACGGTGCGCAGGCTGCCGGCGCGCCGGCCAGCACCTACGTCAACACGCAAGCCGACATCATCGCCAGCGAACGCGTGGCGCAAAGGGTCGTGAAGACTCTGAAACTGGACCAGCAGCCCGAGGCGCGGAAGCTGTGGGCAAAAACGCCGAACGACGATATCAGCATTACCGTCGCGAATTTGCTTTTGCAAAAGAAGCTGCTGGTCGCGCCGGCTCATGACAGCCCGACACATGCCAGCAACGTAATCGATATCTCGGTCAATTGGTCGGATCCGGTGACGGCGGCTGCGCTCGCGAACGGCTTTGCCCAGTCCGCCATCGAGACCAACATCGAGTTGAAGGTTGAGCCCGCGAAGCAGTATGCGAGCTGGTTTGATCAACGCTCCCGCGCGCTGCGCGCGGACCTCGAGGAGAAGCAAAAGAAGCTTTCGGATTTTCAGAGCAAGAACGGGATCATCGCCACGGATGAGAAATTGGATGTCGAAAATGCCCGCTTGACCGAGCTGTCAACGGAATTGGTGAACATTCAGGGGATGCGGCAGGAGAGCCAATCGCGCCAGCACCAGGTCGGAACCGACGTATCCACGCTTCCGGAGGTGCTGCAGAGCCCGGTCATACAGTCGCTGAAAGCAGCGTTGTCACAGGCAGAGGCCAAGAAACCCGACGTCGCTGCCCGGCTGGGCAAGAATCATCCGGACTACCAGGCCGTTGAGGGCGAGATCAGCAACCTGCGAACGCGCATAGCCCAGGAGAGCGCGAACATAGCCGCCTCGCTGGGCAGTACGACGCAATCCAATCTGCGCCGCGAAGATGCCATACGCCAGGCGCTGGAGGCTCAGAAGAAGCGTGTCTTGGAGTTGAAGTATCAACATGACCAGTCGGCCATGTACCAAAACGACGTGACAGCGGCGCAGCGCGATCTCGACGAGGTTCAGCAGCGTCTGGCACAGAGCAATTTGGAGAGCTTGACGCAGCAAACCAACGTCGTTCAATTGAGCACCGCCACGCCGCCAAGCTCTCCGTCGAGCCCCAAGCTCGTGATCAATTTGATCGTCGCAATCTTCCTGGGCGGCGTGCTCGGAATCGGCACCGCCCTGGCTGCCGAAATGCGCGATCGACGCGTGCGCGAGGACGAAGACATCGTCGAATTGCTCGGTGTGCCGTTGCTCGGAAAGCTCGAGGTCGTCCGCGTGCGCGCGAGCGATGTGCGCGTTGCCCAGGCAGCGGCCGGCCGCCTCGAGCCCTCGGTGATCTAATTTTTCCTCAAGGGACATCAAAACGCAGATGCAAATGAACAAAGCAGCGGACAGGCCCAAACCGCAAATCCAGCCACCGGATCGCGGCCGCGCGATCGGCGCCATACTCGTCGAGCAAGGACGGCTGAATTCCCAGGAAGTGGAAGAGATCCAGCGCTTCGCCAACTCACACGGAGTTCGATTCGGCGAGGCCGCGGTGCAGTTGAAGCGCATCACCGAGCGCGACATCGAGTCCGCGATCGCGCAGCAGTATAACTATCCGGTATTGGCGCGGGGCGGCGAGGGCGGGGTGGCCGACGATGTCATTGCGGCCTACATTCCGCAAAGCGATGCCGTAGAACCGTTGCGTGCGTTGCGCAGCCAGCTGATCCTGCGATGGTTCAACAATGCAAGCCGCCGGGTCCTGGCGATCACCAGCGCCGAACGCGGCGAAGGCCGCAGCTGGCTTGCGGCCAATCTGGCAACGATGTTTGCCCAGCTCGGAGAGCGAACG
>Ga0210389_10001423_pt1 | contig 19316 bp, 16 predicted proteins | sample IncBWH28OmetaG_FD_160127 | JGI IMG/M metagenome (GOLD analysis project Ga0210389, IMG submission 160127) | Forest soil microbial communities from Barre Woods Harvard Forest LTER site, Petersham, Massachusetts, United States - Inc-BW-H-28-O ...
AAAAAACTCAGGAGCGGGGAACATGAAGATCGCAGGAACAGGGGCTGTCATTACCGGCGGCGCTTCCGGTATCGGCCGGGCGGTCGCGCAGGCGATCGTTGCGGCGGGCGGCCGAGTCGCCCTATTCGACCTCAACGAAGCGGCGGGACGTACGGTTGCGGGCGAACTCGGCGGCGGCGCGGTCTTCGAGAACGTCGACGTCGCGGATGAGAATTCCGTCGCCGCCGCGATCGCCAAAACCATGGCGTCATTCGGCGCGATTCACGTGTGTGTCAATTGCGCCGGTATCGGCAGCGCACACAAGACCTTTGGCAAGGACGGACCCTTTCCGCTGGCTGCCTGGAATAAGACGATCGCCGTCAATTTGACCGGCACCTTCAATGTCGCCCGCCTTTGCGCGGAACAGATGGCGAAGAATCCGCCGCTGGATTCAAACGGCGGACGCGGCGTGATCATCAACATAGCCTCCGTCGCCGCTTTCGACGGTCAGATGGGTCAAGCCGCCTACAGCGCGAGCAAGGCGGGCATTGTCGGCATGACGCTTCCCATGGCCCGGGACTTATCGGGCATCGGCGTTCGTGTGAACACCATCGCCCCCGGCTTGATTGAAACGCCGCTGCTGGGATCGCTTCCCGCGGATGTGCTCGATGCACTCGGCAAATCGGTGCTCTATCCAAAAAGACTCGGTAAACCAAACGAGATCGCGCATCTGGCCATCGCGATCATCGAGAACGACTACCTGAACGGTGAGTGCATTCGGGTCGACGGCGGCATTCGAATGCAGCCGCGCTGACGACAAGAGCGAGCGACAACCCTTGGCCGGCAAGGCTCGCCCGGCCAAGGGCATGGTCGGCTCAATCCCGGCAATGCTCGTCGCGCTCGCCGCAATTGTGCCAGGCGTTTTCGTGATAGTAGCGGTGGTGGTCGCGATCATAATAACCCTCGCGGTAACCTTCGTGATACCCGGTTTCGCGAACCACGCAAGCGGGAGACAGCGCCATCAGCCCCAACACGAGTCCGACCCTCAAGATGCTTTGTGTATTTGTCATGGATGCTCCAGCGGTTGACGTGCACAGCGTAGGCGAGAGGCAACGAGACGACCGTCGGCCTGCTTCAGCCCTTGCTGTCAGCCATGGGCTACACGGCTCAAGATTCGCGGCAAAGCGTCGATAAGCTGCTGATTGCACCCCCCAAGAGGCCGAAACATCGATGCGGAGGCTGGCGCACGGCAAATTGATTGCAGCGCTTTGGGCGGTTCAGTTGCTGGCCTTTGCGCCGCGGGCAACCGCCGCGGATACGCGCAACCTGACCGGCTTGCCGGCTTATCCCAATCTCTCCCGTGCCGTGATGGACGACACGTTCAAGACCGACACGCTGGGGCATTGGTGCATGCGTTTCTGGTCCGACACGTCGGATTCGCTCTCCGCGGTTGAAGCCTGGTACCGGAAAAACTTGATCGGCTCGAGTGAGATCGATCTGACACACGACAAGAACTACAAGAATTATGCCGGTTTGGTGGGCGTCAAGATCGTACTCGGGATCGACTATGTCGTGGTGTACAAGACGTCCAGCCAGGCACTCACGTCCATCGATCTATACCGCTGCAGTCCGATGCGTTAGGAGGCGAGGGCGCTTGAAAAACGGCCCAATCAAGAGCTACCCGGGTCCCGCCCGGGTAGCTCATTTATGCTCAATGGAAGGAATAGACCACCTTTCCGTAGATGAAGCTGCCGAGCGGATTGCCGTAGCTGATGTCATACCCGCCGATGAAATTGTTCGCCGAAGCCGCATAGTTGGCGTACGGCGGATTCTTATTCAAGATATTCAAGCCGCCGAGCGTGAACGTAAAGTTCGGCAGTCCAATATACGAGGCTTGCGCGTCCAGGGTTTCGTAGGCAGATACGAACCGCGACGCGCCGCTGATGTTGCCCGGGGAATCGTGATAGCGCTTCTGGAAGTTGCCGGTCAGCGACATTTTGAACAAGGAGTTGTGCAGATACTCGAGCGTTGAGCTTCCGCGGAAACGCGAAATGACACCGCCTACGGAGGTCAATCCTTTGTCGAGATCTCCGGTCCAGCTGCCGTCCGCATTCTGACTGACGTAGCGATAGAAGTAGGTGCTGTTGGCCAGCAGGGTAAGGCGATCCTGATCGGTGACATCGAAGCGATACCTCACGTCGGAGTCGAGGCCGCTCACGTTCGATTTGAACAGGTTGGCGTTTGTTTGGCTGATCGAAATGATCTGGTTGGTCACCGGATCGCGATTGATCAAATTCGCGTATTGGGTCGCCGTCGCGGCATTCTGCAGGATGAACGGGTATCCCAGCCCGCCAACCACGATTTGATTTCGGAGGAAGATCCAGAACGAGTCGAAGTCCATCGTCAGATTCGAAACCGGCTCGACTGAAATTCCGAATGTGACCGACTTGGATTTTTCAGGCGTCAAATTCGGATTGCCGCCCGTGACCGTGGTGAACTGAAAACTGCAATTCGGGTTGGCCGGGTCAAACTTCGGACACAGGATCGGGTCCCGCGTGCCGTTTGAAGTAACGCTCGTGGCCTGCGCCGCGTACAGATCGGTCAGCGACGGCGCGCGAAACCCGGTTCCCGCGGAAGCGCGCATCAGCAACTGCTGGATAGGCTGAAAGCGCAGCGAGAATTTGGGGTTAACGGTGTTGCCGACGCGTTGATAATTGTCGTAGCGTACGGCCGCGTCCGCCTGAAGCGAGCTCAAGAGTTGAGCGTTAAATTCAATGTAGGCGGATTCCACATTGCGCGCTGCGTTTTCGGGCAGCTGATTGCCACCCTCGCCGGTGACGTCTCCCGTCGCAATTGCCGCGGCAGGATTGTACTCGAAGGTCTCGCGGCGAATCTCCGCACCCACGGCGGCACTGAGCGGGCCGGCAGGCAGGCTATACAGTTCACCGGTCGCCTTGGCGCTGGCGCTGGTGATTGAAGTTTTGCTGTCGAAGTCCTGACCCGTAAACTCGTCCGCCTTGGCCGCCGCGATCGCGGAAGGGTCGGTGGTGGGCCCGAACGGATTGATGGTCCCGCTATCCAGCAGCGGCATGATCTTCGAATACAGCGCAAAACCCGATTTCAAGTCTTCTTTGACCTTCACTTCGCTGTACAAAAATGCCCCGTCGTAGTCCCAAGTGCCCACGGTTCCTTTGTAGCCGGCAACGACGCGCGCGGAATCGGAGGTATCCTCCTGCAACCGGGGACCGTTGGCGAAGTCGCGGTAGATGAGGTTCAGCGGCTGCCCGTTGATGCCGGCGGCGGTCGCAAAGGCCGTCGGATAGTAGGGACTCGTCGGCGGCAATAGAAAAGCGCCGGCAGTCGGGGTGATGGCCGGATTGTGATATGTCGGATATTGAGTCGCGAGCAGATTCGCGAGGAAGGCCACGTACGGATTGCTCGGCAGCAGGGGATTTTGATAGGACAGCGGCACAGGCTGCACTTGCGTCGTCTGCTCGACGTGCGAGTAGGTGCCCTCGATGTACGCCTGGCTGGTGTCGGTCACCGCGTAGCGGGCGCTCAAGTTCGCGCTGCCCTTCTTGGTATCCGGTTGCAGCGAGTCAAAGGGTGAGTTGTCGAAGCGGCACTGCGTCGGAAAATTGACATCGTTGAGCGAAGGTGCGCAGTTGCCCGCGAACGGATTTTGCGTTCCCTTGCCCTTCGGCGCTGCGTTGGTCGGAAAGACCGCCACGTTGGCCGGGAAGGCAAATCCGGAGGTGACGTCATTGCCGTATACGGGGCTGTAGCGCGTGGCGAACGATCGGTCCGCCCCCACCAGAGTCTTGTCATGCTCGAAGTTGATGCCACCCGCGATATTGAAGCGGTCCGTCTTTAAATCGCCAAAGCCGCCGTAAGCCGACAAGACCGCTGAGTTTCCGGCTGAGCCGCCCTTGGAGGGGTTGCCATCGTAGGCGCTTACCTCGAGGCCCTGGTAATCCTCGCGCATGATGAAATTGACGACGCCCGCGATGGCGTCGCTGCCGTAAACTGCCGAGGCGCCGTCCTTCAATACTTCGACGCGCTCGACCATCGCCAGAGGAATGCCGGAGACATCGACCGAGGATCCAGCCGGACCGACCGACCCGCCGCCGTAGACCGCCGAGCGCTGGCCGTTGATCAGGATCAAGGTCCGCGCGCTGCCCAAACCGCGCAGTGAAATCGTGGAGATTCCCCCGGTTTGAGTGCCCGTGGCCTGAGCTGCCGTGGTCGCGCCGGAACTGCTGGCGGCGCTGATATTGCGAAACAGCTCCTCCACCGTGGTTGCACCGGTCCGGTCGATATCGTCTTTCTTCAATATTTGCACCGGCAGGGCCGTTTCGCCATTGATTGTCTTGATGGAGGAACCGGTGACGACAATTTCATTGAGACCGGTGTCGCCCAATCCCGGGGCAGCGCTTGTGGTGCTCTGGGTTTGAACCGCCGTCGTCTGCGCGGTTGCCGTCGCCTGCGCAACCCTGATTTCCTGCGTGGAAGAAGCAGCGGGCGCGCCGAGAATCACGGGGCTGTTTACTTTCTGAATATCGTTTCGCACCGCCTTGCGTTCAGATGGTCCCGTGATGACCACGGTGCTGCCGTCCACCACGTCATAGTGCAGCGATGTGTCTTTGAGCAAAATCGCCAGCGCGCTGCCGGCGTTGAATCTGCCGACAACGCCCGGGGACTGCTTGCCCTCGGCGAGCTGGCCGGGAACGGTCACTTGAATGTCCGATTGCGCGGAGAATTTCAGCAACGCGGAAGAGAGCTGTTGCGGGGCAATGTCAAACTGCCTCTGTTGTGCGAGGTCTATCGCCGCCGCGCTCGGCTCAGTGCCGGCGACCGATAGTCCCAATACGACAAGCAGCGCCGCCGCGCCGCGCATCAACTGTTCGACGACTCTCTTTGCAATCATTGGCTTCCCCTTACGCGGCTCGATATCCGCTTGTTAGGTGATAAGACGAATGAGCAATTGAATACGGGAACGCATTTTGACTTTTTTCTCAAATAATTTCTCAATGTTGCTCGTGTGCCACGGGAGCGGCGTAAGGCTTGAGTGCGCGGCAGCCAGAGACGAATTCTGGTGTGGCCCACACGCCACAAAGGCTGTCAAAATCATCCACGCTGTGGTCGATTGGTGGTCAAATAGGCGGGGCAGTAAGAACAGTTCCGCGCGGCGGCCGGCCGAGCAGCCGGTGCATTCCCGTTTTCAACCTCTCATTCGTCTAAGCTACTAGACTCAAGGTATTCAAAAAAACTTCTCATGGTGATCGCAGTGAGTGTGCCGCCGCCCAACCCTAAGCCGGTGGCTGAACCAACTCCCGATGGCGAGGAAACCCGGGCCAGCGTGGTTGAGAGGCTATTCCGTGAGCACAACGAAGCGCTGATTCGTTTCCTCCGCGGGCGTGTTGGCTCCCACAATGAGGCCCTTGAGGTTGCTCAAGAGGCTTATGTGCGGCTCTTGAGCTTGGATCAGCCGGGCGCGGTCAGTTATCTGCGGGCCTTCCTTTTCAAGACCGCCGCCAACATCGCCATCGATCGGCGCAGGCGGCATCAAAACTTCGACAAAGTTGCCGGAGGCCAGCTCTTCACGGAGCTGACCGAAAACCGCACGCCGGAACGACAGCTCTCCGGTGAACAAACGCTGCGCCACTTGGGAGCCCTCATCGAGGGTATGCCGCCAAAGTGCCGGGAGTCCTTCGTCTTGAATCAAATCCAGGGTCTTGACGCGGCGACCATCGCGAGCCGGCTTGGCATCACCGACAGCATGGTCCGCAAGTACGTGGTCAGAGCACTGCTGCACTGCCGTGCGCACATGGATTTTGAGCGCAATGGCTAAGCAACCCATGCCGTTCTCAACCGACGTCGAGCAGGACCCCATCCATCTGGCCGCCGCCGATTGGTTCGTCCGATTGCAAAGCACGGAAGTGACTCTCGAGGAAACGCTCGAGTGGCAGAGCTGGCTGCATGGCGATCCGGATCACGCGCGGGCCTTTGCCCGCATCGAAGAAATCTCGCACGCCCTTCGCGACGTGCCTCCCCCCGCGGCCGTGCCGGCGCGCGTCCTCGCTCGGGACCGCTACGACGCCTCGGTTCCCATTGGGGCCTGGAAGCCCCAGCGCACGCGCCGCTGGCCCAAAGCCGGTCTTGGCCTTGCTGCATCGTTCGCCATCGGCGCCCTCACATTTGCTTTCTGGAAGCCGTCCGCCGAAATTGCAATCTATGAAACAGCCGTCGGAGAAACCAGCAGTGTTGCGCTCGTGGATGGCTCGACCATTGCCTTGGGAGGGGACACGCGAATCGAGGTGAAGCTGTCGGAAAAACTGCGAGCGGTTGAGCTCGCGAGAGGCGAAGCGCTGTTCAAGGTGGCGAAGGATTCTGCGAGGCCGTTCAAGGTGCGCGCCGGCGATGCCACGATTATCGCGGTGGGAACGGAATTCAACGTAGAACGCGACAGCGATCGGGCCGTTGTTTCGGTCACCGAAGGCCGCGTCGTGGTCAAGCCGGTAGACGGCCTTCTGCCGGCGTTGCTGCTGCAGGAATTCAAGCCGAAGCTTCGCAGCGTGCGCGTCAATGCAGGTCAACAGACGACCGCCGGCAGCGCGGGCATCGAAGAGCCGACCAAGATGGAGGACCCCGCCACGGGGTGGCAGATTGGACATCTGGCGTTTCGCTTGCAACCGTTGCGCTACGTACTCGAGGATGTGAACCGCTATGCGCACAAGCCGATCGTATTGGAGAGCGAGAGCATGGGTGCTCTGGTCATAACGGGCACGGTCGAGCGCGAAAACATCGGTGGATGGGTCAAGAGCCTGGAACGCGCGTTCGATTTGCAGGCCACCGAAGAAGCCGATCAAATCATCCTGCGCGCACGCTAAGTCCTGCGATGACGATTCGCCTGGCGGAATTGGCGGACGCGGACACAGTTGCGCGACTGCATGCCCATAGCTGGCAAACAGCCTACCGCGGAATTCTTCGCGACGAGTTCTTGGAAGGCCCTGTGCACGAGGATCGCCGCGTGCTTTGGCATAGCCGGCTTTCCGAGGTCAATCGAGCCGACCAGTTCGTCCTGGTGGACGAACATGCCGGAGAAATCCGGGGCTTCGCTTGCGGATTTCTCGACGCGGACCCGGAATGGGGATGTTTGTTGGACAATCTGCATGTCGTTCCCGAGCTCAAAGGTCAGGGCTTGGGCCGGCAATTGATGAGGGAAGTGGCGCAGCGGGTCGTGCAATCCCAATCCATACGGCGCCTGCATCTCTGGGCTTACGAACAAAATCTGACGGCGCGCCGCTTCTACGAGCGGCTCGGCGGGGTGATCACCCTGCGCCAGCCCAAGCCGGCACCGGACGGCACCGAGGTGAACGAGGTCCGCTATTGTTGGTCAGAACTTTCCGGTCTTGCGGGACGCCGCCCGGCGAGTGGGAGCGAATGGCATGGAAACTGAAGTCGTCGGCGACGCGCATTTGATGATGTCGCGTCATAGCGCTGGTAATCAACTAACTAAAAGCAGGGGTGTTATGCGGTTGCGTGGAATCTTGGTTCAATTCCTGGGCTTTGGTGTGCTTTTGCTGTGCGCTGCCGCCAATGCGGCCGATGAAGCCGATACGCGCTTGTTGCGCCAACCCGCCGTCTCAAAGGATCATCTGGCCTTTGTGTACGGCGGCGATATTTGGCTTAGCGATCGCGACGGAGGCCACGCGATCAGGATTACCGCCCACCCGGCCTCGGAGTTTGCGCCGCATTTTTCGCCTGACGGCCGGTGGATCGCATTTTCAGCCAACTACGATAACAACACCGACGTCTATGTCGTGCCCACCGAAGGAGGGCAGCCGCGACGCCTGACCTGGCATCCGGCCGCCGACGTGGTTGCCGGATGGAGCCCGGACGGCAAGCGCGTGTTGTTCACCTCGAATCGCGAGATCGCCAACAGCCGCAGCGGGCAGCTTTACGAAGTGCCGCTCACCGGCGGCTATGAAAAGAAAGTCATGAAGGCGGTCGCGGTCGAGGGCGCCTGGTCGGCCGACGGCAAACGCTTGGCTTATCGTCCCTACATCATGGCCTATGCCGGGGTGAGCGGTTGGCGCCAGCACCGGGGCGGCGACACGCCTCCCATCTGGATCATTGATCCTGTCAACAATGAACTGGAAAAGATTCCCCATGTGAATGCCTCCGACAGCAATCCCATGTGGATTGGCGATGACGTGGCGTTCATCTCCGACCGCAATGACGGCGCGGCCAATCTGTTTCTCTACGATGCGCACGCTCGTTCGGTGCGGCAACTCACGCATGAAACCCAGTGGGATGTGCGCAACGCGGGCGCATACGAACACACCATCGTGTACGAGGCCGGCGGTCGGTTGAAAACCCTCGACGTGAGCAGCGGCCAGGTCCAACCGCTCGCCATCCACCTTGAGTCGCAATCCCTTCAGGCGCGGCCTCAGTGGAAAGACGCCGCCAAAAACCTGACCGCCGCCCAATTGTCTCCGACGGGCAAGCGGGTGCTGGTCACCGCCCGCGGCGACGTGTTCAGCGTTCCGGTCAAGGACGGCTCTGTGCGCAATTTGACCGCCACCTCCGGCGTGCGCGAGTCCGATGCGCTGTGGAGCAAGGACGGTCAACGCATCGCCTATTTGAGCGATGACGGGGGCGCGCAGGTCCTGCTGATACGCGATGCCGTCGGGCTGGAGAGACCCGTCCGGCATGCGCTGGGAAAGATGGGCTACTTCACCCTGTTGGCCTGGTCGCCGGATGGCCGTCGTGTCGTGTTCCAGGACAATCATCTGCATCTCTATGCGATCGACCTTGCCGGTGATGCGGTCGCTCTCATCGATTCAACGCCTCGGCGGCGCAATTTCCAGGTGGATTTCTCGCCGGATAGCCAGTGGCTCGCCTACACCGTGGTGGGTGAGAACTATTTCACACAGGTGCGGCTGCATAGTTTCGTTTCTGCGAAAAGCGTTGATCTCACGAATTCCTTCGTGCAGACCGATACGCCGGTATTCGGCGGCAACGATCTGCTCTACTTCACCGCTTCAATCGATGCAGGTCCCACGCGCGTGACCTTGGATATGTCGACGCAGGAGCGCCCCCTGCGCATGGCCATCTATGCGGCGGTGCTCTCGGCTGCGGGGCATTCTCCCTTGCCGCCCAAGAGCGGCGATGAGGACGCGAAGGCAAGCAAAGACAAGGAAAAAGACAAGGATAAAGACAAAGATAAAGACAAAGACGCGGACAAATCCGACGCGGCGGCCAAATCCAAAAAACCCGCCGAGGACGAGAAGGCCGACAAGCCGGTGAAGCCCACCCGCGTAGACCTGGCGGGCCTGTCTCAGCGGTTCGTACCGATTCCCGTTGCCGAACGAAACTATGAGCGCCTCGTTGTTGGCTCGGACGGGGCCTTGTTCTATGTCGCTCGGCGGCAGGCGGGATCGACGACCGAGCCCCCCGGTCCCAACGGCGATGCGGATGCCGATCTTTATCGATTCAATTTCGAAGAACGCGAGGAGAAGCTGCTCAAATCGCACCTGGTCGATTTTTCCGCCAGCGCGGACAAGAAGAAGCTCCTGCTCACGGTAGGCGAGGGAAAGCTGGAGGTCGCCGACGCCGGCGAAAAACTCGACGCCAAACCGGTCGACTTGAGCAATGTGAGAATGCTGGTCGATCCGCGGCAGGAATGGCATCAGATTTTTGATGAGGCTTGGCGGATGGAGCAGCAGTATTTTTACGATCCCAACATGCACGGGCTGCCCTGGGCTGCGATTCGGGCGCGCTACGAGCCGCTGCTTCCGTTCGTGCAGCGCCGCGAAGACTTGAACGAATTGCTGGTCGAAATGATCGGCGAAATGCAGGTGGGGCATAACCGCACGGGCGGCGGCGATGTTTATGCCGCCACGCCCGTCGGCATCGGGCTGCTCGGCGCTGATTTCAGGGTCGAGAACAACCGGTACCTCATTCAGAAAATCTACCAAGGCGATCGTTGGAATCCTTTTCTCGTCGCGCCGCTCGCAACCGCCGGGGTCGACGTCGCTGAAGGCGACGCGATACTGGCGATCAATGGCCATCCGCTGGATGGAACGGTGAACATTTTCTCCCTGCTCGAGGGGACCGCCGGCAAGCAGGTTTCACTGACTGTCAGTCGCGATGGCAAGGCCGCCCACACCGCCGTCGTCATCCCGATAGCGAATGAGGCGGCGTTGCGCCAGTGGAACTGGGTCGAAGCCAATCGGGAATATGTGGACCGGAAGAGCGGCGGCAAAGTGGCCTACGTGTACTTGCCCGACACCGCCGGCGATGGCTACACATTCTTCAACCGCATGTTTTTTGCGCAAGTTGATAAGCCTGCGCTCATCGTCGACGATCGCCGCAACAGCGGCGGGCAGGCCGCCAACTACGTGTTGGAGGTCCTGAACCGGAAGTATCTATCGGGGTGGAAGGATCGCGACGCATTGGTATTCAACACACCGGCCGCGGCGATCTATGGACCGAAGGCGATGTTGATCGATCAAGATGCGGGATCCGGCGGCGACTTCCTGCCCTTCGGATTCAAGCGACTCGGGCTCGGCAAACTGATCGGCACGCGTACTTGGGGCGGTTTGATCGGCATATCTGCGAATCCGCAGCTGATCGACGGCGGTTTCCTCACCGTACCCTTCTTCCGCGTCTTTACGCCGGAAGGCGAATGGCGGGTGGAGAATGAGGGGGTCGCGCCCGACGTCGAAGTCCCGTTGGACCCGTTGACCGTCAACGCGGGCAACGATGTGCAATTGGATGCCGCGATCGCAGATGTTCTGCAGCAACTCAAGAGTGCGCCGGAAGCACCGCGCAAGTCGGCGCCGCCGATTCCGGTGCACGTGGGCAAGTAGTCGCTCAGCGACAAGAACAGGGGCAGTGCATGGCGATCAATGAGCATGGGAAATCGATGACGGCACGGCGCACGCGGCAATCAATGTTGGCGCTTGGCACGCTGTGCCTTCTGCCGCTCAGCGGATTCTGCCAAGGCGCACACTCAGCATCACTCGCGGAATCCTTGAGCCGTACGAGCATTCGCGCGCCGGCGGTCTCGCCGGACGGATCGTCCGTGGCCTACCTGCAGCGGGAAACCAACTGGAAGGAGAACGAGTTTGTCTGGCAGCTCTGGCTCGTCAATGTGGCCACCGGCAAGCCGGTCCAGCTGACGCGTGGAAAGAAATCGGCCGGAACGGCCGAGTGGTCGCCGGACGGGCGGTGGCTCGCGTTTGTCACCGAGCGCGAGGCGAACGTGATCGAGCCCTTCACCGCCGTCCAAAAAGACCTCGGTGGCAAGGACGCCAAGAGCGACACGCCGGAGCCGGGAAAACCGGCCTCGAAGCAAATTTGGCTCATCGCCCCGGATGGCGGAGAAGCCTGGCCGCTGACGAAATCCGAGACCGACGTGAATGAATTTCACTGGACGAAGGATGGCGCGTCGATTCTGTTTACGGCAGAGGAACCGCCGACCAAGGCGAGCAAGGCGCGTAAGGAGCGGTACAGCGCGTACGACGTCGTCGAAAAGGACTTCGAGCAACATCAGCTGTGGTCGGTCGATGCCGGGGCCGGAATCAAGGCGGCACAGCCCCAACCTGCAAAGCAATTGACGTCCGATCCCGCACTCGGCATCAAGTCGTTCGCGATCTCACCACAGTCCGATCGCGTTGCCTTCAGCGCGGGCCATAATCCGCTGTTGGCCTTTTTGCAGGATGAAGACATCTACCTGCTGGACCTGCCTCGAGCCGGGGCCAACCCCGCAACTCCGTCCAAAATCGTCGCTCTGCCCGGCCCGGACGGCTCGCCGATGTTCTCCTTGGACGGCAAGCAATTGGCCTTCGTCACGAGTCTCGGACAGGCAAAATTCTTTTACGCCAACACGCACATCGCCGTGGTGGATCTCGCGGCCGTCCTCAAGAGACCCGCAACGGCGGCCGGCGATGTTCGCGACTTGACCAAGAGTTTTGACGAAGATCCAGCGGCGCCTGCATGGGTTCCGGGCGGATTGTACTTCGGCGCCACGCAGAGAATGACCGCGAAGTTGTTCCGCTTGGACGCGGCAACGGCGCAAATTCAGCCGGTTTCAACGGACGAGCATCTGATCATCTACGAGGCATCGATAACGCCGGACGGCGGCTCCATCGCCTTCACGGCAGACGATGCGACGCATCTGACGGAACTGTACATTTCAGGCGCCAGGACGTTCGCGCCGAAAAAACTCACCGATCAGACCGCGCAGGTCAGCGGCTGGAAGCTGGGCAGCGTGGAAGTCGTTTCATGGAAAAGCAAAGACGGCACGCTCATCGAAGGGGTGCTGCACAAGCCGGCTGACTACGATCCGAAGCGCAGGTATCCGCTGCTGGTCAAGATCCACGGTGGCCCGACCGGCGTTTCTCAGCCCCGGTTTCTTCCCCCCGACTATGCCTATCCGGTGCAGGCATTTCTCGAGAAGGGCGCCTTGGTCCTCGAGCCCAACTATCGCGGGAGTGCCGGCTATGGCGCCAAATTCCGCGCGCTCAATGTGCGCAACCTGGGCGTCGGGGACATGTGGGACGTGATGAGCGGAGTGGATGCCTTGATCGCGAAGGGCATCGTTGCACCCGACAGGCTGGCCGCCATGGGCTGGTCGCAAGGCGGTTACATCTCCGCATTTCTAACAACCCATACCGACCGCTTCAAGGCAATTTCCGTGGGCGCCGGCATCAGCGACTGGACCACCTACTATGTGAGCACCGATATCACGCCCTTTACGCCCCAGTACCTGGGGGCGACGCCCTGGGACGATCCGCAGATCTATGCAAAGACCTCCCCGATCACGACGATACGCCAAGCGAAGACGCCCACCTTGATTCAGCACGGCAGCGCGGACCATCGGGTACCGGTTCCCGATGCCTTTGAGCTCTACCGCGGCCTTCTCGACCAGCATGTCGATGCGCGGTTGATCCTCTACACGGGCTTCGGCCATGGCATCGACAAGCCGAAATCCGCCTTGGCGCTGCTGCAGGCAAACCTCGATTGGTTCAGCCACTTCATTTGGAATGAGCCGATACCCAAAGATTCCGCGCTGTATGGGAGCAGTGAACTCGAAACGGCGCACTGAGTGCGCCGACGGCTATGAGACCAGCCAGGTGCCGATGCGCAGCCATGGGCGGCTGATGGCGATGGGATAAGCCAGATCCAGCGATCCAAGCGTGATGAGACCGCCCCAGCCGAAGGCGGGATGCAAACGCCGGTTGCGAAGCGTATCGATCAAAGCAGGCACAACTACGCATACATTGAACAGCATGAGGATCGACATGAAGTTCGACACCATGAAAGTCAGATTGAGCGGTATTCGCGAAAAAGCAGAGGGCATCAGGCAGGCAGTTGCGAGCAACATCAGCCGCTTGTGAAATTCGGCACGACGGCGCATCGCGATGGCAGCGGTCACCAGGCCTGCAAACAGCGCCATCTGCACGAGTTCCAGACACAGCACGGCGACTCGGGCATTGGCTTCCTCGGAATGGCGGCCGACTTCGCGCGCCGCGGCGTTGAACGTGGTCGTAGATCCGAGAATGACCACCAGTATTGCAACGAGGATTCCAACCAGCCCTAAGCGGCGGTGCCAATCAACTCGACGGGCGGATATCAGACAGGTCTGAGCGAAAAACAGCGCCAACCAGGAACTCATCACGGCGCCATGAATGTGCAGCCGCGTCGAGAGAGGGGGCGTTTCGAAAACGAGCTTCAGGTAATAGGTGCGCGCAAAGCCCCAAAATACCAATCCCAAGGCGGCCAGACCCGCACTAAGATAGAAGCGGCGATCGAACTTGCGGCGCGGACTGACATGGGCGTTCATGGGCTCTTTTACTAGAACCGGAACAGCCCGAGATACCCGCCATCGTGCTACAAATAAGAGGGCCCGAACGATGCGCGAACATCGATCGGGCCCCGACCTAAAAACGACTTAGTGGGAATCGTTTGTTTGGCCGTACAGGAGCCTAGCGAAGGCCCGCGCAGATTGCGATTCCCCGGCTGCGCAGTCCGCTATCAGCCAAATCTGACAGCGCCAACACAAGAGCATCGCAACAAAGTTGCCCGATGGCTCAACCCGCTATGCGCACCGGCAGCTTGCTGAAGCCGCGCACGAAAGCCGAGCGTACGCGCGTCGGCTCGCCGACCACTTCGATATGCTCGAAGCGCTGCAGAATCTCCTCCCACAGTATCTTCAACTGCAGTTCGGCCAGGCGATTGCCCACGCAGCGATGAATCCCGAAGCCAAATGACAGATGCTGGCGCGGCCGCTCGCGATCGATGATAAACCGGTCCGGCTCGCGAATCGCGGCCTCATCCCGGTTGCCGGACAAGTACCACATCGCAAGCTTGTCGCCTTTCTTGATCTGTTTGCCGCCCAGTTCGGTATCCGCCGTCGCGGTGCGCCGCATATAGGCCAGCGGGGTCTGCCATCGAATGATCTCCGAGACCATGCTCTCAACCAGGGCCGGATTGGCCCGCAGTTTGGCCATCTCCCCAGGATGATCGTGCAGGGCGAGCAGGCCGCCTGTCATGGAATTGCGGGTGGTGTCGTTGCCGCCGACGATGAGAAGCACCAGATTGCCCATGTACTCGAGCGGGCCCATATGGCGGGTCGCCGGGCCATGCGCCAACATCGAGATCAGATCGGTGCGAGCCGGCTCATTGACACGCTCGTTCCACAAGCGCGTGAAGTACTCGAGCATTTTGCGCAATTCGGCCATGCGAACTTCGGGTTCGGGAGCGTCGGGGTTGGTAAGCTTGTTCGCTGTGGAAATGTCCGACCAGTACGTGAGAAGCCGCCGGTCTTGCAGCGGGAAGTCGAACAACGTTGCCAGCATATAGGTCGTCAGCTCGATGGAGACCTTGTCGACCCAATCAAATGTCTCGTTGCGAGGCAGATCGTCCAGCACATCGCAAGTGCGCTGCCGAATCAGATCGCGCCAGTTGTGGAGATTCGCCGGCGCCACGATCGGACTCACCGCCTTGCGCTGCTCGTCATGCTTGGGTGGGTCCATGGCGATGAACATTTTCAGTTTCTGTTCATCATCCGGCGGAAAGTCCATCAGCGTGATTCCATCCGCCGAGGAATACAGTTCGTGATGGCTGTCGACCTGCATGATGTCTTGATAGCGCGTGACCGACCAATAGGTGTCGATGCCCGGCACCGGACTGTGAGATCGGTGCACGGGGTCCTCGCGCCGCAGCCGTTCGAAGACATAGCCGACCGTGTCATCGACGAATCCTTGAGGGTCGGCTGGATCCAGATTTTCCAAGGGGAGGGCGAGAGTGCGGGCACGCGCGGCGGCGCGTGCGCCTGGACTGGTTCCGATCATGAGGTGCTCCCATTCAATGCTGCGATTCCGGTGTGGCAACGACCAAACCGTCCAAGTTCGCATCGATGTTGATCTGGCATGCCAGCCGCGACGTGTCCCGCAGTTCGGACACCAAATTCAGCATATCCACCTCGCACGCGGTGCGCGTGCCCACCCGTTCGGCCCAGCCGGAATCGATGTAAACGTGGCAGGTGGCGCAGGCGCAGTTGCCCCCACAGTCCCCGTCAATGCCGGCGATCCGGTTATCGGTGGCGGCGCGCATGAGCGTTGTGCCCGCGGCGACCTCGACGGTGCGGCGCGATCCGTTGAATTCGATGAAGGTTATTTTTGGCATTCGATCAATTAGTTATGGAGTACATCTCGAACGCACCGCAACTTAACTGCTCCATGCAATGAAGCGAATCTCGCGCGGCGGGCAGGGCCGATGATCGGGTCGGCAGGATTGTAGGTGAAAAGCCCGCCCGGTTGACAATCCATAACCATATGGTTATGGTTACGCCGTGCACACCGAACCGACCGCCGCTTTCAAGGCTCTCGCCGATCCCACTCGCCGCGCGATTTTCGAGCGATTGAGCCGGGATGGTGAGCAAACCGTCTGGATGCTGACCGACAAGTCGGGCGTCTCGCAGCCGGCGATATCGAAGCATCTGGGCGTCCTCAAGCATGCCGGCCTCGTGCGCGCTCGGCACAGGGGACGACAGACGCATTACGCCGCTCAGCCGCGCGCTCTCGCACCGCTCTTGGATTGGATGAGTTACTACAGCCGCTTCTGGCGCGATCGGCTTGAACGCCTCGAAGATTTGCTCAAAAGGATGGACCAATGACCGCTCCCACTACTCGCTCGGTTGTGATCGAAAAGGAACTGCCGCATCCGCCGGAAAAAATCTGGCGGGCCCTCACGCAAGGTCCGCTGATCAAGGAATGGATGATGGAAAACGATTTCCAGCCTCTCGTGGGCCATCGATTTAGTTTCCGCTCCGCTCCCGCGCCCAATTGGAACGGCATCATCGATTCCGAAGTCCTGGTCGTCGAACCCAACAAAAAGCTCTCTTATAGCTGGGGCGCGCTGGGGCTCGAGAGCGTCGTCGTCTGGACGTTGGCTGCGACAAAAAGCGGAACGCTCTTGCGCATGGAGCACTCTGGCTTCCATCCCGATCAAGAGGCCGCCTATAAGGGTGCGAACTACGGCTGGCGGAAATTCATCGGCGGCTTGGAGCGAGTTGTGGCCGCCCTGCAATGACTTCGTGCATTCACTAGAGCCAGTCCAGCGTGTGATGCCGATCACACGGGCGATCAGTCATATCGTTGGTTTCGCATGCAAGCCGAGTGCCGTGAAAGCCAATATAAGTCAAACGGCGTGCGACGCCCTTGTAGGCGGACAGAGACATCTCGCCAGACGGAAACGCTTGCGTGACTATCGCTTGGCCCCACAACTCAAGAGACCGTCCCATGTTGCACATAACCTCTCTCGTCACGAGTCTCTTTGGACTTGCCGCCATTTCTTCGTTTGCCGGTTTTGTGTTTCATCTGCTGACCGGAAACCCCGATATGGCGCTCATTTGTTTTGTCGGCATCGGCGGCAGCGCTGCGATCGTGTGGATGTTCACCACGTTGCGACGCGCCTAGAATTGCGTTCGAGGCAGCGGCTACGGTGCGCGAATCCATGCGGTTGGCTGCACCGTAGTATCGCTCGGCATGCCGTTGATGCGGGGACTTCCATGGCTAGGATTCGAGAGGCGCCAAGCGCTTCGCGTAGACCGTCGGCGTGACACCGATCCATCGCTTAAAAGCACGCGCGAAACTGCGAAGATCGGAAAATCCCAGTTCTTCGGCCACGTCACTCGGATGATGCCGTTGTTCCAGCAGAGATCGCGCCGCGCGCTTGAGTGCGCGCTCGCTCAGCACGCGAAATGAAGGCGAGCCTTCCATTTCCAGCCGCCGCCGTAACGTCGCCACACTCAGACCGAGTCGTTTGGCCACCGCCCGTTGCGTGAAGATGCTGTCCTCGAACGCATCGACCACCCGCTCGCGCGCACTGCGGTGCCGCAGGCCGACACTCTGGTTGTGTTCGATCAGGTCGATGATCTTGCGATAGATCGCCTGGGAGGAGGGGACCGGACCGCCGCGCGCAATCGGCGCCGAGCCTGCCTCCAGATCGTAGTCGAGCGCGTATGCGCCGGATTTCCAGCGAATCGGCGCCGCCCAAAATTCCAAGTATCCCTGCGCGCCGGGGAGACGGGCGCCCTTGATGTGCACTTTTCGGAGTCTTCGGTGCAATCCATTGTCCGAAATGAGCACAAGCAAAGCGTGCAGGAAAATGAGCACACTGACCATCGCGAATCTCATCTGCGAGGGGTCCATGCGCGGGGCGTAGGGAAAGCCGCGGTCGTCGATGATATAGGCAAGCCGGTCCTCGCGCAGCTCCACGCGGTTGTACGCCCCGCCATGCAGCAGGTTATAGGCGTGAGCGACCGCTTTCATCGCTTCGAGAAGCGTGGCGCAACTCGATAGATTCGACAGCACCAGAGCGGTGGCGCCGGGCAGGAGGGGGCGGGCCGAGAGGCCCCAGGTTTCATCGTGAGCGCTGATCGCCAGGCGCTCGAGGATACGAAAGTAGTCCGCGAGACTGACGGAAGCGGTACGTGATCCATCGAGGATGTTTGCCGGGAGGTCGAGCCCGCGCAAGATATTCGGGAGCGACATCCCCGACTTGGCGGCGAGCCGCACGAGCGGGCGGATGACCTTCATGGGTACCGCCAGCCTGGCTGCGGCGGGGTGCGGATCGCGGCGGATCGGTCGAAGCACGGCTGTGAGCGAATTTGTCCTGTGAACATGATCGCCCCGGTCATCGACGACCGGCAGAGAACCTGCCTAGGATACCTCGTCTGCATTCGAGCCGCGACCAAAGCGGATCGTGGGCCTGCGTCGCTGCGCGGAGAACATTAAAGAGGGAGTGAACCATGCGTACCGAGGGCATTCCAGCAATCTTCAAGAGGGCAGCAAGACAACTTCTTCGCCGCCCGGCGCAATCGCTGAGCGGATTCGTCCTGGGCGCCGTTTTACTTTGCGCCGCCCCGATCCCTTCTTACGCCAGCTCGCCGGTATTGGAGGCCACTTACGCGGCGTCGATTTCAAACGGCTGGGTGCAGGTGGAGCGCTGGCGCGATCCCGGAACGGCCTTTACGCAGGAGAGCTTCCCACCGGACGGCCGTGGCAACCAGACGGGCCAACGGGTCACGTTTTTCAACGGCATTGCGACGCCCAACTCGGCGCGCTTTTTGCTGTATTACGCGCCCAGTTGGAATACCAATCCAAAATCGACGCCGGTGCTCCTGGTGCATGGCGCCAATCAGGACGCGGACCTGGCCTGGGCCAATCCGAATGACGAAGGCGCGTACGGCTGCGGACAGGCGAGCTGCCCCACGAGCGGTCTCATGCAGTCGCTGGTCGCCAGCGGATTCAAAGTCTTTGCAATCGGGTTTGCGCACAAGAACGGCGACGGCTACTTTTGGGCCGAGCAAATCGAGGACGCCATCCAGGTCATCAAGTCCCGTACCGGCGCGCTGAGCGTCGATGTCGTCTCCTGGTCCAAGGGCGCGTTCAATGCCCGCATGTACGTCTCGTCGGTCAAGCAATCGTGGGGTACGGCGTATCAGAGCGACATCCGTCGCCTGATCATGGCGGGCGGGCCCAATAACGGCATCGATCTATCGTTTCGACATGGCTGGTATTTCAGCCTGCCTGTCTACCCCGCCTGTGGTGGAACCATTGACGGTCCCACACCTCATGACAAGTTGGTGTGTTACGGCGTTTGGCAGAACGGTCCGCAATGGACGTATTCCTCGGCCTACTTTCCCGGCTCCGCCCAGATGCTCAAGCGCTGGGACTCGGTCTATTCCTTGCCCACCGCTGAGCAGGACTGGTACACCACCTATTACGGCGGGCTGGGCTTCTACACGCATGGCAACGGTA
>Ga0210389_10001425_pt1 | contig 19308 bp, 23 predicted proteins | sample IncBWH28OmetaG_FD_160127 | JGI IMG/M metagenome (GOLD analysis project Ga0210389, IMG submission 160127) | Forest soil microbial communities from Barre Woods Harvard Forest LTER site, Petersham, Massachusetts, United States - Inc-BW-H-28-O ...
TGCTTTGGGTACATTAGCAATAATTTATTTCCCGGGTGGATTTTATTTTTTAAATCCGGACAAACCTGAAAAGCCTAATCACATATTATTGGCAATTTTTGGATTGTGTCTTTCAATATCTGCTATTGGCACACTATTTAAGATCATGTATTGGCCGGGTGCACAGACAAATTTATTTATAGGGTGTATTACACTACCTGTTATTGTAGGAATTGTTTTAAAATTAAAGGCTGATTCCTCTGATGAAAGATCTGTCATGTATACTTCTGTTTTATTGCGGGCTGTGATTTGGTTTTTCGTTGTCGCAGCATTATATACAACACCTCTTGCAACACAAATACGCATTCAACATTGGAATGATCCTGAACTTGCGCGATTAAAAACTCAAAGCTACACACATCCGGAGGATACTCTTTATAGAAGAGAACTTAATGAGTATCTACAAAGAACGCGATAACAGATTTGATAAGCGCTTTTTTTGATTTGTGCGGTTTGAAATAGTTTTCAACTTTACATATATTTGATTTAAAGCTATTTTGTTCATCTTAGCATTCTTCTCAATATGAAAAAGAATTTTTCTTATTTACTTATCATAAGCATCTTCGCACTATTGATATGGGGTATTCTCGAAAAAGGAAAAGATCTTGTTGCCGAGAGAAAAAATATTCTTGTGGAACAAATTACCCCTGTTAAACAGCCTGTTTCAGCTTCTGCTGAAAGTTTCTGGACTCCGATAACACACAATATCAAACATCCTATAAGTCTGCTATTACTTCAGATTATAATTATTCTGGCAGTTGCCAGAATTTTTGGTGTGCTTTTTTCTAAGCTTGGCCAACCATCTGTAGTGGGCGAAATTATTGCAGGCATTTTCTTAGGACCCTCACTCATGGGGCTTCTGTTTCCTGAATTTTTAACGTTTCTCTTTCCTAAAGATTCATTGAAAAATTTACAGTTCTTAAGTCAGATAGGTCTTACGTTTTTCATGTTTATGATCGGTATGGAACTGGATCTGCACAAAATAAAAAACAAGGCTAAAGATGCGTTGGTTATAAGTCATTCCAGTATCGTGGTTCCTTTCTTTTTAGGCGTGCTGCTTTCTTATTTCATTTATGAAAAATTTGCCCCTTCAAATACAAGCTTTCTGGTTTTTGCTTTGTTCATGGGCATTGCAATGAGCATTACTGCTTTCCCGGTTCTTGCACGGATTGTAAAAGAACGCGGTCTTACAAAAACACCACTTGGTATTATGGTTATTTCCTGTGCAGCAGCAGATGATATCACAGCATGGTGTATACTGGCCGTGGTTATTGCTATAGCCAAAGCGGGCAATATAATGAATGCCTTATATACAATTATACCGGCGATTATATATATAATCACGATGTTATATATGGTTCGTCCATGGCTGAGAAAGTTTATTACGCTTTCGGGCAATGCGGAAAATCTGAATAAGACATTAGTCACGGTTATCTTTATTACGCTTCTTGTGTCTTCCTATCTGGCTGAAATAATCGGCATACATTTACTTTTTGGTGCTTTTCTGGCAGGAACAATTATGCCTCAGAGTTTAAAAATCAAAAAACTGGTTACTGAAAAAATAGAAGATGTGAGCGTAATTGTTTTTCTTCCTGTATTTTTTGCTGTTACAGGTTTACGTACACAAATCGGGTTGCTAAATGACGGTCATTTATGGATTACTTGCGCGGCCGTAATTATGGTTGCCGTAGCAGGAAAATTTGGCGGTAGCGCTTTTGCCGCAAGACTTGTAGGACAATCATGGAAAGATTCTTTATGCATCGGTGCGCTAATGAATACGCGAGGCCTGATGGAATTGATTGTGTTGAATATCGGATATGATCTGGGAATATTATCTCCGGAGATATTTGCTATAATGGTTTTAATGGCGTTAGCCACTACTTTCATGACAGGACCATTACTTGATCTTATAAAATATATTTATTTCAGATCGGCCACTTCGGTAAGAACTGAAAATGCTATAAAGCATAAGAAGACAGGCTTGGCGTAATGGCGTTTAATTTTTCAGAATGAAAGGATCTTGGCTCAGATAAATATTATTCTTGATGTTGGAAATTAGAACCGTATACCTGCGTTAAAGCCCAGCCAATATGGATTGTATACTTCCAGCCCGTTTTTGTTTATAAACGTGTGATCGAAAATAATGCTTTTAGAAGGAATCATTTTTGATCCGATTGAGCCGTCGGGGTTTCTATATTTAGAAAAAGATGTATTAAGTGTTGGCCCGGCAAATAAGGAAACCCTTTTTGATATATTCAAGCCAAGCATCAAACGAAATTGCCCCTGTTCGTTTAATGTGTTTGTGAATGCTTCATTTTCATTAATGTGCATAGCGATTAAATCAAATGATATAGTTGAATTTTTACTCATCTGTACAGTAGATCCAATACCGTATCCCAATGTCCAGCGATAGCTGGCCGAATTGAAATTTATTCCGAATTGAAAAATATTATAAAATCCTTTTACACCACTTTTAATTAAAACATTTGCGCGGGTTGTCTCAGAATAATACGCTTCAATTCTTCCGTATCCATTTTTACAGATAGATAATAAACCAATCGGAATGCCGCGAATTGAATCGCAAACGTTCAGTAAGCCCAATTGAAATCCTTTTACTTTGTGTGCATGATTTACCAGGCCGATCTGCGCACCATTAACTGTTCCATTATGTTGATTTACCACACCAGCAAGCTGCACTCCATCCATTTGCTCTGTACCAACATTTACAAGGCCTGCACACTGTACACCAGACATGGCGCCTGTTGCAACGTTTACAACACCGGCAAACTGTTCACCGATAACTTCCTGAGTGGTTATGTTTGCGATACCGGCAAACTGCACGCCGCGTGTATATTCCCCAACAATATTTGCGATACCAGCAAATTGTATGCCTTGCACTTCCCGTCTTACAATGTTTGTTATGCCGGCAAATTCAAATCCGGATACTGATCCGTTGTAGCCTCCCAAAAGATTTACAGAGTATTTATTTCTGTATAGTCCGCTTGTTAATCCGTGTGTCCCTAACGGATAGATTCCTGTAAATTGAAATTTGTCCTGGATTAATAGATCTTCGTCATATCGAACTGCCGACGTGTCTCCCGGTTTTTGTTTTTTAGAAAACATAATGCTATCCCGCAATTGTTTGTATTCGCGGTCAAGTTTTCTTTTTGCTTCTTTCCAGCTTTGTTTTAATTGTGTCTTATTCAAATAAGATTCAATAGCAACACTATCCTTCTTCTGTACATAAAATGTATTCAGATCTGTGAGCCCTTTGGTATATGAATTGTCTAATTCTTTTATGGCTACAGCACTATCTTTTGAAGTAACTTCGAGCGGCTTAACCTGCATTACAAAAGGTTGACCGGTAGAATCTTTTGTAATAACTTTTTGCGTAACAGTGTCTGTCTGTATAGCTGGCTTTTCGGGAACAGGCTTTGCTCCTGGTGTTGGTGAAGGTGTGGTGCCTTTCCCTTTTTTTAAAACAATCTGATTACCGACAGCTTTATATGAAATGGCCGTTGGTTTTAATAATTGATTTAATGCCTGTCCAAGACTAATGTTTTGGGCATTCAGACTAACCTTCTGATTTAAATTGATTTGATCGGGTGAATAAGAAAAATTTACACCACAGGTGCTTTTTATTTTTTTTAGGGCTTGCTCTAAACTAATGTTCTGAAACTGTATGGTTACTTTTTTATCCAGTACCTGCTGTGCAAGACAAACTTGCATGGAAAGTAATAAACAAAGCAATAAAATATGAAGTTCTTTTATAATCTTCATTATTCTTTGTTAAAATCTGATTGAATATTATTTGCAGGCGCTTCCTTTTAAGATGAAGGTATCTCCGTCTTTTTCGACTTGCATATTCATCGAAAGCGCTATTACCTGCAATATATCAACTGGATTTGTATTATCAAATTCGCCTGTAAATCTGCATGACTCGGCAAGTTTGTCTTCTAGAATTACTACGGTATTGGTTTTAGCCTTTAAATCTTGTAAAACTTGTTTCAATGGAGTAGCAATAAAAATCATGCGTTCTTTATTCCTCCACGATGCGGGGTTAGAGATAAGCTCATTGCTTTTATGCAATCCTCCATAAATATCAACAGATGCCTGCATTCCCTTTGTAAGCATGAGCTCTTCGCCTGAACGGCTGTATTTTTCAAGTACAGCAACTTTTCCTTCTTCAACTTCAATGATATCCAAAGAATCTCTTAATCTGCTTAATACAGAGAAGGATGTGCCTTTTACAATTACACGCGAACGATACGAAAGGACTGTAAATGGTTTGCTTGCATTCTTACGAACCTGAAAAAATGCTTCTCCATCCAGAAAAACCATTCTTTCATCTTTCCCATACGATGAAGCATATCGAAGTGTAGTACTATCGTGCAAATAGACTTTGCTGCTGTCCGGCAAATAAAATTCTTTTACTCCTTCAAATGCTTTCAAATCTGTAAAGGTATCTTTTGACCCCATCAGTTTGCTCATTGTCCAGGTTACAGTTGCCAAAACTACAATCGCAGCAGCAGCTCTTGCAAAAGGTGCTTCTGATAATTGATTCCAGATTGTCTTTTGAATTGGTTGTTGTATATCAATGGTTTGTGCTTTTACAGCATTCCATGCCCCTTCGGTATTGAATTCAGGAAAAGTGATTGTTTCTCTTGAGATGCTCCATACTTTCTCAACTTCTTCAAAAAATGCAGCATGTTCTATTCTTTCCGCTTTCCAACGTAAAAGTTCTTGTATTTGCTGTTCAGAAAGTTCTCCCTGTTTATAAGCAGTGATTGTTTCGTACCAGTATTCAATATTTTGTATACTTGTATGTTTCATGGTCATGTCTAATTAAGACAAGAAGTACGCGTGTTACCCCTATCAGAAATTTAAAAAAGGTTGAATGCCTTCAGAAAGGCAAAAGATGATAAACAGTAAAAAAAGGTGTTCTCTCAAGATTCTGAGTGCTTTACCCATTTGATTTTCTACTGTTTTTACCGAAATCTGCAGCATTTCTGCTATTTCTTTATATGATAATTGTTCTTCCCTGCTTAACATAAATACCGTTCTGCAGCCGTCGGGCATAGCAGCAATCGCCAGATCAATTTTTTTCTGTGTTTCTTCTGCCTGCATCAACAGTAAAGGGTCGTCTGAAACTGATCCGCTTGCTTCACTCAAAACAGAAATATCTTCATTGATAATTTTTTTGGAGCGCGCATATTCATTAATGCTTCGGTTATATACTGAGCGGAATAAATATGATTTGAATGTTGATTGAATAATAAGCACATCTTTTTTCTGCCATAAATTTATAAAGCAGGTTTGCACCACATCTTCCGCTTTGTCTTTGTCGTGTACTATCCGAAAAGAAAAACGGCAAAGCTGTTTGTAATACGTACGAAATAACGCTTCAAAGTACGCTTCCCGGTTTTCGGCAGGCCATTCTTTTTCGTCGTCTTTTATTGATTTATGTAAGGTGCTCATTTATTCAATTTCATCCGAAGCAGGTACATGTTGGCAGTTATATACAAATATGATTCGGTATCATCGAGGGCCACATTCGAAGCATGTTCTTTAATTTTTATCGTTGCAATATGCTTTCCTGCAGGATTAAATATCCATATTCCACAAGGGCCCGAAGCAAAAATATATCCTTCGTGATTCATTTTTAATCCATCCGGCAAACCTTTTCCTTTGCTTACAAAAGGTGTCGCATCCATAAATATTTTGCCGTTCGAAAGTTTTCCCTGTGCATCAATATCATATACTGCCCAGATGGCACGTGCCGGATCAGAATTGGCAACATATAACTTGCTGCCATCATTCGAAACAATAATTCCGTTAGGTCGGGTTAATGAATCGATTAATTGCTCTACTGTACCATCCACATTAATGCGGTAAACACCTTCTTTTGCTTGTTCTTTTGAAGGGTCATTTTCTTTTTTTTCTAATCCGTATGGAGGGTCAGTAAAATAATAATTGCCTTTGCTGTCTGCATAAACATCATTTGGGCTGCTAAAACGCTTGCCGTTAAATTTGTCTGCAAGTGTTTTGAAAATTGCTTTTGGTGTGTCTAATGGTGCCTGCATTTCTGCAATACGTCGGTCGCCATGCTGAGCCAAAACCAATTTGCCTTCTTTGTTTAAAAATAAACCGTTTGAACCTGTTTCGCCGCTACGGGCAATAGTATCTGTATAACCGGAAGGGGTGAGATAAACTTTTAGGCTGTCTTTTTCGGACCAGCTATTAATGGTGTTTCTTGGAACATCTGAGAAAATCAATATTTTTTGATCTTTCAGCCAAAGAGGTCCTTCAGACCAAAGAAAGCCTGAAGCAATAATTTCTGCTTTGGCATCTTTTGAAAAAAACTTTTCAGCTTCCGAATCTAGAATTTCTACTTCTGTTAATGTGTCGGCTGTTGTAAGTTGTGTGGCAGGTTTTTCATTATTGCAGGCTGTTAGAATGGCTGCACAAAAGGATATAAATAGTATGCTCTTTTTCATGCGACTAAAGTACATATTTTATTTTGATGTATAAAGTTCCCCTTTTATTCTTATAACGGAGAATTTATACTTTTCTTGTTACCCATTTTTCTATCCGTTGAGGTGATACCAGTTTGGTGGTTTTTACAATTAAGAAAGTAATTATCAGAGCAAACAGCATCCGGAAAAGAAATATCATGCTCCAGTTTGCCCCCATAGAAATCATAAGTAAAGAATCCTCGATCAAACTATGGCAAAGGCCCATTAATACAAAAGCATAGAAAACATCTATTTTAGGAATTTCTTTTTCTTCGGTTTCTTTTATAATTAATGCACCCCCATATAAAATACCAAGGCTCAAGCCAATTACAGTCATGGGTATTACTTCTTTATTAATTCCCATCAAACCTAAAATTGGTTTCAGGCCTTCACTGAATTTATTCAGTGCGCCGGATTTTTTTAGTACGCGCATCACAAACATCAAAGCCATAACAACAAAAAACACAATGATGTATTTTTTCACTTCGCCTAAGATCCATTCTGTCAAAGATGGGTTGCTGATTGTTTCGGGTTTCCATTGTACCACATTGGGCTCTTGCAATATGTTTGTTACATGCAGAAGCTGATACATCACAATGCCTGTTATTAAACCAAACCCAAAACGGATTAAAAACATTACCCATAATTTGCATCCGGCCTTACGTGCAATCTGCAATTCAATAGGTAACGCATGTGCCATTAACATCAGACTACATAGAATAGATACCTGAGCAGTAGTTAACGATGAAGAGATGCCAAGTGAATAAAATGCCATCATTCCTCCATATATATTTGTCATCATAGTTGTTGCCCAAACAATTCCACAGGTGCCGGGCAAACCAATCACCTTCATAAATGGCGCAAGCACATTTCCCAACACAGTGATTAAACCCATATATTGTAATATTTTCACAATAATGGATATGGGGATCATAATCTTATAAAGACCTATCGCAGATCTGGTGGTTTCTTTTAAGAGACTTTTAAATTCGTAAAGCATAGAATTAATTAAACAACGACAAAAGTATATATACTTACTATAAGTCGTATGAAGAAGAATATATCTACTATATGTTTTGATGTTTTTTCATAAAAGCAAAATGAGCTCCCGATGGATCGGAGGCTCATTTTGCTTTGTATCTCTGCTGTATTTTACTCCAGTTCTTTTAACAATTGTTTTTTGGTTTTGTATCCAATGTCATCCCAAACAAGTTTTTGATTTTTATAAATTTGAATGGTTGGTAGTGACTCAATATCAAAATGTTTAGAAATAATTTCATTTTGATCCACATCTATACGGATTACGATTACTTTGTCGGCCATCGTTTCAGCAATTTCATTTAACGACGGTTCCATTTGTTTGCAAGGACCACACCAGGTTGCATAAAAGTCAACCAATACATACTTATCTGTTTGCAGAAGTGCTTCAAACTCTTTCACCGTCATTCCGGACTTTGCAGAAGTAACTGATGTGTCTGAGATAACCTGATAATGTGCCTTGTTCCATTGCATGATACCTCCGTCAAGTTCATAGATTTCTTTAAAGCCGTTCGCCTGCATGTAAGCAGCTGCGGAACCGCTTCTGCCGCCGACTTTACAATAAACCATTACGGGCTTTGTTTTGTCAAGTGTGGCCATTTGTGATTGAAAGTCGCTTCCGTTCCAATTGATATTTTTGGCATTTGATAAATGTCCTTCTGAAAACTCTTCTGGTGTGCGCACATCAACAATTACGGCATCCGATAGTTCTGTTATTTTATCTGAAAAATCTTTCGGCACCAATTTAACTACAGCAGTTTCTGTCTGACCTTGCTGTTGATTTGAACATGATAACAGCATAATCGCCGTACCAATAAAAAAGCCGAACAAATATTTTACCATGTTACTATTTATTTTCAAATGATGTAATCTCTAAGCTACGGGTTTTATTTTATCGAACAAAACCGGCTAAATATTATAAAATATTGCTTCTAATTATACGAACTTTTAAGGTGAACATACTTTTCTGCTAAAAAATTTCATTCTATAAGAATTTGCCGGAATTATATGTCATAAAAAACCAGTAACAGATTTATTGCTTGAAACAATAATCTGCTACTGGTTTGAAAATAACACTTATTACAACAAAATTATTAACAAGGTTTTCAGCCTCTTATTACACGCATCAGTACTACAATAATTGCAATAACAAGCAAAATATGAATGATGCCGCCCGTATGATAGCCTAAAAAACCAATGGCCCAGATAATAACTAAGATGACTGCGATAAGATAAAGTAGATTTCCCATGATGATATGATTTAAAATTAAAATTGATTCTACTGATTAATAAAACTGTTATCTGCAGTCAAACTTTATATGATACCCGTGCATTGAATGCTAACAGAATGTTTTAATGCTGTTTTTACTTTGTTGATTCGTTATTGTTTTTAATCGTAAAATCTTTAAATGATTTTTCAAGATTCTCCATGTCCCGACTGAATTCAGCTTTAAAGCTCTTCCACTTTTCACTTCCCTGAGCCTGATATTGATCTATCTTATTTTCCATTCTTGCATTTTCCTTGTCAAGGGCTTCAATTTTTTCTCTGTAAGATGCTTTACCTTGCGCTATTTTATCTGTTTTTAATTCTGCGAGATGTTTTTTATTGGCTTCAAGTTCTGCATCCATTTCTTTTTGATATTTTTTAATATCCTCTAAGTATGCTTGCTTATCTTCTTCGTATTTTTCTTTTGCTTCAGAAACAGTTGTGCTGACATTGTCTACTTTCTTTTTAGAATCCATACAGCTTGTTACTAAAGATCCTGTGGTAAAAATAACGAGTGTAAGTGCGACGATAGAATGTGTTATTTTCATAGCGGTAATTGTTTATAAGCTTGTGATGTATCGTAAGAGTTGTTGTTTATTTTTGCCAAGTTTAACTTCTAACCTGGCAAGCATTTCATCTTGCTTTCCTGCCTGCAGCAGCAAATCTTCTTCGGTAAGAAATGTGAACCGTTTTTTTAGCTTCTTTTTCGTAGTGTTCCAATTGCTCATTAATCGTGATCTGTTTTCCATAATTAATTGCCTCAGCTAAACAATACAAAAATGAACGATTTGACTTTCTAATGTTTTACATAGAAATAGAAATCTATTACAGATATCACATACCTGAATCAATACAATTATTGAGGAACAGGAAATAATAAAAATGCCTTCAGAAAAATCGTAAGACCGATTTTTCTGAAGGCATTAATTGTGAAAATAAACAGTTATTTTATTGTTCCACAAAAGATCCGTTTTCTCTTAAAATTATTTCAACCTCTTTCATATCTAACCCTGATAAAGGTTTGATGATAGCCGAATAGGAACCTTCGTTTTTTATATGCTTGTATGTTGTTGCAGATACAATGCTCGAATTGGGATATTTTTTCTTTATAGCATTGTAAACATTTTGTGGCAGTTGATCGGCTAGTATTTCCTGTCTTTGTTCTACAATGTTTCCTTCAACCGAATATGTGACCCAATTCTTTTTTCCATTTGTAAGAAATATTGCTTCGTAATTTGTTGTCTTATTGTTTTCAACTCCAACTAAAGGTGTTTCTTTAGCCCAGGTTACATTTGTTGCAGAAGGATAAACAGCAACAAATTTATTCTGAATATCAACAGGCGGCACGTTAACAATTGATTCTGCTTGTGGCCCGGTATTTTTCTTAACTGCAGTCGAGTTTTTATCTGCCGCTTTATATGTTGTTGCGGTGCTGTCTTTTCTAGCCTTTGGTGATGCAGGTGTCGATACCAATATTTTTTTATTTGGCTTACATGATGTTAATAATCCTGAGACGATTAACACTGTAATAGAAAGTGAAATAATCATCGTTTTCATAATCTTACTTTTATGTGAAGCTTCGTTGTGTTGATTCTTTATTATATATAAACACCTTCATTTATATTTATTTTCAGGTGTCGACGTTTTCAACTCATCTCTATTTTGTTTTTTAAAAACAAATTGAATTATTTTATCTCCGATCGATTTAATTGTATCCGCATTTTTTGATGAGATATTTGTTATTCCCATTTGCAGCAAAGCGCCGGCAATATGTTTAATAGGATTGTGAGATGTTCCTACAAATATCTTTTTTGAAACATAGCCCGATGCTAAACCGATCATAGCATCAAGAATGCTGCCTTTAATTTCTGAAGAAGTTGTTACCTGACGAATTGTTTTCTTTAACATATTAATCGGGTTAATGCTTTCATGAATGGTATGAATCTGCTCTTTCAAAAGAGTTAGCTCTATTGCTTGTTTTTTCTTAAGCAATCCTATTGCCTCAGTCAAATTCTCTTGTTCGTTATTCATACAATTACTTTTTAAGCATTTCAACAATAACAGTATTTTTAACGGGTGTGCTGATCAATTTTGCTCTAAAAACATACAGCAGAGTTGCAACCAGAATATATATGGCCGTTACTGTAAAAAACCCATAATAGGACTTCCCAAGAATTTCTCCCAACCACAAAGCCAACCCTATGTTAAATGTTGTTAAAAACAATGCAACAACCATTAAGAGAATGAGTCTTATTGCAATAAATGAAACGATGTTGGCTGATTTATTAATTGCTTTAAGTCTTAGCAACATTAATGTTGTTTTACTATAATCCTCTGCTCTCTGAAAAAGAGTCTCTATCGATGTTGCATTGTTTTCCATAGCAATAATTTTATGCGTCGAATAATTAAAGTTCGGCAACTGAAGTTTTAAATTCATTTTTCGCCTCATTGTACTTAGATTTGTTTTTCACAAGTATGTCTTCTGCTTCTTTCATTTTGCCTGCATACTTATCTTTAATTGCACTAATAAAATCTTCGATTTGATCTTTCAAATCATCAATGCAATCTTCTCCTTTGCTCAATATTTTTTTTCTTGTATTAGACCCTTTATCCGGTGCTAATAACGTTCCGACTAATGCACCAACAGCAACGCCTGCCAGCACACCTAATAATATATTTCCTGATTTCATAATTGTATAGTTTAAATTGTTTGAGATGGTTGTTTACAATACTTTATCTCCCTGAATAATTCGGAGAAGAATGGCAACAATTGCTATTACAAGCAATACGTGAATAATGCCGCCGGCTGAATAGGCGAAGAAACCAATGGCCCAGAAAATAAGTAAGACAATGGCAATAACATAAAGCAGGTTTCCCATAGTTGTAATTGTTTAGGTGTAATTTGTTTATTTAATTATCTCAATTGAATAAATTATTTCTAAGGCCGAAATGTTCTATTATAAATTATAGTTTTTCACATTCTTTCTGAACCACAATAGCGTGATCCAAATGTTTTCTCAATTCCGGAAGCATCGATGTTGCCCAGACTCTGATATCTTCATCACTGGATTCAGCAGCTTCTTTTTCAAATAGTGCAATGGCATGTTTATGGCCATCAACCATCATGTCTACATAATCTTTGTCAAAATCTTTTTCAGATTTCGCATTTAGTTTAGCGTACGTGTTTTTCGCTTCCTGATCTTCTTCCGTAGGTACAGAGATTGTTTTTTTAGCCGCTAATTCTTCTAATCCGCCCATTGCCTTTAAATGCGCACTTTCCATCATCTTTCCAAGATTTTTAATACTTGTATGCGTGCTTTTTTTCTGCGCTAATTGACCAAGACGAATTTCTTCCAGGTTGATTTCTGCGGCCTTCACTAAGAACATAGCGTTTTGTTCATCTTTGCTCTTATTGAATTTTCCGTCGTTCTGATCTTTAGCAAGATCTCCTGTAACTCCTGTTCCTGACGTTTTGTGATCAGTATCTTTTTTCTCGCAAGATGCTGCTCCAAAAATTACCGATGAAACAAAAATTACTCGTAGTGCGGTTGTTTTGATTTTTGATATTGTTTCCATGCTTGTAAAAGTTTTAGTTGGTTGTTTAGTTTAACTAATACAAATGTGGAAATGATGGGAAAGGAAAGCATTACATGAAACTTAAAATATGTTGTATGATTTCCACGTATAGGAATTGATTAAAAAAATTAAAAATGATCTATATTCAATATTATGTTTGCGATTGTTGTCTGTTTTTATCTGTTAATTTCTTATTGTTAATTTTTTGGTTGTATTGTATTTCTGCTTCGTCAATGGAATGAGATTCATGTATAGGTAAAGCTTGTTTTGTTTTGAGTGCAAGGTGTTCGTAAAATTTTTGAAGAACTTTCATTTCCTCTTCACTAAGATCTTCAATACATACCAACCGGTTACTTGCACGTGCATTTGAAGCCAGCAGCTCGTTTAATTTTAAATGTACCGCTTTGGAGTCTTTATTCTGGCTGCGCTGAATAAGAAAGACCATTAAAAAAGTAATAACTGTTGTTCCGGTATTAATTACCAGTTGCCATGTATCTGAATAGCTAAAGAAAGGCCCTGATATCAACCATACCAGTATTGTAGTAATGGCTAGCATAAATGCGATGCTGCTTCCCGAAGCTTTAGTTACGGAAGAAGCCATTCTTTCAAATGCTGATGGTGAATTTGTTTTTTTATTTTCCATAGAAAAATTTATTAGGCCTATTAATCATTTCATATTTAAAAAGTTATTTTCTATAGATTTAATTTCAAACACTATTATAAACTACATTTCAGCACATTTTTTCTGACAAGTAATCGCATAGTCGAGATGCTTTCGCAAATCCGGCAATATTTTTATCGCCCAGACTTTAATGTCCATATCGCTTGACTCAGCAACAATTGTTTCGAATAGGTGTATTGTTTGTTTCTGGTTTGCAACCATTATATCACAGTATTCTTCATCGAAATCATGTCCCGACTTTTTATTTAAAAATTCTGCGGTCTGCAGACATTTCGTTGTGGGTGTTGCCGGAATGGAAATTGTTTTTTCTGTTGCTAGTTGATTGAGACTATTTAATGCACTTGTATTCATTTTTTGCATCATTTTACTCAATTCTTTTACATCAATCTGTTTGCCTTTATTCTGTGCCAGACGGGCCAGACCAATTCCATTTAAATACATTTCAGCTGCATTTACCAAAAAATCTGCATTCTTCTTGTCTTTTAACTTCTCAAATTTTGCATCATTTAATTCTTTAGCGATTTCCTTGGCATCTCTGCTTTTGTTGCCATTACAAGATGCGCTAAATAAGAACCCTGCACTCATTAAAACAATAATAAGTGCGAAAAATACTGCCAAAAAAATGATCTTCCCTTTTGTTTTCATGTATATATTTTGTCCGCTATTTTCTAAATAGATGGTACAAATATCTATATACATAAAGGAAGATGCTTTACATAAATATTAACATTTGTTATAGAATTTCCATACCAATGAAAATACCGTTTTGATAAAATCTTTATTTTATGGGGAAAAAGATGCTAAATGTTGACCCTATACCAGGTATGCTTTCTGCCATAATGCGTCCATGATGATTTTCGACAATCTTTTTGCAAATAGATAATCCAATGCCTGTACCCGGGTAATCTGAATTATTATGCAAACGATGGAATAACGTGAAAATAGCTTCTGAATATTTTTGTTCAAAACCCATGCCATTATCTGAAACGGATATCTTATAAAAGGCTTCATTGGTATTTTTATTTAAGATAGCATAATCTGCAGCTCTTATGATTTCACATTCAATTTTAATAACCGGTGCTATATCTGGTTTGTTGTATTTTAAAGAGTTGCCAATAAGGTTTATAAATAATTGTTGAATCTGAAATGGAATAGCGTGAATTGTTGGTAAGAAATCTGATTTTATTGTTGCATTTTTTTCTTCAATTGCTTGCGCAAGTTCTTGTTTGGCCGACTCAAGCAACTGATTTAAATCGGCTGCTTCAAAAGCCTTTTCGACCTTATTTGTTCTTGAAAATAATAACAAATCATCTATCAGAATTCGCATACGGTTAGCTGCCGCCTGAATTTTATCAAAGTATTCTTTTCCTGTAGGAGACAAGCCTTCGACCTCTTTTTCATAAATACGTGATATAAATGTTTGAATCTTTCTAAGAGGTTCCTGCAAATCATGGCTGGCTACATGGTTGAATGAAGCAAGTTCCCGATTACTTTTTTCTAATTCGTGATTTCTGTCTTCAAGTGATTTACTAATTAAATATTCTTCTGTAACATCGTTATTGATGCCTATTAAAATTTTGTGCCCTTCTGCATTATTTAGAAATACACCCATCGACCTAAAATATCGAATATTTCCATCGTTACGAATGATCCTGAAAAACGCTGCATTCGGTCTCTGATGGTTTACCACATGATCTTCTCCATTTGTTATAATATGCCGGTCTTCCGGATGAACAAATTTTATAAATGCTTCCATACTTGGAACAAATGATTGCGGTTCTACCCCTAATAAACGATATTGATTATCTGAATAGGTAAATGTGTTTGAATCTACATCCCATTGCCAGCTGCTGAAACCTCCTATTTCTTCTGCATGCTTCATGCTTTCAGTAGCAATCGTTAAAATGTCGTTTGATTTTTTAAACGATTCTAAATCTTTATTGATTTTGAAATAAGAAAAAACAAATACCAATAATGAAAATAATAATAGCATCATTGAATAGAATGGAGTGAAAAATGTTTCATTATCATAACGTTCCTGGCGCTCTACCATATATATTTTTTCCAGGTCAATCATTTTATTGATTTGGTCACGTATTGTTGTCATCACAATCTTTCCCTCAACAAGGCTTTTATTAAAGCGTCTTGCATTCATCGGGATCGAGTCTGTAAGATTTATTGAATTCTCAAAAAGTATATTATATCTGAGTGTAATCAGTTTTTGTAAAGAGTCCAGATTATTCCGTTGAGTCAGGTTATCATCAACCAGGCTATTCAGCGTATGAATAGACTTTGCTACCTTCTCCCGGGATTCTCTGAATGATTTAAGAAAAATTGTATCTCTTGAAATAAAATATCCTGTTTGATTTATTTCAACATCCTTAAGTGCCGAGTTCAACTGCTCCAACTCCAGATGCACTTTATGTGTATGAACCAATAATTCTGCAGAATCTATGAGGCCTATAGAATGCTTGTACAGAAAAGTTGAAATGAATATTAATATAAATAATGAAGCAATGAAAATGCTTTTTAAAAAGAATGAAGAAGTAAAGAGTGACTTTAATTTCATTTTTATTATTACAAACTAAGTAGAAAATTGTCGCGGTTTAAACCACTGGTATGATATTGCCAATTAAGTGTTATTACATCTTCAAGTATTTTTTTCAACGCTAAAAAATCATGTGGTTTTTTTATGTATATGTTAGCACCTTTTACAAACGTTTCCTCAATATCTTCTTCCGAAGCAGAAGTAGAATAAATTGCAATGGCAATGTCTTTTAATCGGTCTATACCTTTTATTTCTTTTAGGCAATCCAGGCCGGTTTTTCCGGGCATATTAAGATCCAGAAAAAGCACATGTGGCAATGCTATATCCGGTTGAGTTAGAAAATTCATTAATTCAATTCCATTATTCAGCGTACTCACATCGGTTTTAATTTTTATTTCTTCAAATGCGTCTTTGAAAAAAAGCCGATCGTCTTCATCATCATCGGCAAGCATCACACGGATTATTTCATTCTGCATTTTTTTACTGTTTTAAATAGGTGAGTTTTTCTTTTGTAGAACGAATAATATCAGGCATTCTTTTGTTGCATATTTTTTCTTTTATCAATGATGCGTTGAAATGCACTGGGTGTAAGTCCTGTTGCATTTTTAAACTGATTACTGAAATGTGCCACACTGCTGTAACTGAGTTTCCAGGCGATCTCTGTAATAGTTAATTCATTTGTAAGTATTAATTGTTTGGCGCGCTCAATTTTCTGCAAGATTATAAAATTGGCAATAGAAGTATATGTAACATCCGAAAATAAATTAGAAATATACCCGTAGCTCTGTCCGATTTTTTCGGCTAAATAAACAGATGTCTTTGCATTTGATAGTTTCTCATCACTGTATACCATCTCTACAATTGCATCTTTTATTTTTTGTACTAATACACTTTTATGGCTTTCAACAACTGAGATCCCATAACGATTCAGGTTCTCATTTAATGTTTTCAGCATTTCATTTGAAGGAGAGTTATTAATTTCTACTTCTCCAAAACCTTGTATAGAATAATTTAAGTCCAGATTGTCTAATTGCTCTTGCAAAACTTTTTTACAAACAGCGTTTATATCAAATTTTAAATAGAGCTTCATGTTTCTTTTTAATAAATATACTGCTTTTGACCGGATTAAATATAGCCAAAAACAGCTCTTAAAATTTGATTTTTGAAAATTGTTTTAATTATACCCCTGTTTAATTTACACGTGTTAACCACAGCAAGCACTTGTAATACGTCTGATAAGCTCTATCTATCGGGGGTTAAAAGAAGTTCATTCCTTTTCGTGTTATAACTGGCATTATATTTTTTTGTCTAATACAACGATAGCTACGCCTCCAACAATCATTAATAAACCAACGACCGGCGACCATTTTGTCTCATGGTTTTTTTCTTTATTGACCTCTATCGGACCAATATCCACGACTTTTTCTTTCGTTATAAAATCAAATCCGGTGTATACCATCATAAGTATCCCAAGTATAACAAAACCTATTCCTATATTTTTCATACTCATACCTGTAGAATAATTAACGTTTTTCAATTTTCTTGTATACATTTTTCTGAGCTAATCATTTTTGAAGAAGATAATCCGGTGTGAAAGATTTATTTGCTGAGCGTTCAACATATTTTTTAATTTGTAATCTTGCCGCGATATAATTAACTGTAGATTCTGCGTTTAAATTAAGGCGCGCCTCGATTTCGGTTAAAGTATCGGAACATGTTCCTGTAAACCGATTATAGAGCCTTTGGCTCAGTTTGTTTTTTTTTGACAACCATTTTAATGCCTGTTTCATTTTATCGATATACATTTCTTCTTTAAAAACTTTATAAAAATTCCCCAAAGCAAAAATCAGCTGAGTCATTTCTATAGACGGTTCACAATCAATTTTTGTTTCATCATTTTTATCTGAAACATTTATCTTTTTTGATAAAAGAAAATCAAACGAACTTTTTGCAATTTTTTTATAAATGGGCTCTCCTGTTATTAGCCATGCACAAAGCAGCGCTTCTGATAAAACGCTGTTATCAAGAGATAGTGTACTTTGAAACCATTTCCAATTTTCATTTTCTACTTCCCGATATAATTGCACTAAACGGTTTGCAAATTGTTTTATTAACCATACGCCTTCAACTGTCTCTATCTTAATGTTACGATAATATAATCCCTTCATTACAAATGCAATTGCTATGGTTGAGTGAATTTTTTTCACATTCAATAATGCCTCCTGAAAAGTTAATTCTGCCTGTTCAATCAATATTTCAGGCAAAATCCCACTCTTAGAAATCATATACCCCAGAGCCCATATAGCTCGGCCATTAGAATCAGCCAAATTTGCCGTATCGTTTTCTTTCGTAAAGTTTTTTTCGAAATCAACGTACTTGAAAAAATATCCTTTCGGTTGCAGACAGTATTTTATAAAATTAAAATAGATGGTGATGTATTTAATGTCTGATTCTTCTTTTGTTAATTCATAATGTTCACACATAGCCACAAGTGCTGCTGCATTATCATCCAATGAATAGAAAGATTCTGTTGGTTCAGGAGATTGTTTTATGCCAAAATCTGTTGTAAGCTCTTTTATATAATCAAGATTGATTTCAGGAAAGGGTTCATCAAATGCCGTATTATTCAGAAAAGCCGTCTGATAAACAAAAGCATTGGGAGCCGTTGCTAAACAATAAGGTGCTGATTTTAAAGCAGTATGCAATATTGCCCGATCGTTATATCTATTAAATATTAATGAAATTCTTTTCGGAAGTATCCCTTTAATTATTTTCTGCACCTGTTGTATGCTGGTTTTATTTTTCAACTTTCTCATACTGCTTACTATTTTATCCCACACTTAATTTAAAAGCGAGTTCTTTATATTTATACAAGAACTGATGCTGGTTAGTAACCGTAAATGTCCGCAGTTTAAAAATCGAAAGCTTTACATAATTATTATATTCTGTTACATAAATAACATGTGTTTATTCGAAGAAAAAATAAGAATGTTAAAGATTAATCATTGCTTTTGTAACTTGATCCTCTGCGATTAAAATCCTTATAATATCGTTGCACCATCCATACCATACAAACTGTTGCAAGTGATGCTGCAAGGTGTTTTATAGGGTGGCCGCTTACATCATGTGTGTATTGAAAGATCTCTGCATCGTAGTGTTCACATATCTTTGCGAACAAATAACAACCAAATGTGAGTATCAATGGCAAGCGAAGAATTTTATTTTCACTCCAATGCAAGCCGCACATAATTATAATCAAAAGTATGGGAAGAAACTGAACAATTGCATACAGACGCAGGTCTCCGCAATATAATTCTTCTGTAAACTGCCAATACATCACTGAAAAAATACCCAGGAAAAAACCAAAGATCCAGATACGCATTGCTGTCTGGTACGAAAAATACCAGGCGTATAGCTGACTAAAAAATGCAGTAAAAACAATGGTCATAGGTAACCGATCCCAGAACAATGTATGATTGTTAGGTGCATAATGATAATATGCTGAACCAATACCGGTTAGTATCACACCACTAAAAAGTGTTTTAATCATCGGGCTTTTAATTCTCCATTTTGCAATAACATAGAAACCCCAAATGCCGGTAAGCACAAAACCGACATTGCTTACCACATTCCAAAAATTTGG